>Ga0180302_10001520_pt1 | contig 11012 bp, 11 predicted proteins | sample GuaBasSediGuay17_FD_121794 | JGI IMG/M metagenome (GOLD analysis project Ga0180302, IMG submission 121794) | Subseafloor sediment microbial communities from Guaymas Basin, Gulf of California, Mexico - Guay17, Core 4571-4, 12-15 cm | ecosystem: Environmental > Aquatic > Marine > Hydrothermal... | reverse complement strand
TAGCATCAAGAGTCATCTTCATCTTCGGTGCTGTAACAACAGCAATACTTCGATCAAAAGGCAGAACTGGAGCGGCCCAACCCTCAGAGCTATAAACCCATCCCCCAATTCTCTATTAGAACCTGAGATGGTGAAGGCTTTGATTATAGGGGTAGATGCGGGCGGGAGCATGACTAAGGCCGTAGCCCTAGAGGACTCCAAGATTTTGGGTACAGCCTCAACCCAAACGGTTGAACCTAAAAAATCGGCTGAGGAAGCCATAAAGCTGGTGGTGTCTACGGTAGGTCTGCATCTCAGGGATGTAGAGAAAGTAGCGGTCTCGGGTGGGGGTTCGAGGAGGATCGACAGCCCACTGCTCGGATTGCCCACGGTTATGGTTGACGAGATCACAGCGATAGGGTTTGGCGGGGTCTACCTCACGAAGAAGGAGAGGGCCTTAATAGTCAGTGTTGGAACCGGTACAGCGATGGTTGTGGTCTACGATGGCGGGCGGAGTATAAGACACATAGGCGGAACCGGGGTTGGTGGTGGAACGATCCTTGGGTTAGCAAAGCGTATGCTCGGTGTTGTAGACTTCAAGACCCTGGAGGACATGGCATCGAGGGGCGACGCTGAAAAGGTGGACCTAACGGTTAGAGATATAGCCGGCGGGCCTGTCGGGATTATACCAGCCGAGGCAACAGCCTCAAACTTCGGGAGGCTGACTGGCGAGGAGGAACCAAACGATATAGCGGCCGCCATCTTCAATATGGTATCACAAGTGGTCGGCGTCTTAGCCGCCATGGCTGCAAGGGCCTACAACCTTCGGGAGGATGTCGTATTCGTTGGCAAGCCTGTGCAGAGCAGGATAATAGCCGAGAACCTACGCAGGGTGGCGGAACTATTCAATATCGGGATAACCATACCGGAAGATGGGGAGTACTGCACAGCGTTAGGAGCCGCGGGATATGTGGCTCGCCGTTCTACGCAATAGAACTTCTATTTGTCTAGTTCCTTATCTGGGTTTAACGTTGGTTTTGGGATGTTGGGGTGTTTAGATGTCCAAGTTCATAAAAGACCGATGATCAACGTAGTCGACAAGAGGGCTGGATACTAGACCTTCAACCCAACGATCAGCCAAATCGTTATGCAAAGGTATTTAAGGGGCATGCCTCATATAAGGGTCAATACTCTGAAAGGGTCTTGTCCATTTTGGGTAAGAAGAAGATAATCAGCGAGGAAGAGTTCTCGAATATGGTGCTGCCGGAAGCCACGGATGTCCTCGGGGTCGCTGAGAGGCTCCTAGGATTCGATAGGGTTCTGGTTAGGTGCCAAGACGGCTACACCAGGCTGTGTAGGATTCGCGGTAAAATGAAGCGTAGGGCTTGGATAAGGCGTGGCGACATAGTCCTAGTCTCGCCGTGGGACTTCCAGTTCGAGGAGAGAGGAGATATAATCTGGCGGTACAAGAGGAACCAGATCGGGTGGTTAAGGGAGAAGGGCTACCTAAAAATTTAATGATCAGGAGAATGTGCAGAGAACGGGTTATGGAAGAAGGGCATGGAAGGGAAGGGGGAGGTTTCCGGGCGGCAGATACTCACGCAAAGATGAGAGGGTCCTAGATTACCTATCCAAGATAACCATAAAATACCGGATGGAGCCGAGCGAGTTATTCAGGTGCATAGCGGAGGCCTCAAAGACCGGGGACTCAAGGTGCGGACGGATAAAAATAGAGTGCAGAGCCAAAATGGAGGGATCGGCCGTCTTCCTCTTCACAACCAACGGGAAGGTTTTAGCTCAATTCCCAATACCAAACGAGCTGACACGAGAAGACAGCGTATACGAGGATTACGTTAGAGCCGTATCCATCGAGGCCATGAAGGCTGAGAGACTCAAAGCTAAGAATCCAGAGATTAAAGACTTGAGAGCCGGCATGAAGAGGATAAACCTGAGGGCTAGGGTTATGGAGATTTCGAAGCCTAGAATGGTCTACACAAGGTTTGGAACTGAGGCCTTCATATCGAACGCGCTCATAGCAGACAAGACCGGGACGATAAGGGTGAGCCTATGGAATAGGCAGATAAGCATGATCTCAAAGGGCGACATAATCATCATAAGAAACGGGAAGGTGGCGAGGTTCAAGGGGGAGAGGCAGCTGAGGATAGGGAGGAACGGTACGATAAACGTGGTGAAGAAGGCGCTCAACAATGGGTGAGGTTAGGGGTTTATCTTCCTCACCATTATGTATGCATCCTCACCGTCGGCGTAGTATCTGCGTATGGTCCCCTTGATCTCGAAACCCAACTTCTTATAGAGGTTTATCGCGGGCGTGTTGCTGACCCTAACTTCCAGGTAGCACTCACTCGCCCTGTAGAGGGTCATAGCCCTGAGAGCCCTAGAGACCAGGGCGTAGCCTATACCCCTATTCCTATATTCAGGTAGGACAGCTATTGAGATTATATGCCCCCTCTTAGAGAAACTTAGGGATCTGAGGCTCGGCATCCCGGTCTCTATCCTACACATTACGTACCCGACTACGTCGCCATCCTCCTCAGCGACTATGAAGGTCTCAGGGTACTTCTTGAATATGTCCATGAAGAAGAAGCTAGGGTAGTTCTCCGGCAGACACGTCCGGTTTATGTAGATCACCCTATCAAGGTCGGAGGGCTGGAACTGCCTCAGTCTGAACGGCGACCTCAACCCTAGACACCGTCCCAAGAAATTCAGTGGGGGATGGTTAATAAATCTTCCACACTGAACCTTATGGAGCCTACCAAATTAAGGTTAATAGGGAGGTCGAACCTTATTCAACACCAACGGTTAAAGGGATGAATGAAGCGGATGCTCAAGAAGATAAGGGTTACACCGTTAGCCTTCGAGAGCTTGGGCGTCAGGTCGATGTGCACCTACGTAGAGACGCCGGATGTTAGGATACTCCTCGACGCAGGGGTCTCATTGGGTCCAAGGAGGTTCGGCCTGCCACCCCACCCAAGGGAGTATCAAGCCCTCAGAAGCTGCCGTGAAAGGATACTCAACTACGCCGAAAAGGCCGATGTCATAACTGTGAGCCACTACCACTTCGACCACCACACACCATCCTACACAGACTGGGCGTACAACTGGTCGTCGGCCGAGATAGCTGAGAAGATCTACAGAGGGAAGATACTCTTCATAAAGAGCTACCGGTCCATGGTCAACTTCAGCCAGAGGAGGAGGGGATGGATGTTCCTCCAGACAGGGGGCAGCCACGCTGAGAGGATAGAGGTGGCTGACAACAGGAGCTTCAGATTCGGAGACACGAAGATAAGCTTCTCTGAGCCTGTCTTCCATGGGTCGGAGAACTCGCCTTTAGGGTGGGTGATAATGGCGACGATAACGCATAATGGAGAGAGGTTACTCTTCGCACCTGATGTTCAGGGCCCCATATCGAATAGAACCCTACAGATAATATTGTCCGAGCGGCCAAACCTGCTGATCCTCGGAGGACCACCGATCTACCTAGCCGATTACAGAGTGAAGAGCGAGAACATCCAGTCAGCTATGAGGAACATCCGCAAGATCGCGGAGGAGATCCCAACGACGATACTTGACCACCACCTGCTCAGGGATGAAGGGTGGCGGAGGCTGGTCGAACCGGCATACGAAACGGCGAGCCGGATTGGGCATAAGATCCTAACAGCGGCTGATTTCATAGGAGAGGAGAATAGACTCCTAGAAGCGAGGAGGAGCCGGCTATACGAGGAAGAACCACCAAGTAGGGAGTTCATGAAATGGGCAAGGCAGCACCCGCGGAGGAGAAAGACCGTTAAACCACCAATCTAAGCGTGGAGGCTAAAAGTTTGGCTCGTGGCGTCGAGGCTGAGAGGATAGGGTCAACTATTAGGTGAGGCCGTACTAGAACCCCAGATGATGCGGAGCCCATAGAGGCTGTGGGGTTTAGGCTCCTAACCGAGAGAGTCAAGTTACCGATGAGGAATGAAAAATGTATAATCATAATATATAAAAAGGAGGGGGATTTCGGAATTCTAGCCTAGGCCTCCCTACGAATTAGCATCTCAGCCCCTTCGATGAGGCCATAAGGCGCGAACTGGTAGGAGTCAACCCAGTTCTCCTCATCAACGAAGCTGTGGGGGCCGACCCATGTCAGGTCTCCAAGTTTGTGGTGGAGCGGGCCGAAGGTGTTTCTGAGTGAGCTCACAACCTCTATGGCTATGGCGTTCTCCCCATCCTTTATGAATTCGGTTATATCCGCCTCTAGGGGCTCCCAACAGATCGGTACTGGGTCGCCGTCGTTCACGTGGATGAGGAATAGGCTCCCCCTAGCCTTAGGTAGGCGTATTAAGACGCGTTCTCCCGGCTTCCTCTCTAAGGTGACCTTCGTCTTGTATAGGATGCTCCCGGCGTAGAATGGGTAGCCCTGCTCAACCCAGCTCCCGTTTCTCAGGGTCTTCGGTTCCTCTGTGATGGCGTACTCGGTCTCGGAGAGCTTTTTTACCCCGAAGTCTCCGATGAGGTATAGATCCTCAACCGGGGTGTCGATGCCTCCGTATCGGCAGGATAACTCGATCACGTTCTCCCCAACCCTAACATGGTCTGAGATGTCGACCTTCCTGAACTGCTTATCCCAGTGCCAGTCTTCAACATCGGTTGGGACCGGCTCACCGTTCACCTTGAGGCTCCACTTCTCACCCCTCTCTATGACGAGGTATATTCTCTTCCCCTCAACCTCCGACTTGAATGTCGTCTTGATGTGGAGGTTGAAGGTCCGGGTCGGTTTTATCCCCCTTTTTATCAGGACCCAGGGTTGTATCCCCGTATACGGTTCTAGACCTGCCTCCTTCCAGACCTCTCTCCTGACCTTCCACACCGGCATCCTATCGCTCCACTCACCTCCATCTATCGAGTATTGACAAGTATCTAAGGTCATCGAGTTTGGATGCAACCTCTCGAAGTTCCAGACGTCTGGTAGCTTGACCACCCTCTCCTCAACCCTCTTCATCCCCACCTTTGATATATGCGGCTCCTTAGATGTATCTAGGACGAATACGTGGCTTCCAGCTGGGTGGAACCTAACCTTGAGGATGGTCTTCCCACCTTCAACCTTAACCGGGATCTTACTGATTGAGCCTTCGAGTAGGTTCCACTCTGTAACCTCCCCGACGCCGCGCAGAGTTATCTTGGCATCGTAGGTCTCGGTTCTGCTCTTGTTTGATAGGAAGTATATGTGCTTAACTCCATCGATGCGGTGGTGGACGTATATATCCTCGATCTCCCTCCCAGAATCGTCCTTGACGCTCACCCAGCGGGTCAATAGCCTATTGAGCGCCCCTTCAAGGGCATCCCTATCGGCCTCGATGCGGACTACTCCAGGATGCTTTAGGAGGTTGCTCCACTCCTCCTCGGCGGGTTTGCCATCTATCATGGTTGGGGTCTCACCGATGAAGATCACCCTCCCACCGCCATCCAAGAACTCCGATAGGAGCTTATACGTCTCGCCCGACCACGTTAAGGATGGTGGCACGATCACGAGGCTGTAGGAGGCCTTATTGACCATGAACCTACCTCCCTCAACCCTACCATGGCGGGCTATTATCATCTCGTCTCCAAGGTCAAAGCCCCAATGCAACGCGAGAAGGTCGGTTAAGACCTTAACCAATGCGTCGTTATACCTCCAAGGCTTAGATGAACGATCTCCTATCCTCCTCGGGGAGTAGGTCGCCCACGCGCTCCCTATCGAGTGGAGGAGTAGGATATCCGCCTGGAAATTACCCTGGGAGCAGACGTAACACGCCCTAGCGAAGTAGTCGTTTATCAGCTTATAGTACGGCCAGTAAGGCTGGTGGTAGCTGAAGGTTGGGGGGTAATCCCTCTTCGCGTCACCCTTCATCGTGTATAGTGTTAGGTGTGGGCAGAGGAAGGTTATACCCAAGGCGAAGTGGAAGTCGGCTATCCACTTCTGATCCTCGAAGGTCATGCTGTGGCCGCTGCAGCCGAAGATCTCGCATAGTATCCGCTTCCTCCCAAACTGGTGCGCCACGCTGGAGCACTGGATTAGGGTTAACGGGTTCTCTATATTCCTACCCAGATGGTCTATCCCGGGAACATGCATGTACTCGTAGTGGGGCATAGCCGCACCTATCCGTTGTATCTGTATAACAAAGTTGTCCTCGCATAGGTAGTGCCCGGTCATCTTGAGCCCGAGACGCTCACACCTCTCGCTGTAGGGTATGGTCCAAGCTTCTATGAACCTCTTCGTGACGGTCCTCCAGAAGTCGTAGCGGACCTTACTCGAGCCTTCACCATCATAGTAGAGGAGTGGGGCCTTATCCAACAGGTCGTAGCCGTTCTCCCTCTTGAAGTAGTCCGCCATCTCACCCGTCCACGGGATGTTCGTTGCCGCGGTCCTCCAGTGTGCGTAGTTCGGCTCATCGGTGAAGATGCCGGGCATGAACTCTCCAAAGCTATCCCTGAACTCCTCAGCATAAGCGTCTATGGTAACCTTGAGGAACTCCTCAGTTACCCGCGGGTTTAAGAGGTCAACGTAACTCTCCCCATTGAACCAATTACTGCAACCGGCAACCTGAAACTTGAAGGCGTACAGTCTACCCAGCCCCTCAACATCCTCAGGCTTCCTTATGCGCTTGAAGCTCTCAATCTCGTTGGATTCCGTGAACTTGACTTCGTATACGCCTAGGACTGATGGATCCTTAAGGCTCTCCGCGACCTCTTTTGGCTCTATCTCCTCGAGTAGGGCGAACCTGGACCTGTACTCCTCGTTTTTGGCTGGGACTATCCCACCCGCGAACCCGCTCGGCCACTTATCCTCGTCGTACAGCCATGACTCGAGGTCGTTTCTCTTCCCCTCCTCCAGGCATGCCCTTACGCATCTCATCCACTCCTTGGAAAGGTATATGGTTGCCAGTCCAACCCTTGAGTGCATGAAGTATCCGCCGTAACCCTTATCCTTGAACTCCCTGACCTGCCACCTCAGCTCTTCCTCGTCTAGGAGGTTGTTCCACGACCAGAAGGGTGAGGGCCTATAGGTCTTGCCTGGGTTCTTAAAATCCTCCGGGTTCATACATCACCCTTCCATAATTCCTTAGAAGGCATCATAACCCCCCTTATAGATCATGGTTTTATAACGTTTTCTCCAAGCATGATCAAGTCTGGCTTCGATCCATACCCTACGGATGACCATCAACCTCTGATGTGAAGCCTCATATCCCCCAGTGAGGCTGATGGCAGGGTTAGGTCGAGCATCGTCTTCAGGCCGGGCGACGCCTTCAACACCTTGGGTATGGAGTTGATTATCATGGCTACGGTTCCTAGGTCTCCATGGATGCAGGGGGTTATCCTCTCATTCACATCCGGGACTCCACGTATCGTTATCGCGTCATACTCATCAGCGCCCAGGTAGGCTTTGAAGTCCAGGGTTATAACCTTCTCACCATCTATTATGCCGTAGGCGCGCTGTCTAAGGCCGGCTACATCACCCGGTTTAACCTCGACGGCCTCTGTCTTCACATATCCCTCAGCCCTCACAGGCTCGGCCTCTATAACCCTTATCTCATCTAACCTCAACCCTAGGGCTTCAGCTATCATAGCCACCGACTGCTTCAACCCTACATGCCCTGTTATCAGGCCCGTCTTCATCTTAGCCTTGAACTCCTCGACTTTTAGGCCTGCTCCTATCTTCTTCTGGAATGGGACTCTGCGTTTTGAGGCGTCTATGGCTCTCTCAACCCTTATGCTCTCAACCTCCTGGCAGACCGATGTCAAGACTATGACTAATGTATCCATCAGGAAGCCCGGGTTTATCCCTGTCCCTAGAACCGTGACCCCATACTCCCTTGCTAAGCTGTCAAGTTTATCAGCGAGCTTCAGGTCTGTTATGTAGGGGTAGGTCAACTCCTCACATGTTGAGACCACATTGACTCCATGCTTGATCATCGTCGATATCTGGGGGTATACGTCCTTGAGGAAGGATGAGGTTGCGTGGATCGCTACATCGGCCTTGGACCTGGATAAAACCCCATCCGGGTCGTCTGAGACCGTTATTCCCATATGGCTCTCAAGTCCTAACACCTCTCCCAAGTCCCTCCCAACCTTATCCTCCGCGATATCTATGGCTCCAACTATCTTGATGCCTTCCCTCTTGAGGAGGGCTTTCGCTATGCTGCCACCCATAGCTCCAACACCGTAGAGGACCACCCTGATCGGTGGCTCTTCTATGGCTTCACCAATCCTTTTGAGTCTCATACGTTTAAGCAGCCTCCCACCCTCATACTTTGGTAATATTACGGTTTTATAATATCCGAAACCTTTAAGCTTTTTAACTGGCGGTGTACTCGCGTAAGGGATGGTTGAGGTGGCATCTATTGGGGAGAGAGCATCCAATCGTTATCTGCGGGAAGGATGAAGCCCTAAGTAGACTTCCAGAGTTGGCCTCCACAGCTGGATTCAAGCTCGATAGGTGTGGACTCATCCTCATTAAACCGAACGTTTGCGGTCTGTATCACCCATCCCTGAACCTCCTCCAGGGCTTGCTGGAGTATTTGGAGCCCCGGGCCGATAGGGTGATAATCGGCGAGACGAGGAGCGCGTTGCATAACCCGGAGGAACAGTTTGAGAGGCTCGGTATAAGGAAGCTTGTAGGGAGGTTCGGTGGGAGGGTTGAAGCCTTGGATCTATCAGCCGATAGGAGGGTTAGGGTTGACGTCCCGAATCCGCATGCCCTGAGGGAGCTGGAGCTTCCGGAGACCTTGATCGAGGCTGACGTACTAATCAATGTCCCGAAGGTCGGGAGGCACCCAACAACGGTCCTAACGAACGCCTTGAAGAACCTCTTCGGCCTCCTACCCCACAAGCATAAGTATATCCGCTACCATCCCCTAGGGGTGGATAACGTAATAGCCGATATAGCCCAGGTTGTGAGGCCGGACCTGAACGTCGTGGATGTTGGGGATAAGGTTATGCTTGGAGTAGATGCCTTAAGGGTTGATGTGGTGGCCTGTAAGTTTCTGGGTTTGGACCCCTTGAGGGTTAAACACTTAAGGCTCGTCTCAGAGGATAGAGGGAACGAACTTGAGGAGCTTGTTGAGGGTATATCCATCTTAGAACTCTAGGGGTTATGAGGGGTACCTCCCAATCGATTTAGGGTAGGTGACTCCATAAGAGTTCTAGGAGCTTAAAAACCCTGAGGAGCCTCGTCCCAGACTCTACGGGCTGCCTCCCCCTCCCGTGAACCATGTACAGGAAGATCAAGCAGAGCGTGATGAAGGTTAACCCTATCAGGATGCTTATCACCATCTCGAAGTACATGCCGGTATCCATCCAGAGTTCACCTTACACCCGATGCACCTTCAAAGATAAGATTGCATGATCCCTATTTAAGGTGTAACCTCCCTCCACTCCTCGATCAGGGTCTCGTAGAAACCGTCCTCCTCCTCGATCTTATCATACCAGCCTAAGGATTCGGCTACCTTCTGGGCTATCAGGTGGTAGCAGAGGTGGACCTCCCCATCCATAACTCGGTAGTAAAAGTCATCACAGGAGCAGAACTCGGCTATCGGCATAACTAGGTACTCGCGTTCTCTGCCCACCACAACCCATACAACCCTACCGCTCGGCTTAAAACGATACCTCTTAACCCTCCGGTTTATGACGGCGTCCCAGGCCTTCAGAAACCTCTGCCCGAATATTGCGGTTAGGTGGGTTAGCTGTGAGCCTGTTATCTTCCCATTTCTCTTCGCCTCTTCGCATACCTTCCTTAAAACTTCAACCTCGGATTCCTTGTATCTCTCTCCGGTCATCGGTTACCTCCAAAGTTAATGGGGCTCTATCGGTAAATAACATTTCCGTCAGTCGTGTGATGGTTGGTTTATGAAGTCCACTAGTCGACTTCTTGTAGGGTATAAAGAAAGAGGATATGAGGGCTTAAGCTCACTCTATCTTTATCGGTTCGCCCTTCGGCTTCCTCTTCTCCTCCTTCTTCGGGAGGGTTACCTCCAGAACCCCGTTCTTGTAGGAGGACTTCGCCTTCCTTGGGTCTACCTTAACCGGTAGATCAACTTCCTTGTAGTATTTGCGTTCCGGTGTATCGACCGAGATCGTCAGTGTGTCCTCGGTCCCGTGTAGCTTTATATCCTCCTTCTCTACGCCGGGCAGTTCGGCTATCACCTTCACCTCACCATCGGTTGTTATGACGTCGACGAGCGGCTCCCTCTCCTCCCTTATGTTGATCGTCGGCCTCGACCTCCCAAAGAAGCCCGGTCTAAATTCCGGCTTGACGTTACCGAACTCCCTTATCTGCGGCTTTCCATCTGGACCTATGGTTATGCTGTAACCGTAGACGAAGGGGCCCCACTCCCTCACAACCCGACCGTCTGGAAGCCTACGCTCTCTAACGTAATCCTTCGGAACCCTGCTGGTGAACTCCCTGAACTCCCTCTCCATCATCTCCTCTATCTCCCTGAACATCTCGTCGATGTCCCTGAAGAACCAATCCCCGAAGAATGAACGCCTCCTCCTCCTGAACCAATCCCACCAATCCGATGACAATCCAACCACCAAGTATAAGTTTGTCTGTCTGACATAAAAAACTTGTCTCCGTCCGTTTAGAGAGTCTCAGAATCGCGTGATCACTAGTTTTACACTAATGTTCTTAAGTGGCTTATGGTTCCTAGGTAGGTTCCATCCAGCATGTGTACCTCAGCCTCACCGATCCTCACGCTACCTGAACGGAGGACTGGACCTATGAAGTCCTTGAAGATGCTCTCCCTCCCCATACTGCGCCTATTGACAGCCTGTCCACCTAAGAAGTCATTGAAAGAGGGCATTATTATGAGGTTTGAAACCCTCAACTCAACGTTGTAGTTCTCCCTCAACACCTCTCTCGGGTCTCCCCTAACCCTTACGCCAATACGCCTTAAGACCAGCCTAGCCAACCCCTCACCGTCGCACTCGGCCCTAACCCATACCTGCCTCGTTATCCGGAATCCGGTGGGACCACTGAAGGCCTCGACTGGGTGGAC
>Ga0180302_10001519_pt1 | contig 11017 bp, 15 predicted proteins | sample GuaBasSediGuay17_FD_121794 | JGI IMG/M metagenome (GOLD analysis project Ga0180302, IMG submission 121794) | Subseafloor sediment microbial communities from Guaymas Basin, Gulf of California, Mexico - Guay17, Core 4571-4, 12-15 cm | ecosystem: Environmental > Aquatic > Marine > Hydrothermal... | reverse complement strand
CCTTTATCACGAGCGTCGGGTAGATCTTTATGGCATCTGGCTTGAAGCGCTCGTCCTTGAAGAGCGTCTTGAACATTTCTAAATCACGCTCAGGGCTTGAGCCGGGCAAGCCGGGCATTAAGTGGGCCACTATCTTGAAGCCCGAGTCCTTCAGCACCCTGAAGCACTCCTCCACATCCTTGACCGTGTGGCCCCGCTTGACGAACGCATATACATCGTCGTAGAGCGTCTGGACGCCCACCTCTACCCGGGTTATCCCGAGGTCGAGCATCATGTCCGCCTGGGGCTCCTTGGCCCAGTCTGGGCGTGTCTCAACGGTTATGCCCGAGTTCCTTATCCGGGCCGATGTCTCGGCTATGCGCTTCGCCTCCTCAAGGCTCGATGCCTCCGAGCCGTTCAGGGCGTCTAAGCAACGCTTTACGAACCAGCGTTGGTATTCTTCGGGCAGGGCCGTGAAAGTCCCGCCGAGGATGATGAGTTCTACCTAATCTACCTCGTGCCCTATGGCCCTGAGCTGCTCTACCCTGGCCCTAACCTGCCTATAAGGATCGAAGGCGTTCTGCAGGCCCCTCATGCAGGCTGGCTCGAGGCCCGTGTAGGATTGGGGCGTCCCCCTCGCAGGCCCTCCTGGACAGTAGATGCATGGCTCTTCCTTTGGGCAGGGGAAGGGCTTTACCATGACGGCTACGACTACCACGCCAGAGATAGAACGGATTTTCTTCTTCTTAAGCAAGGGAAGGAGCTTCTCTCGCTCCTCTGGCCTGAGGACACTTATCAGCTCCGAATTGCGGGGGAGCCTATTTAGGCCATAGCGCTTTAGAGCCCTCATCTTGAGCTTCTCCACGTCCTCGGGCGTCGGGCTCTCGAGGCGCAGGAGGGCATCAACTATCTCCCTGCAGGCGAGCGCCATCTTGGACATGGGCTTCCTCGAGCGCTGGGGAGGGGGCGTAGATAAGCCTTATTAAGCAGATGGCGATTTCTTGGTCAAATATTGCTTGAGCCTCCTCAGCGCTCGCCCTCGCTATATCAGCCTTGCCCCTACTGGACGGGGCGTAGCGGCTGTGTGCTCCTCCTTAGCCCTAGGCATCAGCTCGGCTATCGCCATCAGGAGGCGGAAGAGGGCTTATTGATGTATGAGCAGCGCTCAGGAGGGATTGCTCGCCTCGCTCAGCACTTGTAGAACGGTGAGGCCCTCCACGAGCTCCCAATCGGAGGGGCTTATGTGGCCGTTCCCATCGAGCCAATAGACCCAGAAGCGGCTGGAGCGGCGCCTATGGACGTAGCCCATCCTAACGAGCTCGTCTAGGGCCTCCTTGAGGGCCGCTGAACTCCCGCCCACCGTGCTCTTGAGCTCGCTGAAGAGCATGGGCCCCCTCGCCAAGGCCTCGATTATCCTCTTGCTCAGCCCGTTCATGGCGGAGACAAGGTCGGCTTTGGCGAAGGCGATAAGGCTTCTTGAGGCGCTGAAATTAAGGCCAGCTCCAGCCTCTTCTCGTGCTTGGACACGGCCTATTTCAGGTCTTTAAAGGGCCCCTCCTCCGTCCGGGACGTCCAAGGCGAGGAGCATCACAGGCCCCTATCAGAGGCAAATATAGGAGCTTACTTGCCTACTTAAGCCCTCTCCACGACCTCTTATCCGAACTCCATGAGCTCTACCCTCGAGTAAACGAGGCGGCCGAGGACGAAGGTGGCATCTACACGGGCTCCTTCAAGCTCGCCAGACCTAAGCTCGTCTGGGCCGCAGGATAGGACAGCGAGGTCGGCTGCCCTTCCGGGCGAGAGAGAGCCGTAGAAGCCCTCTTGGAAAGATGCGTAAGCTGCCCCGAGCGTGTAGGCCCTCAGGGCATCCCATAGGCTTATGCGTTCTTCTTCCCTCTGGGCTTCTCCTATGGCGGCCCTAATGCCCTCGAGGGGGTCTATGGGCTCTATCGGCGCATCCGAGCCAGCCGCCAAGACCACGCCAGCCTTCAACATGGACTTGAATGGGTAGGCCCACCTGGCCCTCGACACGCCGAGACGCTCATCTATCCAGAAATCGGATACGATGAAGCGGGGCTGGACGGAGGCTACCACGCCAAGCTTCGCCATCTCATCTATCAGGCCTGGGTCGAGGACGGAGGCGTGCTCTATCCTATGCCTCATGGGGCCGGGGCCGCCGGGGAGTTCCGAGAAGGTCTTGAGGGCCAGCTCGATGGCGCCATCTCCTATGGCGTGGATTGCGAGCTGGAGGCCAGCCTCATGGGCCTTTAGGGCTATGTCCATGAGCTCTTCTGGTTTGTAGAGGAGCCTCCCACGCTCCCCTGGCGCATCCGAGTAGGGCTCTCGCAGATAGGCCGTCCTAGCCCCGAGGGAGCCATCTAGGATGAGCTTGACCGCTCCTATGCGCACCCAGGGGTCTCCGAAGCCTGTCCTCAAGCCCAGGGCGAGGAGGTGCTCGAGCATCCACACGGGGAAGAGGATGTAGAGCCTTATCCTAAGCTCCCCCCTTGCCCTCATGGCCATTATGATTGCTAGCTCTTCCGGGCGCTCAGCTATCCAGTGGAGGCACGTGAGGCCCTTGCTGAGCGCTTCCTCAATCGCCCGCCTCACGGCCTCCAACACTTCCTCCTCGCTTGGCTCGGGCATGAGGTGCCTCACCACATCGAGGGCGTCTTCTAAGAGGACGCCCGAGGGCTCGCCGGTCTCGGGCTCGATGAGGGCTAGACCTTTAGAGATGAGCTTCTCCACCTCGCCCGGCCCCATGAGGCCTAATACGGCCGAGTTCACCACGCAGAGGTGCCAGCACTTCCTAAACAACACTATGGGCCTCTGGGCCGAGGCGAGGTCGAGGTCTTCTCTCGTCGGGAGCCTCTTCTCGAGGAAGCGCTCTTGGTCCCAGCCAAAGCCCACAAGCCACTCTCCCGGCCTCAAGCGCCCCGCATGCTCCCTCAGCCTCTCCACGAGCTCCGATATGGAAATTACGTCGGAGAGGTCGGCCCATCTTAGGGAGCGCCCGAGGGCTAGGCCGTGCACGTGCGAGTCCGAGAGGCCTGGCAGGACAGCTCGCCCTTCTAAATCTATCACGTGCGTCCTAGGCCCGAGGAACTTCTTGATATCGCTCTCATCTCCTAAGGCCAGTATAGCGCCATCTTTTATGGCCATAGCTTCAGCAACACATTCCTCTCTTTCGGGCGAGAAGAAATAACCATCGAAGAGTATTAAATCTGCTTGTAGAGCCAAGGGCTTCCCTCTCGCCCTCACGTGGTTATCCAGTTCTGGCCTGGCCTACGGCCGAGGGTGAAGCGCTTCACGTAGTTGCGCCTATTCCTCACCTTAGGTATTGGGCTCTTCTTTGGCCTAGCCGGTATCTTAGGCGTCTGGGAGCGCACCTTACCAGCCTTTGCGAGGGAGCCGTGAGTGGGCATACCATCTCACCAGCCAGTAATGACCTTAGGTAGCCTTAAGCGTTTCCCTGTATCTCGTGGCCCCCCTTGTGCAAGACGGGCTGTTTTTCCTCCACGATGTAGGGCATCCTCGCCCTGAAGACCACTAGGCTGGCCCTGACGTCCGTGAGATACGAGAGGGCGAGGGTCTTCCCGAGCTCCGTCATCACGAAGACGGGGATGGACACGCCCATCTGCATGATGGCCTTTGGGCCGACGATGGCCCGGACGTGCTCCGAGGCGCTCGCACATACTACATCGGCTTCTCTTAGCACCTCGGCTTGCTCTGGCCGGACGAGCGTGTTGCACGTGGAGAAGATGGCTATTTTCACGCCGGGATTCTCTGCCTCAAGCTCCCTGAGCTTAACCACGTCCTCCGCCATCGGGCCTATCACTGTTACGGCTATGCGCTTAAAGCCCATGGATATGGCCTTCTCCACGCCAGAGACCTGGTCTATCCGAGCGCTTGAGCTATCAAGAGGCTCTCCTCCGTGCTCTCGCACGTAAGATACCACTTCTCTCATCGGGCTAGTCTCCAATACGCCCGTCATGATGGCTCCTATGCCCTGGACTAGGCCGGGCTCCCATGCTAATACCGTCCCGGCCCCCTCGCAGACCGTTACAGCGCAGTCGAGCAGGCCCTTGCGCATGCAGGTGCTTATTATCTCAGAGCTCCCGAAGGGGACTATCAAGCCGAAGTCAAAGCGCCTGCATGGACGGCAGAAGCCGAACTTCTCCATCTTCAATCTGACTATGCGCTCTACTGCGCCCCTATCTATGTGCCTTATGCCGTAGAAGGCCTCTACGAAGGGGCAGTAGCGGACGGCTGGCTCTGTCAAGACCTCTATCTCGCCATCCCCACGAACTCTCACCTTAGCGCCTCTGCAGAGGAAGACGTGCTCGGCGCCCAAGAGCCCCTCCCGTCCCTTAAGCTGAGGGAGCAAGGTTTAAGGGCCTTGAGAAGCCGAGATGGCCGTATGCCCCGTGTGAGAATCCGATACTTCGCCCACATCGCCGAGCGCATGGGGATAAAAGAGAAAGAACTCCTCGTGCCAGAAGGCTTTACCCTAGCAGAGCTGCTCTTAGAGCACATACCCATGAAGCACCCAGATATCGGCCAGGAGTTCGTGAGAGTTCTTTTCAAGGCAGATGAGGAGGGCAATCCCGTCTTAAGCGGGCGCTACCTCGTGTTAGTGAATGGTCGTTCTTGGACGTCTCTGCCCGGGAAGATGTGCTACGAGCTCAGGGAAGGGGATAAGATATCTATTTTCCCGCCCTTGGGGGGTGGTTGAGCCATATGGGGAGGCCGGTGATAACCCTCTTAACCGATTTCGGCTACAGAGACCCGTATGTGGCGAGCATGAAGGGCGTCATCTTATCCATATGCCCGGAGGCCGTCATAATCGATATATCACACGATATACCGAAGTTCGACGTGCGGGCTGGGGCCCTAGTGCTGGCCCAGGCAGCGCCCTGGTTCCCGGCTGGCGCCATTCACGTGGGCGTGGTCGACCCAGGCGTCGGGACGGGGAGGAGGGCGATAGTCGTGTTATCGGAGCGCTACGTCTTCGCGGGGCCAGATAACGGGCTCCTCATGCTCACTGCCATGAGGGATGGCTTGAGGGCCGTCTACGCCGTAGAAAAGCGATGGCTCATGCTCGAGAACGTATCGAGGACGTTTCACGGCCGAGATGTCTTCGCCCCCGTAGCAGCGAGAATAGCATCCGGCCTAGAGCCCTCCGAGGTAGGGCCTGAGATAGCGGATTACGTGCTTCCTAGATTTGCTAGACCTGAGCTCGAGGACGATAAGCTATTTGGGGAGGTAATGTATATCGATGGCTTTGGGAACATCATAACAAATCTATCTGAGGAGCTCTTAGCCGAGCTGGGGGCTTCAGAGGGCTCCGAGCTAGCCGTGAGGATAGGGGATAAGCGCCTCAGGCTTAGGCTATGTTCTGCCTACGGGGATGCGGAGCCTGGCTCCGCCTTAGCCATAATAGATAGTTGGGGGATGCTCGAGATAGCCATTAACCTGGGGAGCGCTGCGGAGAGATTGGCCGCCAAGCCAGGGGAGCCCGTAGAGGTCGAGCTCGTGGGGGAGGACTGCGCTTGATAAAGGGCATAACGTTCGACCTCGGCGGGACGCTCGTGGAGAGGAAGATGGACTGGAATGCCTATGGGAGGAAGGTAGCCGAGTTCCTCTCGGGCCTGGGCTTTAAGATTAGCGAGAGGATGTTCTGGAGGGCCACTGAGGCTGCCCTGAGGAAGCTGAGGGCTCGGCAGGCAAGCCATAAGGAGATTAGCTTTGAGGAGCTATATACCATAATCTTGTCTTCGCTTGGCATAAGACCTTCAGAAGAGATTTTCTCCGCTCTAAAGGACATATACAAGAGCTGCTTGAGCCTCACGCCATACCCAAGGGCGAGGGAAGTCTTGGAAGAGCTATCGGAGCGCTACGTCTTAGGGGCCATCTCTAATGCCGTAGGCCCTTGGCCAAGGATATTCCTCCAGCTCGAGGGTCTCGAGCCCTTCTTCAAGGCCATCATCATATCGAGCGAGGTAGGCTGGCGCAAACCCCATAAGAAGCCCTTTGAGCTCGCCTTAAGCCAAATGGGCTTGAGACCGGAAGAGGTCGTTCACGTGGGGGACTCACCCTCCGAGGACGTGGCTGGCGCAAAGGCCCTGGGGATGAGGGCCGTCCTCTTCCTCAGGCCTGGCTCTGAGCCAGGGGCCTGGGACGTGGAGCCCGATGCCATCATAAGGTCGCTCCTCGAGCTAGTAGAGCTTATATCTCTTCTCGACCCATGAAAAGGCGCCCTTGAGACCCGAGGCCGTTGAGTTCTTGGTCTGCCCAGCCTGCTCGAGCGACCTCGAATTAGAGGTCGAGGAAGAGGAGGACGGGCGTGTCGTAAGGGGCTCCCTGCGCTGCACGGGCTGTATGGCCTCTTACCCAATAGCCGGGGGCATCCCGAGGCTCCTCTCCCCTGGTCTCTTCGCAGGAAAATGGGGGAGCGTTTACGAGCGGACGATGGCCTACTACAACGCTTATGTCCCGATATACGATAGAGCTTATCATAATCCTCAAGTAGCATACATGAGGAAGGTAGAGGATACGTATATCAAGCTCACCAGGCCCAGGGGCGTAGTCCTCGATGTGGGATGTGGCCTGGGGAGGCAATCTCTCCTCCTCGCCCGCCTGGGCTGCTCCGTCCTAGCGATGGACATCTCAGTGGCCATGCTGCTGGAGGCTAGGAAGAGAGCTACCTCGCTCGGCCTTGAAGACCGCATAGACTTCGTTCAAGCATCAGCAGATGCCCTCCCCGTGAGGCCCGGGGCCTTTGATAGAGCTTACTCCCTCTTCGGAGCTTACAACCACGCACCAGCTTATCGAAGAGGCTTTCGCCAGCTCCAAGAGGCCTTGAGGAGAAAGGGGACAGCTCTTATCTCCGTGCTAAACCGTTACCAGCTCACTTGGTGGCTTGAGACTATTTGGAGACGAAATAAGAAATGGCTGAGGAGGAGGCTCTCATCTCCTATAGAATATATAACCATCAAGAAGAAAGGGCTGAAAAGGCAAAGAGTATGGACTAAGCTCTTCTCAGCGGGGGAGCTGAGAAGCGCTCTTGAATCTGCTGGCTTCAATCGCATAAGGATAGGGAGCATCCTCATCTTCATGAGGCTGAGATATAAGTATAGGCCGAGATTAGAGCTCGTGGGGCCTGAGCGCCTGGCGGCTGCTCTAGAAGAGCGCCTCCGCTGGGCGCCGCCCTTCAACATGCTGGGAGCTTACCTCCTTGCCTTGGCCGAGAAGAGCTGAGGAAGACGGGAGCCCGGCCATCACTCCGGCAGGTCGAGCTTCAGCTTCTCCCTGAGCTCCTTGTAGCGGTTCCTTATGGTTACTTCTGTTACGCCAGCGGCCCGAGCTATCTCCTTCTGCGTCCTCCTCTCCCCGAGCATCACGCATGCTATATAGACGGCTGCGGCCGCTACGCCAAGAGGGTCTTTGCCCGCTATTATCTTCGCCTCCCTAGCCCTCTTTATCACATCACGGGCTATCTCCTCGGCAGCAGATGGGAGACGAGCTCTCTCCACGATGCTATGCACGTAGATGGTGGGGTCGGCTATCTTCACGGGCAAGCGTATCTCCTTCAATATGAGCCTGTAGCACCTGGAGACCTCTTTCTTAGCGTTCTCAAAGGCCTTAGTCTCCCCTCTCTCATCGTAGGCCACGACGGAGACCTGAGCTATTTGCTTGAGCCTCACGGGGAAGCCGAGCTTACGGCAGGCAGCGTAGAGAGAAGCAGCTACCATAGATACGATAGAACGCCCTCTGACGAGGCCCTTCTCGAGGGCGCTCTTGTATATCCTTATGGCCTCATCCCTCACGTAAGTCGGGATGTTCAGCTTATCGCAGAACTTCTTGAGCGTTATCAGGGCTTGCTCGAGGTTTCTCTCAGATGGCTGAGCCTTTACACGCTTGTCCCAGCGCCTAAGGCGGCGCAGCTCTCTTATGACCTCTGGCGATAGGCTCTCCCCGAGGGCGCTCTTCGTGGGCAAGTCCATCTCAGTGGATAGGCCCTTATCTGGGACGGCTATGGATATCGGAGGGCCAGTCCTGAGCCTCTTCCTCTTCTCCTCGAGCGTGAAGACCCTGGTCTCGAGACCTCTATCCACAGCATATTCGGAGACCACGTAGCCGCAGTAAGTGCATACTACCTCGCCCTGAGCATAATCGTAAGTAAGCGTGCCCGTCTTCCCGCAGTTCGGGCACCTGTTCTCCTCCACCGGGTTATACACGCTCACGGCCAACGCTATCACCTCCATGGGGCCCGGCCAGAGTCAAGGGCGAGACATCCTCATCCCGACGTCAGGTCTCAAGCCTACCTCATACCCTGCCGGACTCCCATCCAGTTAGGTAGCCACGAATATATAAGGTTTTCGATGAATGATAATGGAGGTCTCGAGCCTCAAGGCGAGGAAGAGCTTAAAGGCGCACATTAATCTCTACTTATAAATCGGATGAGGGGCGGCGAGGACCACACGGCCACGAGACCTCTCATGGCGAAATGTTTAAGCGCCCCTGCTCAATCAGAGAGCTGGATAGCCCGGTGGTGTAGCGGAAGCATAGCGGGCTCTGGCCCCGCTGGCGGGAGTTCGAGTCTCCCCCGGGCTACCACCCTCCTGAACTCGTTCTCCTCTAGAACTCCGTAAGCCTCGCCTGCCCCAAGCCCGTTAAAGCCCATTTGAAAGGCCTCCTCCCCCTCCGAGCTACTATCCTCTCTTCCTCAAGGCTCAGGAGCTGTCTCCTTATGGCCGAGGGGCTTAAGCCCGTTAGCTCCGAGAGCTCGAGCACCGTGAGACCAGGGCGCTCCTCTAGGGCGTTCAATATCTTAGTCCTAGTGGCCAAGCCCTGCCTCACATTGCGCTTCAGGGATAAGTAGGCCCTCGGGTGGTAGGCCATGTTCAGCGCCATATAGCCCGAGCTAGACCTTATAAAGAGTTAGCAAACAGTGCTGGTCAAGACCCCCTGGCTAGCACGATGACAGTAAGTGGGTGAGACTCCTCTCCCGAGCTCACGGCATCCATTCTGCCAAATCACGCCTGATGGGCTTCCTCGATGGCATGGCGAAAGCCGGGATGCCGAGCCTACGCCTTATCTCCTCCGCCAGCACGGAGCCGTAGCCCACCCGGTAGTTATCCGTTATCACGAGCTTGGGCCCGCACTCCTCTACGTAGGCCAGGAGGCCTTCGAAATCAGCGTGGTCGCTCAGCCCGACTACGTAATCCCTCGGGCCCACTTGCCGGACGGGCGCCCTGAGCTCCCAGCCGCTGACCGTTATGCTCATGGCCATCTTATAGCGCCTTCTTATGCGCTTAGAGCTCGAGACGTGGTAGAAGGCCACGTAGGGCTCAGCTCTCTCGACGAGTTCTCTTGCCTCATCCGACCAGCTCGGTATATAATCTCCGACTATCATTCCGTAGCGCTCGCAAATGCGGGTTACATCGTAAACCTTCCTTGGGAGCACGAAAGGAGCCCATAAGCCCCAATCAGCTAAGATTTGCATGACCTCTTGGAGCTTCCCATGATAACCGAATATATAGACAGGGCCCTCGTCAAGCCCTCTTTCCACGAGCTCCACGAGGCGGCCTTCTATCTCGGGCTCGAAATACCGAACGAGCCCGGGGCGCCCATACGTGGCTTCCATCACCAAAACGTCCGCCTCTTGGACGGGCGTGCCCGGGAACTTGAAATCGCCGGTGTAGAGCAGCCTAACGCCATCTTCGTCTTCGACAAGCGCTTGAGCAGCTCCTATGATGTGCTTGGCCCTCACGAGCCTTAACGTCTCGCCTCCAAAGGAGAAATCACGACCATATTTTAGGCCGACCACATTAGGAGCATCATTTATACGCTTGTTCTTTAAGACAGCTAATAAGTCTCTTGTCGCCTCCGTCATAAGCACCCAAGAGCATTCTCTAAGGCTCTTAACAAGACCGCCTATATGGTCGTTATGCGCATGTGTTATTATCCTCACCGGTCTAGTAGGCTCATGTGCATCGCATGAGAAGTTCTTTCCGAGAAGAACGGCTCCTCCACGAGCTATTCCAGCCCTCCATATGAGTTCTGATTTCTCCAGCGCCCTAGGCTTCCCCAAGGTGTTTCCCTCAAGCCGTAGCCTTAGCTCTTAGCTCTGATAAGCCGAAGACCCTCACCTCTATAGGGCTCTGTATCACATAATCTATTTTCCCACGTATGACAAGCGTCCTGCCCGTGAGCACCGGCCCAAGCCATCTGATGAGGCCTTCTTCCTCTTCTACGAAGCCGAGGGCCTTTAAGGCAGATAGCGCTCCCTCGAGCTCTTCATCTCCCATGCCGGTCAGCTCCTTTAGCTCGTCTCTTGCCAGCTCCTCTTTCTCCGAGAGAGCCCTGATGAGCTCTTCAGCTCTATCGAGAGGGTTGCTCATGCCTCCTCCACCCCACGCCACATGGCATCTATCTCCTCATCCTTAAAGAATATACGTATTTCCCTCTCTGCGCTCTCCGGGCTATCTGCAGCATGGATGATGTTGGCCGTTATGTTCAGCCCGTAATCGCCCCTTATGCTCCCGGGGACGGCCTCGAGCGGGTTAGTGGCCCCTATGAGCTGCCTCATGGCCTTGATGGCGCCTGGCCCCTCCACTAGCATGAGGAGGACTGGGCCAGATGTAACATGCTCCACGAGGCGCTCGAAGAACTCCTTGCCCTTATGGGGGGCGTAGAGCTCCTCAGCCTCCTGGCGTGTCATCCTGTGGAGCCTCAGGGCTCTTATCCTCAATCCCTTACGTTCTATCCGCATGAGTATCTCGCCGATTAGGCCCCTCCTCACGGCCTCGGGCTTTAGGAAGACGAAGGTGCGTTCTACATCGCTCATGGTCTCTCGCCTGCTCGCCCGTGCGCCCTGGCCAATAAAGCCTTTCTATCAAGGGGTCGAGGAGATAACCATATCAAAAACGAGACTGAGGGCCGTTCGCTCAGGCCTGGGCGATGGTGATGCCCACGATGTTCGTGATGAAGTGGGCCAACATGACCACGTAGAGGGAGCCCGTCTCTTCGTAGG
>Ga0180302_10001518_pt1 | contig 11020 bp, 12 predicted proteins | sample GuaBasSediGuay17_FD_121794 | JGI IMG/M metagenome (GOLD analysis project Ga0180302, IMG submission 121794) | Subseafloor sediment microbial communities from Guaymas Basin, Gulf of California, Mexico - Guay17, Core 4571-4, 12-15 cm | ecosystem: Environmental > Aquatic > Marine > Hydrothermal... | reverse complement strand
GGATGCGGAGTTTCAGCTGAAACTGCGAGGAGGATAGAGGAGGCTGGGGTTAGGCTTCTCGACGTGGGTGGGGCTGGTGGAACAAGCTGGGCTGCCGTCGAATATTATCGGGCTAGGAGGGCTGGAAGCTGGCTGGGGCAGAGGCTCTGCGAAACCTTCTGGGACTGGGGTATCCCAACCGTGGTAAGCCTGGTGGAGGCAAGGAGGGCTACGGGGCTAACCCTAATAGCCTCCGGGGGGCTGAGGACAGGCCTAGACCTGGCTAAGGCCTTAGCCCTTGGAGCCCAGTATGGCGGGATGGCGCTCCCCCTCCTAAAGCCAGCCGTCCGGGGGGCAGGATGGGTGCTTAGGGAGCTGGAAAGGGTTAGGGAGGAGTTTAAGATAGCTATGCTTCTCACAGGCTCAAAAAGCCCCACCGAGCTTCAGAGGAAACCCCTCCTCATCACCGGGGAAACAGGTGAATGGCTTAGGCTAAGAGGCTTCAACCCCGAAGCCTATGCTAGGCGTGAGGGTTAACCCTTAAAGCTTTAGGGTTAACCCAACCCCGCAGGGTTTAAAGGCTTCAGGGTAGAGTCTTGCAATCTCCTCCTTATACTGGGTGCAGTGGCAGGGAGCTATGATTTTTAAGCCCTCCAGTAGGTGGAGGTTCCTGAAGCCGTGGAGGCCTCCAACCACCCCGATAAGCCTTCCAACCCCAAGCTCCCTAAGCCTCCTAAAGGGCTCCTCTAAGCCGGGGTGAGCGCAGCCCGACAAAAGTAAGAGTTCACCATCTTTCTCGGCGAGGAGGTACTGTTCGGCTAGGCCTCCAACCCTAAACTCTCCAAGGCTTAGGAGGCCTTTCGCTATCCTGGTTGGCTTGGAAACCTCTACAACCCTTTCAGCTTTGGAGGCTATTGCACCTTTAAGGTTTTCGGAGAAGGAGGAGGGGACGTAAACCTTCACGTTTGGGTTTACGGCTAGGAAGGCTGAGAGGCCGCCTAGGTGGTCCCAGTGGCTGTGGGAGATAGCTACCACACCAATCTCGGAGGGGTTGAAGCCTAAAGCTTTAAGGTTGTGGAGGAGGAGGCTTCCATCCCAGCCCGTGTCGAAGAGGCTTAGGCTTCCATCCTCCCCCTTAATGAGGGCTGAAAAACCCCAGGAAGCCTTTAAGCCTGGATGGAGGGCTACATTATCGTATACAACGGTTACTTGCAAGGCATCTCCCGAAGGAAACCTTAACCGTGAAAATATTTAACTTTAGGCTAAAACTTGGACTTCCCTAACCTCCGGGACCTCCTGCTTAACCAGCCTCTCCACGAAGCCTTTAATGGTTAGCTGTTTGAAGGGGCATCCGGCGCAAGCTCCACCCATCTCAACGAGAACCCTGCCATCCTCGCTTACGTCTATAAGCTTGATGAAGCCTCCCTCAGCCCTCAACAGAGGCGTAACCTTCTCGTCCAATACTCTCCTAACCCTCTCATACAAGTCCTCCAAAACAAACACCCTTGCTTGCTAAGAAGAGGGGCTAACATTATTTAAAGATTAAAAGCAAATGTTCAAAATTTAGAAGAAGGATTCTACGCCTCGCCAGTAGACTTGTAGGCTGCGGCTGAGGCGTAGCCCACCACAGCTGACTTGTCGCCTGTAATGTCGCCTGAGGTTGCATACTTCAGGATTTCTGCTTTACTTGCCCCAAGCCTTTTCACTGCTACAAGCATGGAGGCGGTGGGGCCAACCCCACACATGGAAACGTTAAGCCTCTCCACGGTTTGGAAGAGGAGAGCCTCATCTAGGGCCTCCACCGCCCTTAAAACCTCTAAGTCCTTCCTCTCAGCTGAGGTTTGGGGCTCGTAGTGGGTTAGGTCGGTTGAGGCTACCACCAGCCCCCTAACATTCTTCAAGCCTTCAGCCACAGCCTCCCCCACATCCCTCGCAACCTCCAAGTCTTGAAGCATGACGCAGATGGGAATAAAGGTGAAGGCTTCGCCTAGAACGTACTGGAGGAAGGGGAGCTGAAGCTCTATAGAGTGCTCGTAGGTGTGGGCTGAATCGTCTACGTCAATGTAGCTTGAGGCTTTCTGAACAGCCTTAGCTATCTCCTCATTAATGGGTACGTCGCCTAGGGGGGTTCTCCAAACCCCCTCCACCATAATGGATATGGCGCTTCCCCTCCCATAATGGTTCGGCCCTAAAACCACTACCACTTCAGGCCTCCCATTGGAGGCTAGAGCATAGTAGCCGTGGGCTGCTACAGGCCCGGAATACATGTAGCCTGCATGGGGGGAGAGTAGGCCTAAAACCTCTCTTCCAGCCTCCCGCTCAGCTTGGCGGGCTGTTTTACCAGGCCCTAAGGGGTGGAGGAAGCATTCCTCCTCCAACTGTTTGAGTAGGGCTTCCCTACTCCCAGCATACCAGGAGCCAGCATTATAGGGCTGCCTAACCTTAACCATCCCCTCATCCCAGCCAGAAAATTAAGCGTAACCCTAACCTAAAGCCTTTCCCCTTGAAGCCTTAAGCCTCCAAAGCTTTTCCGCCAGCTCTACGATGTATTTAGCCCTTTCCAGCCTTTCAATCCATCGTTTCGGTATGGCTTCATAGCCGTGGTAGGCTCCTGCTATAGCCCCCGTCATGGCTCCAAGGCTGTCACTGTCACCCCCAAGGTTTACAGCGTAAACCACAGCCTCCTCAAAGCTTGAAGGGTTAGCCAGAAAAGCGTATAGGGCTGCTGGAACAGAGTTGAAGGCCTCCACTCCGCAGCCAAGCCTTCCAACAACCTCTTCAACCTCCACCCTGCGGGCTAGAAAGCCTTCAACCACAGCTATCTTATCCCTGAAAGCCCTGCTTTGAAGGACTTCTCTTAAACCTTTAAGGAAGCCGCTGGCATCAAAGCCTTCCTCCGGGTTAAGCCTTACCGCCTGGGCTATGGCGTAAGCCTGGATAACAGCTCCCTCTATTCCTAGGGGGTGGGCGTGGGTTATCTTAGCGGATAGGGCTGCGAAGCTTTTAAGCCTTTCAGGCTGGTCGTAGTATAGGAGGGCTACAGGGGCAACCCTTATAGCTCCACCATTCCCATAGGAGCCTTCACCCCCAAAAAGCTTCTCGGAAGCCTTATCCCAAGGCTCTCCAGAGGCAATCCACTCAAGCACGATGGGGTCCATGCCATAACCCCTCCAGAGGTTCACGTTCTGGTGAAGCCTTCCAGCCATGTGGGCTCCATTGAAGCCTCCAACCTCCACCAGTGATTCAGCCAGGCTTATCATCATCTCCGTGTCGTCGGTGTAGCTTCCAGCTGGAAGCCTCCCATCCACCATCTCCCTAACCAAGCCGAAACGCTTCCTTATCTCCCTCCAGCTCAAACCCTCTAGGGGCATGCCTAGGGCGTCTCCAACCGCAGCCCCAACCATGCAGCCCAAAAACTTAGACTTTAAAAGCCCCTCCATAGGGCTTCCCTTAAAAGAAGAGGCGATACGGGAAATTTTTACTTGACTTCGGAGAGCTTGGTTTCGAATTCTTCTACGGGGGTTTGGAGGTCTCCATCAGGTGGGATTTCACCCCTCTCCCTTAGGAGTTGGCGGGCTAGGAGCCAGTAAATCATGGCTAGCGCCTTCCTCCCCTTATTGTTCGCAGGGATAATGAGGTCTATGTTTTTGAAGGTGTTGTCGGTGTCGCAGAGGGCTACGAGTGGTATGCCAATCTTGGTAGCCTCCTCTATCGCCTGCTCGTCGGCTGAGGGATCCGTGACAATAACCACCTCGGGCTCCATATAGCTCGGCGAAAGCGGGTTGGTGAAGGCTCCGGGAGGAAACCTGCCCACAATGGGCTTAGCCCCCGTGGCCTCGCAAAACTTTAGCACGGGAGTCTGCCCGTAAAGCCTGAAGGAGACAGCCACAATGGTTTGGGGTTCAAAGTTGGCGAGGAAGCGGGCTGCCACCCTAATCCGCTCATCAGTCTTACGGGTGTCAATGATGAAGAGGCCGTCGGGCCTAACCTTGTAGATGTAGGGCTCCATAAACTTGGTTTTAATGCGGGTTCCTATCTGAACCCCAGCCGAGATAAGCTGCTCAACGGGAACCAGGTACTGGTGCTCCGACAAGGCTCCAACCCAAATCTGCCCATTAACAGTAGGTGGAGGCTGTCCTTCAAAATTAAACTTTACTCTTCACCCTCAAAGTCTTTCAAAGCCTCCTCTGAAACCGTTGGAATCCTCCTAGCCGCCAGCAGCGCGAAGAACTGGGTTAGAGCTAAGCCCTCAAGGGTTTCCACCACCGCCATAGCTTCAATAAGGCTTTTGCCTAAGCCTACTACGCCGTGGCCTTGGAGGAGGAGGGCGCTGGTTTCACCTTTAGCAAGCTCCCCAGCCTTTTCAGCAAGCTCCCTACTCCCCGGAAGGGCGAAGGGAACCATCCTAACCTTCCTCAAAACGAGGCCTGCCTCCACGGTGACGGGTTGAAGATCTACTCCAGCCGCCATCAGCCCTGTTACAGCTGGATTATGGGTGTGCACCACAGCGTTTACGTCGCTTCTACGCTTGTAGATGGCTTGGTGCATGGGGTGTTCGATGGAGGGCTTCCTCCCCTCCGCAGCCTCCAAAACCTCGCCCTCAAGACTCATCTTCACCAAGTCTTGAGGCTGAATTCTACCCTTGTAAACGCTGGAGGGGGTTATCCAGTACTCGCCTGAGCCTGGAAGCCTTGCACTCACATTCCCCCCATGCGGGAAAATAAGCCCCCTATCGAAGAGCTGCCTCACCACCAAGCATATCTCCCTTTTCAGGTCTTCCTCATTCAAGGCTAAACCCCCAAGCGTTAAACTAAAGAGCCTCCGCCTCCTTTAACCCTTACCACGCTAATCTTCACTGCAGAGTAGAAATTAAAGTTGGAGAAAAGGGGGTTCTTCATGAACTCAGTTTAAGGAGTGCTTTCAGAATCTTAAGGCTGCTTCAAAAAACTTAAACGTTTTAACTCAGCCCTTTAAGGCCTTGGGGGAAGGCTATGGTTAAGGTGAAGCTTTTAAGGTATACGAGGGGAGGTATAGGGCTGATAGCAGGCTCAGCTAGGGTTAGCGGTATCCCACCAAGCCTAAACAGTAGAAAAGCCGTGCGAATGATGGTGGAAAACGATTATGGAAGCGTGCTCGAACACGTATATTTCACTTTTGATATTTCTGAGATGAGTATAGCGCTGAGTAGGGAGCTCCTCGAACATAGGATAGCCAGTCACACGGCTAGGTCAACCCGCTACCACGTTGAGGAGGGCTTCGGCTATGTTACACCCCAACCCCTAAAGCGGAGTAGGAGGCTTACCAAGCTTTTCAGGCAGGCGGTAAGCCAGGCTAGGGAAAATTATTCCAGGCTTTACAGGGCTATGCTTGAGGAGGGCTACAGCGAGGAGGAGGCAAGGGAGGCAGCTCGATACCTCCTCCCCATGGCAGCCCACACCCACTATGTTTGGACGATTAACGCCCGCTCCCTCATAAACTTCCTCAGCCTACGCCTCTGCGTTAGGGCTTCCCCCGAAATGAGGGAGCTAGCCACAAAAATCTACAGGCTAGTGGTGAAGATTTATCCCGAAATCTTTGAGGGGATAGGCTGCAGGGGCTACACGCTGGGCTTGTGCCCTGAAAACGAGAATAGGCCTCCAAGCTGCCCCTACCTCCACCGTATTCCAAGCAAGGTGGAGGTGAAGGCTGGGAGGGGAAGGCTTAAACCCCCAGCCAGCCTCTAACCTCTTTTGGGGTGAGAGCCTCGCCCACCAACCTCCCCATGGCCTGCAAAGCCCAATACAACAGGGTTTTACAGGCTGGAAGCCCCCAGGAGAAGCTTAGAGAACTCGAAAAATTCTACTCGATGATTCCCAAGCATAAGGGAACGGAGAAGCTGCGCATGCATGTTAGAAGGCAGCTGGCAAGCCTTAGAGCCCAGATTGAGGAAGCCAAGCGGAAGAGGGCTAAAGCCTCGGTGGGCTGGCTGGTGGAGAAGCATGGGGCAGCCCAACTCGTACTCTTAGGCTTCACCAAGACTGGGAAGAGCAGCCTCCTAGCCAAGCTCACCAACGCTAAGCCTGTCGTCGCCGAATATCCCTACGCCACAGTTGAGCCGGAGGTTGGAATGCTCCCCTACGAGGACATCCAATTCCAGCTGGTGGAGGCTCCAAGCCTAAAACCCAACCCCGAAGCTTCTTGGAACCTTAAACCGCTAACCCTGGCCAGGAACTCCGACGGCCTCCTCCTCACCGTAGACCTAGCCAGCCAGCCTGAAAGCCAGCTTCAAACCCTCCTCACCATCCTGGAGGAGGCGAAAATCTCGGTTAAAAGGCCGAGGGGCAGGGTGGTCATCGACACCAATACTATGGTTTCAGGCGTCCAGCTGGTTGGAAGCCTAGCTGACGCAGGCCCGGAAGAAGTTAGGAGGCTCCTAGCCCAATACGGCGTGGGGAGGGCTGTGGTTAAGGTTTATGGGGAGGCTACCCTAGACGATGTGGAGGACGCCCTCTTTGAAGGCCTCGTGTATAGGCCAGCCCTCATCCTCGCCTGCAAAGCGGACAGGGTGGAAGAAGCTGGGAAAGAAGCCTTCAAGGCTTACTGTAGAAGTCTAGGCCTTGAAGCCCTACCCGTCTCCACCCTTACGGGTGAAAACCTAGGGCAGCTAGGAGGCAAAATCTATCAGACTTTAGGCCTCCTCCGAGTTTACACGAAGCCTCCTGGAGCTCCGAAGCCGAGCCCTCAACCCTTCACCTTGAGGAGGGGTGCCACCATCCTCGACCTCGCAGAGCAAATCCACAAAAACCTAGCCAGAAAATTCAGGTATGCCAGGGTTTGGCATAGAAACGGTGAATCCCCCGTGAGGGTAGGCCAAGAATACCAGCTCCAAGAAGGAGATATTGTGGAAATTCGGGGTGGTTAGCCGTTAATTCTTTGTTTGAGCATGCGTCTTATGGCTGGGTCTTCGGAGGCAAGTCTTCTAAGTGCCTCCTCAAAGGTTTCCCCGGGTTTAAGCCTGTACTTCAGGTATACGCCTGTTCTGCCTAGGCTGTCCCTTCTAAGGAGAACCCTAACCCTCTCCCCTACCATTTCAGGGCTAACCCCAACGATTCCAGCAGCTTCAGCCTCCCTCCCAACCACGGAAACCTCCTGGTGCCCCCTAGCTGTTGGGAGAATCAGCATTAGCCTCTTGTCGATGCCTGGAACCCTCACCCCCGCTTGAAGCTCTCTTAACCCCACCTCTCCGCCGAACTTGTAGAACTCCCTTTCCAGCCTTGAAAACTCTATGAGGGGGAAGGTGACCGTGGTAAGCTCGTCTAGGTATAGGTGGGCCTTAACCACGTGGCGTGGGGTTGCCTGAACTAGAAGCCTATCCACGGGTTGGAGGCCAGCCTTCTCTAAGGCTACCTCAACCTGGAAGGAGGAAACAGGGTAGGGGATAACTACGTCTACATCGCTTCTCCTGTCCACGTCCCCCCTAGCCAAACTCCCGTGAACCAGTGTTCCCCCAAGCCCAGAGTCCTCTAAAACCTTCATAATCCTCTCAGCCTTTAAGCGTAGGCTTTCGAGAAGCCTCCACCTAGCCTCATCATAGGCTACCTCCCTGAGGTCGGCCAGCCTAACAGGCTTCCTAATCCTAGACAAGCCTCAACCCTTTAAAGGGTGGGAAACCATTTAAGCCTAACCAGAAAAAATTTTACCGGGAAGATAGCTAATTCCTCAAGAAGCCTTCCGCTTGGGATAAGGTTTGAAGGCTGTAGTGCTGGCTGGAGGATACGCGAAACGTTTGAAGCCTATCTCTAATGGTTTCCCCAAACCACTCTTACCCGTTGGAGGCAAAACCATCCTAGAACACATCTTAGAAAGGCTGTTCAAGCTGCCCTTGGAAGAAATCATCATCCTAACTAATGAGAGGTTTGCCTGGCGGTTTGAGGAATTAGCAAGGAAGAGGGGCTATGAGAGGCTGAGAATTCTGGCTGAGCCTAGTAGGAGGGAGGAGGAGAAGCTTGGAACCCTTGGAGCCATCGCCTGGATGCTCTCCACCCTCAAGCTTAAGGGAGACCTCCTCATCATTGGTGGGGACAACCTCTTCAACTCAGACCTTAAACCCCTCCTGGAATACTATGGCAGGGTTAAAGCCCCCATCCTCGCAGTCTACGATGTTGGAGATAGAAGACTGGCCATGCAGTACTCTACTGTCAAACTCAACTCCAACTCTCAGCTCATAGACTTTGTTGAGAAGCCGGAAAACCCGGATACAACCCTCATTGGAACCTGCATCTACCTCATGCCTGAAGACGCTCTAAGGCTGCTCCACGAATATCTGGGGGGTGGGGGAAACCCGGATAGTCCAGGCCACTTCATCCAGTGGCTTCACCGCCAGACAGCCGTCTACGCCTTCAAGCTTGAAGGCCAATGGTACGACGTAGGGAGCTTTGAAACCTATCGAAGGGCTCGGGAGGAATTTGGAAACCCCCCGGTTGAGGTTAGAACCCACACAGCCCTCCACGTGGTTAAGGGAGCTGTTAGAAAGGTTTTGGGAGCCAAGTGGACGGCAAGCGTATACGTGAGTGGAAATCATGGAAGGCTAACCGTCCAGTTTAACCGGAAGCCAAGTGAGGAGGAAATTAGGGAGGTAGAGAGGCTAGCCAACGAGAAGGTTTGTGAAAACGTACCCGTCAAGGTTTACGTGCTCGAGAGGGGGGAAGCTGAGCGGCGGTTCGGCGATGAAATATACGATCTTTTCCCCGTTCCAGAGCATGTTAGAAGGCTTAGCGTGGTGGTGATTGAGGGATGGAATATTAACGCCTGCAATAAGAGGCACACCCAAACCACGGGTGAAATAGGCTTCATAAGGCTTGAGAAGCCAAGGTTTAGGCAGGCTAAACAGCTGCTTGAAATCCCCTTTAACGTAGAGTAGAGGTGGGGGAGAAAAAGGTGAGGTTAGCCTAAGCCTCAGCCGGCTTCTCCTCCAAGACAGCTCCAACCTTCTCTAGGATTGCATTCTTAGCGAAGGCTACCACATTCTTCGCTCCAGCCTTCTTCGCAGCCTCCTTAACCCTGGCCAGCTCAGCCTTGCCAAACCTCACAGTTACGGTTGGAGGGCGAGCCGGCTTCTTAGCCTTTTTACGCTTCTTCGCAGCTTTAGCCAATGAGCCACCCTCCAAATATTACTAAGAAAATTTCTAACCTAAAAATCTAAGCCTTCACCCTTCAAAGGAGGGCTAGGTTGAGGGTGGAGGATTGCTAAATGCTTCAAATACGGATACGTGGAGAGGAGTGTTGAAGGGGAATGGTGCAGGAGGGGGTTGAAGGTTTAAGTTAGCTGGAACCATGATTTTTAGGGGAATAGGCCTGCCTTCTCGAAGGCGTCTGTAACCCTTCCAACAGCTACCATCATGGCTGCCGTCCGCATGCTCACGTTATGCTTCTTAGCTGCGTTATATACTTCGTAGAAGGATTTCACCATCTTCTGTTCGAGTTTAGCTTTTACCTCCTCCTCTGCCCACCTCTCCCTAGTTAGGTTTTGAACCCATTCGAAATAGCTCACCGTCACTCCTCCTGCATTGGCGAGGATGTCAGGAATTACGAGCACCCCATTCCTGTTGAGAATGGCGTCGGCCTCAGGTGTGGTGGGGCCGTTTGCACCCTCACCCACAATCTTAGCCTTCACCTCTCCAGCGTTTTTGCTTGTAATCTGGTTTTCCAGAGCTGCGGGTATGAGCACATCGCACTCCACGGTTAAAACCTCGTCTCGCCCTATTTCCCTAGAGCCGGGAAAGCCCTTAACGCTCCCCGTCTTCGCTTTAAACTCGTAAAGCTTCTTGGGCTCTATTCCCTCGGGACTATAGATTCCAGCCTGAGAGTCTGAAACCGCCACGATTTTCGCTCCCATCTCGGCTAGCGAAACCGCAGCGTTGAAGCCTACATTTCCAAAGCCTTGAATAGCCACGGTAAGCCTGGTTAAGTCTAAATCTAGGATCTTCGCTGCCTCCCTAATACAGATGGCCACTCCGAAGCCTGTAGCCTCCCCTCTTCCAGGGGAACCCCCAAGGCTTAAAGGCTTCCCCGTAACCACCTCTGGAACCGAATACCCCTTAATGGTGCTGTAGGTGTCCATAATCCAAGCCATAACCTGCTCGTCAGTGTAAACGTCTGGAGCTGGCACATACTTGAAGGGGCCTATGTCATCAATGATGGTGGCTGTAAACCTCCTCGTAAGCTTCTCGATTTCACTCTTGGACATAGCCTTCGGGTTGCATTCTATCCCGCTCTTCGCCCCCCCATAGGGTATGTCCACGACAGCGCACTTCCAAGTCATCCACATAGCTAACGCCTTAATCTCGTCGAGGTTTACCTGCGGATGGTAGCGTATACCACCCTTATAGGGACCCCTCCAAGAATTATGGAGGACAATGTAGCCCTTGAAAACCTCTATTCGCCCGTCGTCCATCCTCACGGGGAGGGAAACCATGATAACCCGTCTAGGATGCTTAAGAATCCTAATAACGTCGGAGCTGATGCTGAGAAGCCTTCCAGCTTCCTCAAGCCTCCTAACCGCAACCTCATAGGGGTTAAGCTCACTCAACTTCTCATCACTCCCCTTTCTTCTTAAAGGGGAAAACTATTTAAAGGGTACGGGGAAAAGCGTTACCCAGAACATTTTAAGAATTAAATAATGTTAGACCGCCTCGTAGCCCTGGGATTTTCAAGCTTTCCCCTAATGCTTAGAGGGGTAATGGTTTGACCAAAAATGGTGGGCCCGGAGGGATTTGAACCCTCGACCAACGGGTTAAGAGCCCGCCGCTCCACCTGACTGAGCTACGGGCCCAAGCCTCCGACTCCTACTATTTAAGGTAAATTGTTGGGTTATAAATGAATCTAGCCTTCTCCTCCGACGGGTTCTCCCGTCGCAGCCCCAAACATCCAGTAGGCCCTGTCGGGGTAAACGGGGAAAACCCTCAGTAAACATGATTCCTCTAGTCTACTCCAACTCCTACGACGCCAATTTTAGGCTTAACCTTAACAGAAATTTTTGTTATGGCTCAGGGAGAAACCATGC
>Ga0180302_10001517_pt1 | contig 11028 bp, 15 predicted proteins | sample GuaBasSediGuay17_FD_121794 | JGI IMG/M metagenome (GOLD analysis project Ga0180302, IMG submission 121794) | Subseafloor sediment microbial communities from Guaymas Basin, Gulf of California, Mexico - Guay17, Core 4571-4, 12-15 cm | ecosystem: Environmental > Aquatic > Marine > Hydrothermal... | reverse complement strand
TTTCTTAACAACCACAACATCTTTCTTTATCGCAACTTTTCCTTCCTGAACACCTACCGGAATACCAACTTTTGTGAATTCGCTTATCACTGGGCCTGGCATCAAATCCGTTATACCAGCCTTCACGACTATATCCTCTGGTGCTATATCCCCTGCTTTTGCTGGAGCCTTCGACTTCAAGGTGCTAGCTAACGAATAAAGCCTGAATGGGTTCAGTCTACTGAAGATCATCGCCGGCTGTTGGGGCAAATATTCCATCAGCTTCTTAACATCTTCCCTGCTGCATCCTTCAGCTGCAATTCTTATCAAAGTCTTCTTACTCACTTTTATCTTCACCTCATCTCCAAACTTTTTCCTCATCTCCTGCAACTGTCTGCTTGGAAGCTTGTATATGTCCACAACTCCCACAACTGGATATTCCTCCATCATCTTTCTTAGTTCCTCAACGATCCTCTTCTTCTCTTCTTTTACCATTTCACCTTCACCTCCACAGCTGGACTCATCGTGAACTTGAGAAATATCTTTCTGATGTTGTTCTTGCCCTTTGGAAGTTTGTTGACCAAGAAATCGAGTACTGACATCACATTCTCCGCGATTTTTTCATCTTCCATGTCTTCGGTTCCAACAGCACACTGGATGACCGGCGAAGTCTTCAGTTTAATCCTAACAGCAGTTTTGTATTTTTCCACCCAAGCTTTGATGTCGCCAGTGACGACTTTAGGCATCTTGTTTCTCGGACCTAAGAACCTACCTAGATGCTTTCCTATAACTGGCATGAGTTGTGGTTCAGCGAGGAAGAAATCGACTCTCTTCGCGAGCTTCTTGGCTTCTCTCTTATTCTTGGCAATCTCCTCAACATCCCTACCTCTTAAAATTTCGCAACCAACATCCTCTCTCACAGAATCGGATATCAACACGATTGTCGGCTCCTTTCCCCTTCCGTGGGGAAGGAAAACGTCTTCAGTGAACCTGTTTTCTGGTTTCTTCAAATCCAAATCTCTCAGAGAAACTATAAGATCAACCGTTTGAACGAAATTCCTCTTTTTGGATTTTTCCCTCAGTTCTTTCAAAGCTTTTACTATTTCCTCTTTCACTCTTCCTTCCCTCCTGCCGAGGCAGTCTACGGGAACAGATACCGTTAACTTTACTTCATAAATATTTAAATCTTGTAGTAACGTCTAGGAGTAGATCATTTGATGACCTCGTCCCACTTACCTTCATCAACTTCTTTTATAATCTCCTTTGGATTTTTTCCTTCTACAGTTATCGGCATGCTCACAGCAGTCCCCAATATCATTTTAACAGCGCTTTTCAGATCTTTTGCGAGTAGATCGTTCATTTTCAACTTGGCTATTTTAACAACCTGTTCCATCTTCAAATCCCCGACGCTAGTTATACCTTTAGCTTTATCTTCCTCGGTTATCTTGGCCACCTCCAATCCCAACTCTTTCTTTATCAAACTGGAAACGGGGGGAGTACCAACTTTTATCTCATAGGTTTTCTTTTCCTTATCGATGATTATCTCCACAGGTACAGTCATACCTTCGTATTCTTTAGTCATCTCGTTTATCTTCTTGAAAACCTCACCTACATTCAGCTTGTATGCGCTGAGTTTTGGTGCTGTGGTTGGACCAGGTGAAGCCTTTCCACCCTCAACAAGAATTTTTATTCTTTCCTCACTCACTCTTCTCCCCCTTCTTTTCAACAATTTTAACGAACTCAGCAGGAACTGTTATCGGTATGGGAACAACGGCTTCTATCAGTTCAATCGTGACTTCTCTTTTTACCTCATCAAACCTTTTAACCTTTCCTTTTTCACCCTTGAAGGGACCTCCTATCACCTCAACTAAGTCACCAACGTTGAGCTTCACCTCAGCCTTTCTGGGTTCCAAGAACCTCCTCATTTCCTCGATGCTGATAGGTCTTCTCAACAAACCTCTCACATTAGGAATGTTCTGAACGGCTTTCTCAACCTCTCTTATATCACCTTCAACGAACACATATCCCTTGATCTCCTCTGGATGGAAAACAGATAATATCTTGATGCCATGCGTCTTCGCTCTCGCGGAAATAGCGTCCACAACCATGTTCTCCCTTCCAACTATCGTTCTAACCGTGTATATCATCTTCCCACCTCATAATCCCATTATTACCGAAATCACGTACACCACAAATCCAAGTGTTCCAATGATCGTCATTCCTACCAGACATACCCTAAGTATGTCTACCAATTCCTCTTTATCTGGCTTCTTAGCAAGCTTGAGAATCCTTATACATTCTGATACAGTTTTTCTCACATTCATCCAATCACTCCAAAAACTCAACATCGAGTATTTTCTCAATATCTTTCTTATCCTTCTTCTGCTCTAGAAGTTTAAGAATCTTGGGGTAGCTCACTCCCGTCAACACAACAGTAGTCCTTATGGCTTCTCCGAGACTGTCGTCGACTTGAGCACCCCATATTATCTTCGCATCCGCAGATATTTCGTTGAAGACGGTTTCAACTATTTGTTGGGCCTCCTTTATCGTCATGTCGGGGCCACCAACAACGTTTATCAGAGCACCTTTTGCTCCCTTGAAATCTACGTCAAGAAGTGGGTTGTTGAGAGCTTTTTTGACTGATTCTACTGCCCTGTTTTCGGTATCGCTTTCACCCACACCTATCATCGCAAGTCCACCGTTCTTCATCACGGCTCTAACGTCTGCAAAATCCAAGTTGACCAGTCCAGGTTTTGTTATGAGTTCTGTTATACCCTTGACGGCATTCACCAATATCTCATCACATATCTTAAAGGCTGTCAGGAGAGAGACGTTCGGTACAACTTCAAGCAACTTATCGTTAGGTATGACTATCAAAGTATCAACAACATCCTTCAAATTCTTCAACCCAAGTTTTGCGTTTTCCATTCTATGTTTTCCTTCCATGCTGAAGGGAAGAGTGACTATAGCTATAGTCAAGGCACCTAGCTTTTTCGAAATCTCCGCTATTACTGGAATGCTTCCAGTCCCAGTATTGTGGACTACAAAACCTTCAGCAATGAAATTATGCGAGCCTTCTACAGTTATATCATACACCTTCTCCTTACCAACCTTCTTGATTTGCTTGATCTTTTGGAAACCAAACCACTCGAAGAATTTTGGCAATTTTCTTTTTCTGAATCCGTAGAGGAAACCAATGCCATTTCTTTCTCTTCCATTTTCAAACTTTTTGTCGAGTTGATGAAGTTTATAAATTCTGACACCCCAAGTTTCTATTTCTTTCAAACCTTTTGAGTGAGGTGGTTTGATTTTTCTTTTTCGATGATAAATGTTGCTCGTTCTCAACCCTATACTATCGCATAAGATTTTAAGCTGCCTTATCAACTTTTCACTACTCATTTCGAATCTTAGCTCTATTTTCATTTTTCCGTTTCGATTTTTACTTTTGTAATAATACCCATCAGCATCAGCCAAACCGAGAATGAATGCCTTTTTCTGATTTTCTGGTAAGCCAAATATCCAAGAAGGAATTTCTTTTTCTTTGGCTTTTTTATTCAAACCCAACTCTTTCAGTAATTCGTATGCTTTCTTCGATTTCCCATAATACCAGTTTTTTCCGCGCTTAACTTTAACCCCTAGTTTTTCCTCGATCAATTTCTTGTAAAATTCATTTTTCTTTTGATCGGTTGATGGTGAAAAGAGAATTTTCCAGCTTTTCTTACTTCTCGATATCCAGCCATCACCGATTAGAAATCCGAATAATCTACAAAACTTTTCGTCTGTCAATTCACCGTTGGGTAGGCGATAAGGCTTTCCGTTATCTGGAATCTTTCTAAGAATTACAACTAAGTCCCCGACTTTGAGGTTTTGAGCTTCTTCCCATTTCAGGGCAAATTTTGAAAATCGCCCATTGCTCAATTTATTGAGTTTTACAACTTTGAGGAATGGATGGTCGTAAGATGCGTAGATGGTCCTATTATTCGTTTTGATCTCATATATTTCCTTAATACCTGTTTCCATTGCAGCTAAGACTTTTCTGCTTACCAGTTCACCATTTTCATCTATTGTATACACTAATTCACCAGGTTTTATGGAATCAATTCTGACTGGTTTTCCTGGATTAGTTAAGATTAAAGAATCACCTCTCAGACAACCACCACCAAGCCCGCATGTCAAGAAAACCAGATCCGCCCCTTCCAAAGCCTTCTTTATTTCTTCCTTACTCTCTCTTGCGGCTTCCATCCCCAGCTGAGGATCTGCTCCAGCCCCCAAACCACCGGTTGTCTCCCTTCCTATTAAAATCTTCTTATCGGCATCGGTGTACAATAGATCTTGAGCATCGGTATTTATGGCTATGGTTTCCGCACCAACGATACCCACCTCCATAAGCCTGCTTATCGTGTTGTTTCCTGCACCTCCCGTACCCACGACTTTTATCTGTGTTCTTCTACTCTCTATCAAAGCCCTTAGTTCTTCGTCAACCTTGCTCTCCTCGCGCGTGACCCTCTTCCTTAGGTGCCTGATGCCCATGCAAACCACTAAATTATTTTTGGGTCTGAACATAAATCTTACTCAAACACATCAACAAACTCCACGCTTTTAACATCTTTCACCCACTTCTTTATCTCTTCGAACATCCTCTGCTTCAAGAATCGTGGAATGTCTAACGCTTTCTTTATCCGAATTCTCGCTCTTCCGTTTTCGAACGTAACTTCCACATCTTTCATACTTCCAATGAAAAAATAGAGGATTGCTTTTATCTTCTCTTCAACACTCTCTATCTTTCCGACGACCTCTATCTCGTATTCTAGCGTCTTCCCAGCCAGCGGATGGTTGAAATCTATCTTAACTCTTCCACCATCCACACTCATGATCTTACCTTTTAGGTTGTTGACGACGATGTACTTTCCTGGAGAAACATCGATGTTCCTTTCCTTGAAAACACTGATGGGGAAAACTCTGATCAATCCCTCATCCCTTTCTCCAAACCCCTTTTCGCAAGGTATTTCCACTTTCTTCTTCTCTCCAACCTTCATGTCCTTCACGGCCTCGTTCAGGCCTGGAATCACGAATCCAGCATCTACCACTATGGGCACAGGTCCATACTCCATTCTCGGATTGAAGATACCTTCCTTCTTGGCAACCTCCTCGATCGTGACGTCGAAAACCTCTCCTGTATCCTTTATCCTCCCAACGTAATGCACATAGACAAAATCGCCAGTTTTCATGTTACCAACACATGGGTATTTGAGATATTTAAGTTTTTAAAGTTGTTTGGAGAACTCTTAAATCATCTTTTATCTAACTGATTACCGATGAAATGGTACTCTTTACTGCTGAAAACCCTGTTTCCTTGGGATGCAATTAGATTTGAATACGAGAAATATTTGGAAAAGAGGAGGAAAGCGAAGGGGAAAGTGAACTATGTAGACAAAGTGATCGCAGCTTGTCGCAGCATTTTACCGGTTACGGCTGAATACCTTCTTCCTTACTTCGCATGGGAACAAGCCTCTTATGGAGACGCTGTTTCAACGCTGTTTCTAGGAACAGCCTCCCTAATCACGATCATTGGAATTGGTGCAACGGTGTATGAAGCAGAACGGAATAGAAGATTGAGGCAAATCATTTCGGCTTCCCAATTACCTGAAGAACACCATAAATAGACTACTCATCCGAAAAAAATCTTCGGTGATAACTCCGGTAAGTCATAGACAAACCCAAACCTCAAAAGGAGAGTGCAGGGGGTGGGATTTGAACCCACGAAGGCACTAAGCCACAAGGTTTCTTATCATCGATGCTCAAAGCTTAAGGCTTAGTGGGCATCTTAAGCCTTGCGCCTTTGACCAGGCTCGGCCACCCCTGCCCAATTTTAGAATCTATTTCACTTTACTTAAACTTTTCTTGAAATCCTTGAATTTCTTCTCTAAAACCTCACAAGCCTTCACCACAATCTCCTCAGGCTTGAGACCAGAAACAGTTTCCACATAGAAAACGAAGTGGCCATCTTCATAACCATAAGAAGCGATTGCAGCCTGCCATTTAGCATGCTCCTTTCCTATACCCAGCTGGGCGATTGCTTCAAACTCCAGCTCTTCATCTTCGAACAGTTGAACTATTGGCATGTTGTCATAAACAGGTTCAACATCTTCTGCAGAACTTTTCAAATCTCCTGAATAAACCATGCAAGGACCTTTTTTCTTCAGAACGAACTTTACTTGACATTTTGAACAACCTTTTCCTTTACACTCACATTCTTTTGGAAGTTTGTAGTGTTTCGGGTCGAATTTCAACGGTATTAAACCTAACCTGTGTGCTATTATTTCGTCGGGAAGAACAGAATCATTCTTCCTGAAATCGACCCACTCTATGGCCATTGTGGGAACTTCAGTCATCATAACTCTTCTCAAAGCATTTGCGAATCCAGGAGAAATTCCCTCTACCGAGAACTTTACCCAATCATCACCGCGTTCAAGTATCTTCACTTTCATTCAACCACTTATTCCTTTTGATGTTTATTGCTTATTAAATTTTAGTTTTACCGGAAACAGCGGAAATGAAGTTCCGAAAAATATGTATTATGAAATAAGTATTTAAAAATATCGGATGAAAGTTCTGTTAACTTAACAGTTAATGGTGGAATCATCAACAAAATTCAGTACGGATGTCCGGCTAAGACCGCTTAAAACATTACCGAGTTTAAAGAGAAAGATTGGAAAGGTTTGTGGAGTAAAACAAAGAAGTATACGCCTCAAACTCTACGGCCTCTGCGTCCACCACGCGGCCTCATATAGCCATGAATAATAGGTGTAGTATCCTCGATCATTCCTATCTTCAATCCAGCTCTAGCTAAAGCTCTTATAGCAGGTTGTGCACCCCTTCCAGGAACCTTGCTTTTTGTACCTCCCGGCCCTCTTACCCTAATATGTACGGCGGTTATGCCCTTACTCAAAGCCTCTTCAGCGGCTTTTTTAGCGGCGAGCATTGCAGGATATGGCATTCCACCTTCTCTATCCTTATCGGTCATCATGCCTGCGGAATACCTAGCTATGGTCTCCGCACCAGTGATATCGGTGATATGAACTATTGTATTGTTCGGAGTAGCTAAAATATGAGCTATTCCCCACCTTTCTTTCTTCTCAGGCATTGGTCTTCACCGGTTTGATAGTCACTTCTATTTTATCCTCTTCCTCAACAGGTACAAGATAGCTCGGAAAAATGACTTTTCTTCCATTTATTTTAACATGTCCATGAACTATGAATTGCCTAGCCTGCTTAATAGTATTTGCGAAACCCTTTTTAAAAACGATTGTTTGAAGCCTTCTTTCCAGAATATCCTCGACGGTCAAACCAAGAACATCGTCAAGAGTTGCATCTGCTTTCAACAACCCCATTTTACTGAGCTTCTGGATGAGTATTTTCTTCTTCTCCTCATCAGGGTTTGCTATCAGTCTTCTCGCAAGCCTTCTGTACTTTCTCAATATCGCCTCAGCCCTCCATATTTCCCTCTTTCTTCTCAGTCCGTACTTCTTCATCAGTTCTTTTTCTCTCTCAATTCTTTCTTTATCCCAGGGCTTCTTTGGAAACTCATACTTTTTTCTCCACCTCTTCATACTATCACTTCTTCTCCGATTTTCCTTCCTTCTTCCTGACGACTCCTACAGTCATACCTTTTCTGTGGGTGCTCCTGGTTCTTTGACCTCTAACAGGTAATCCATACATATGTCTTAACCCTCTATAACACTTCATATCGATCATCCTTTGAATATCAAATTTCTGTTTTATCACAAGCTCTTGACCAACAAGATGTAAATCCTTCCCGGTTTCTGGGTCAAATCTCCTGTTGAGTAACCAGGAAGGAATTCCGAATGCCCGAGGATTTTTGATCACATCTTCCAACTTCTTGATCTCCTCTTCAGACAAACTCATGAGCTTCCTATCAGGATCTATACCAGCAGCAATACACACAGCTCTACTCATGGTATGGCCCAAACCCTTTATGTTGAGTAGAGCGTTCACCACCTTCTTTTCCCCATCAAGATCAGTGTTCGCAATTCTAACGATAGTCTTAGCTCTAACTTCCTTCTTAGGTTTAACCTCTTTCTTCTTCTCCTTCTTTTTTTCCTTCTTCCCTTCTTCTAATCCCTTGACTCTAGTTGTACCCATAAGCTCACGTATTTTCTTTCTTCGTTTTTCAACATTTAAATTTGTGCTGGTGGTTTAAATTACAGGTTAGAATTCAATAAGGTTCAAGTTCATCTAACAACCTTTCTAACTCACTACTCAACCCACCGAAATGCTTCTCAAGTTTTCCTTGCTCCTTATATTCAGCAAGGGTTTGAATCTCATACTTCCAGAATGTTTCCTTTACACCTAAACGTCTCAACAACTCTATCACTCTCCCTTTCGATTCCTCGTTAGAGTAGATAACTAGCACATGGTCTTGGGAGGAATAACCTGGCGGTACCTTAAGCGCGGGAACAGACGAGTACTTCATAGCATAGATTCCATCAGATTTGGTTGCACTGACGAGTACTTGCATGGCTAATGATGCTATTCGTTCATAGCATCCATAAACAAGAAATTTTCCAAAACCTTTTTTTCAATTCCCGCAGATAAGATGCTATATCCAGAGGCTGATAAGGGTTACCTTTTTCATCCAGGAGTATCAAGTGTATGAAATTTTCTTCCTCAAACACATAGACGAGTTTTGACAATTTGCTTATAGAGTCCATGAGTGGACCGGCCGGGATTCGAACCCGGAGCCTCCGCCTTTATAGAATCCACTGCCATGGCGGCGATCTACCATTGATCTACCGGCCCATTAGCTCTCAAAATAATTAGTCCATTTTTATAATTTTATATCTCCAAAGAAAGAAACAACTATCAAATCATTCCGCCTGTCTCTTACACTTCCTTACCCACTTAACCTTTCTCTTATCCCTTCCCATCATGAAATTCTTCTCGCATTTCGAGGAACAGAAATAGTAGATAGTTCCATCGTTCTTGACGAACATCTTTCCAGTTCCAGGCTTTATTTTACTTCCACAAAAAGAACACTTCATGCTCCTACCTTTCTGCTAATCTTTCCGCGGTTTCCATCTCAGTTTCTCTCAGCATCAAGATATCTCCTACCCTGACCGGTCCTATCACATTTCTAACAAGGACCTTTCCCTTATCAGGGCCTTCAAGAACCTTACATCTAACCTGAGTCACTCCTCTAACACCACTTCTTCCAAGTAGCTGAATCACCTCTGCTGGATACGCATCCATACTCTTAACCTTTTCTTATCTTTTCAACTTCCTTGATTATTTCTTCGACGAGCTCCTTCGCTTCCCCTTCATCTATTATGCATGCAGATGATGCTGCAACGTCTATGCCCGCAGCCCTTCCCAACTCTTGTTTACTCGGTACGTATACATATGGTATCTTCTTCTCATCACACAACACAGGGAGATGCATGACTATTTCCTCAGGTTCAACATCTTCGGCTATGATGACTAACTTCGCCTCTCCTCTCTCCACTGCTTTTGTTGTCTCGTTCATTCCCTTCTTGATTTTACCCGTATTCCTCGCTAGTTCAACTGCTTGCAATACCCTTTCACTCAACTCCTTCGGTACCTCGAAATTCACATAACTCTTCGCCATTCTTCATCACCCTTCTATATTATCTAACCGAGAAAGATATAAAAACTAATCATGTGTGTAGAAAAATCTTATTTTCTCACCGACTTCATCCGTTCTACAGAAGAATTCTCTCACAAACTGGACAAGATCACCTTCTTTCAGTTTACCTACAGAGGGTTCTGCGATACCTTTCTTAATACTACAATCATCCATCACAACCTCAATCTCCACGTTCGGTTCAGAAACCCAATGGATTTTTGGGATTTCGTGTGTTAGCTCCTTGCCAACATACTCACTCTTCTTTCCCAACCTCACGTTACACAAATCCATTAACCTAACAACTCTTCCCTCATAATTCTCCAAATCCGATCTCTCGATGTAGATCTTCTTCAAATTCACTGGAATACTTCTCTTTCCTCTTTCAGGAAAGTCTGGGTGTAGGGGAGCAGAAGCTGACGTTATCTCAGGTGCACCTACCACTTCTATTTCAACCGGATCAAAAACAGCGAAATATCGATTGGCAATTGGGTCAATTATCTTCCTGTTTTCTGAGTAGAGCAATTCAACAGGAACGACTATGTCCGCTAAACTCAACCCTAGTTTCAACACAAAATTCCTTATGGCTTGTGGTTGAATACCCCTTCTTCTTAGAGCCTGAAGAGACCAGGTTCTTGGATCATCCCATCCAATGTACTCCCCCTTTTCAATAGCCTTTCTAGCATAGCTCTTACTCAGTTTTACACCCTCCAGCCTGAAGAGACCGTAGTGTATGAAATGGGGTTTTTTCATACCCAGTTTATCCCATATGTATTCTTCAACCATATCCTCGATTATCAAATCCTTACCACGAAGTATGTGGGTTATGCCAAGCACTTGATCGTCGACTGCCCAAGAGAACTCCAACATAGGCCAAACTCGATATTTCTTTCCAACCCTCGGGTGTTCCCTCTCGACTATCCTGCACAAAACCCTGTCTCGAAAAGCAGGATCCGGATGTTTCATATCAGTCTTCAATCTCAGAACAGCTTCGCCTTCCCTGAATTTACCTTCCAACATCTCTTTCCATTTTTTCAGGTTCTCCTCTACGCTTCTGTTCCTATGCTCACATTCCTCTCCCTTCCTCCTCTTTTCTCTCAATGTCTCTGCATCACATTCACAAACATAAGCTATGCCTTCTTTGATCAGTCTCTCGGCGAATTCGTAGAATATCTCCAATCTATCCGATTTGTAGTACACCTCATGAAACTCTATACCTAACCATCTAAGACCATCGATTATCAACTCATAAGCATCAGGATCGATCGTCTTTTCCTCTGAACCTATTGTATCATCTATCACGAGCAAAAGCTTACCTCCGTATCTTTTCACATACTCATCATTCAGCACCGCCATTCTCGCGTTACCGATGTGTAGAGGTCCTGAAG
>Ga0180302_10001515_pt1 | contig 11032 bp, 10 predicted proteins | sample GuaBasSediGuay17_FD_121794 | JGI IMG/M metagenome (GOLD analysis project Ga0180302, IMG submission 121794) | Subseafloor sediment microbial communities from Guaymas Basin, Gulf of California, Mexico - Guay17, Core 4571-4, 12-15 cm | ecosystem: Environmental > Aquatic > Marine > Hydrothermal... | reverse complement strand
CATTTATAGTTAATGGTAAACTGCTAAGACCAGTCTTCAAATTTGAGGTAGATGCAGGAGGACCAATAAGACTAGCTTATCCATACCTTAAAGGTCAAGAAGAGGTCATAAAAGAGATTGAAGAGAATCTATTAGTAGGAATATGGAATGGGAAGGGAAGGGCTTTAGGTAAAAAGTTCGCTTTAGCACATGAGTGGATGGTATGTAAGATCATAATAGAATAGGTGCAATCATAAATATGGAAAAAAGACTATCGTTATTCATTCTCCTCTCACTTACCATATTATTTGTTCTAAACCTTAATCCCATTCCTAGTACTTGTATGATTAAATCTCACAGTGTTACAGGAATTGTATTTCTAGACTTAAATGCCAATGGTATTTTAGATCGTGGAGAATGTGGTCTTAGTGGAGTACCAGTTACCAATGGAAGGGATATAGTCATAACTGATAATGAAGGGGCCTTTACATTACCTGTACTTGGTGATATTGGTCTAGTTTACATCTCGATACCCAGAGGGTATATCCCTACAACATCATGGTTTCTCTATGTAAATGCCTCAACAAAGAAGGTACTATTTGGCTTAAAACCTGACCCTAGATACAATACCACAAAAATTAAGTTTATTCAGTTAACAGATATCCATTATGCATCTACTTATTCTGAGGTTAGTGACGTTTTCAAAATAAATGCCACCATCAGCCCATCTATTGTCTTAAAGAGAGCTGTAAGTGAAATTCTTGAACAAAAGCCATTATTCATTATTATTACAGGAGATATTATCTGTGACGCAAATTATCCGTCAGAAAATCAAGTTACTAAATGGGCTAAAGAGGTAAAATGCAAGCTTAATAACATATCAAAGTCAGGGATATTAGTCTTCTATACTATAGGGAATCATGATATCTTTGGCTTAAGAAATCCCTATATTGACATAGATCATCCACTTTACAGTTTGAGGTTTTACATTAAGTTTTTTGGGCCACTTTACTACTCATTTACTATTGGAAATACACATTTTATTGTGCTTTCGCCTCACATGATTAAACAAATAGAAGTGAAATATGCATTTAAAGAGGATCAAGTTAAGTGGTTAGAGAAGGATTTAGACATACATAAAGACTATGATATCATAGTATTTGTTCATGAGCCTCCGAATGTTTGGGATTTAACGGACGATAGTACAAGCAAGGTATTAAACCTACTTAAAAAGTATAAAGTTAAATTAATTATTTGTGGACACTGGCATATATACTCGTATCATGAATTTAAAGGCCTTAAGATCCTTGTCTCACCCGCCTTATGTGGTTCATGGTGGTCTGATAGCAATAGGGATGGATATAAGCAGGGATACATGACTTATATTATAAGTGGATCTAGAATATTATGGGCATATAAAGAAGTTGGATCGAAATACACAATAAGCTTTAAAAAACCTTTACCTTTATTCATAACTAAAAATGATACAATAATAGAATTGATGATAATACAAAGTCCCCACCACCTTAGCATTATGAGCCAAAATTGCACTATAAACTATACTGTATCAAGCAGGGATAGTATAACTGAAATTAATGTTCATGTTAGTAGGATTATTGGAAGTGAGATAGGGATTGCCTTTAAGTTAGATGGAACAATAATTAAAACCTATTCCTTCTATACGAAACCTATACCACTCCATATAATAAGTGATAAATACGAGATCATAGGTAGACTTATTGAAACCAAAAAAGCTGTATATACTGGTATCTCCCTAACTGACTACTACATATTTAATATTTACAATTCAAATATACTAATAGGGTTGAAGCATTCTAAAGCAAAGCTTCATCAAAAGGAGGTAATATACTATATAAGAGGTATTATAACAAAACCTCCTCCATGGCACAGTATATTAGTGCCAACAGACTTTATAATAGAGGTATCTTCAGACGCATATGTAAGTTCTGTATCTACAATAAAGGTGAAGGTACTAAGCTGTAGCATAAGTGAATTATTAAAGTTCAAGTCTCTTCCACCTTTAGTCTCAGTTATAGGTATAGTTAGGACAAAGAAACTATACGGTCTTGAGATTTCATCAGTAGGGAATAGACAAACTCTTTTAGTATTTGTTCCTCAGGGTATTACAGATGTTGATGTTAATATTGGACAATCAATAAATGTAGTAGGTTCACCTATAATAAGCAAACATCAATTACATCTGATAGCACGTAATATATCTTTACAACTTCAGACGAAACAAGTTACCATACACGATTATAGTATGCTCATTCTCATAGCATTAATGGCTGTGTTATTTATGCTTACGATTATTATACTTCATAAAAAGACCTTATGTAAATGCTCAATGTACGAGTAAAGACATAATTAAATGAAGAAAGTATTTAATTTAAAACCTAACAACATTCTTTAGAGAACATGCTTTGAAGAGTAGGTGAAGGATTATAGCTAATAAACAATCAACAAGTAAGATCGAGGTATGGTCAACAAAGCGTATTTCAAGAATTACGATCCTCTTAGCCTTATCGATCATAGGTGCTCAAATACAAATTGGTGGTGGAGGTGTTGCCCTGGACTCTATGCCCGGCTTTTTTGCAGCAGGATACTTTGGTTTCATTGAGGGAGTAACTATTTGTGCTTTAGGATGTTTTGCCTCACATATATTTGGGGGACTAGTAGGATTATTACCGATAATCTGGACATCATACCCAGCTATGGCTTTAGCTGCAGGGCTCTATGCGTACATGTATCGTAGGTTTAAACCGCCAGTAAACTGGATACTAGCGGTTATTTGTGCTATTTTCGTTAACACTTTTGGATGTTTAGTGCCGTTAGCTTTTGTCTTCGGAGGTTTAGCATTTTTAGTTATCTATGTACCAATATTACTATATGGTGCAACAATAAATGTCATAACAGCTACAATACTTGTTGAAGTAGTGAAAAAGTTTAGGAAGAGGTAATCTTAGTATTGGTTAATCAATTGAATCCTAGGGGTATTCATGCTTACTGACTATGTAATTAGGGTAGAGAATGTAACATACTATTACCCTAATGCTAGTAAGCCTGCCCTCGATAGCGTATCATTTAAGCTTAGAAGAGGGGAAATACTAGCCATACTTGGACCTACAGGAGCGGGTAAAACAACATTAGCATATTGTCTCAATGGAACAATACCACACTTTATAACAGGGGGTAGACTCATAGGAGATATAATCGTCTGTGGGCTAAATACCAAAGAGAATCCTATACGTGTATTAGCTCAAAAGGTAAGTTTAGTATTTGATGATCCTGAAATCCAAATGTTTGGGTTAAGCGTATTTGAATGCATCGCCTTCGGTCCCGCAAACTTATCGTTATCTAAAGATGAAATTATTAGAAGAGTTAAGTTTGCCATTGAAGCATGTAAGCTAAAGGGACTGGAATATAGAAATCCTAGTGAGCTTAGTTATGGAGAGAAACAGAGTGTGGCTATTGCTAGCGCTCTAGCTATGACTCCCGAGGTCTTAGTACTTGATGAAGCAACAGCTATACTAGATCCTACTAGCAGAATGAGAATATATAATACCATTTACGATATTGCCAAGAAGCACAATATGGCTGCAATACTTATAGCTCAAGAAACCGGCGAAGTATTACCAATCTCTGATAAAGTTATAGTGTTAAATAATGGTAGAATAGAGCTTGAAGGCTCTCCTCATGAGATTCTTTCAGAGTATAATAAATTGAAAAATATTGGATTAAGGATACCTCAGGTAGCTGAGCTTTACTATAGGCTCGGACAAAAAGGAATAATCACTAGAACTGTAGGAGCTCCGATAACTATTGAAGAAGCGTATAAAATAATATCATCAACGTTAATATCAAGAAAAGGCTTACTAGAAAAGTATAACGCGTCACTAAAAGACTATTCAAGAGGGAAAAAGGGTAAAGGTAAAGTTATAATACGTTTAGAGAACGTACATTTCATGTATCCTAAAGGAGTTAAAGCACTAAATGGAGTAGACCTTGAAATATATGAGGGTGAATTCATAGCTCTTACAGGACCAAATGGGGCAGGGAAGACCACTTTAGCAAAACACTTAAATGGCTTATTGAAGCCAGCTCTTGGTAAAGTTATAGTATTTGGTGAAGATACTAAAGAAAAAAGTGTATCATATTTATCTAGAAAAGTAGGGTATGTATATCAAAATCCCGATTTAATGTTCTTTAATCCGACAGTGAGAGACGAATTAAAATATGGACCTATGAATCTTGGTATACCACTTAATGAGATTAATCGAAGAATTGAAAAAGTTTCTAAGAAACTAGGACTTGAAGAATACCTCGATTATTCACCCAGTAGTTTACCTAGAGGAGTTAAGAAAAGGGTAGCTTTAGCATCAATATTAACTATGGACCCAGATGTTATTGTAGTTGATGAGCCAACAACAGGTCAAGACTGGCTTGAATCAATACAGATAATGAACATTCTCAAGGAACTAAATAGGGAGGGTAAGACAGTAATAGTGATATCTCATGATATGGAGCTTATAGCCATGTATGCTAATAGGATTATTATTATGTCTTATGGAACCATTCTTAAAGATGGTAGTCCTAGAGAAACGCTTACAGACATTGATATCCTGAATAAGGCTTCATTACGGCCTCCACAAATTACAGAGCTATTCATTAAGTTAAGTAAACTTGGTATGCCTAAACATGTTTTGACAGTAGATGAGGCATATGATATCATGATGAAGTATTGTAAGTAGAGGTGAGTCTTTATGGCTTTAGAGTATGAAAGAAGGGAAACCTTCTGGCACAACCTTGACCCTAGAACCAAGCTTATATGGGGATTTCTAATAATACTTCAACTAGCAATATGGACTGATCCTCTATGGCAACTGGTAACATTAGTAATAATCCTTATACCAGGAATTATAGCTAAGACGCCTTGGAGGAAGGTATTAAAGTTCCTCAAGCCCCTCTTACCAGTAATGCTATTACTACTATTAGCTGAAGCCATACTCTACCCTGCTGAAAGACTAAATATCCCTCAAGCTACTAGACCTTTATTTACTATTGGAGGGGTGAAAGCCACTCTTGGAGGTTTCCTCTTTGGGCTAAATTTAGTAGAGAAAATACTCTTCACCATAATATTTACATCTATATTAACATACACAGTGCCATTTACGGATGTACTTTACATCATGCAGAGACTGGGGCTACCCTATCAAGTAGCATTCATCATGTCAACTGCATGGAGGCTTATCCCATACTTTAGAACCATATATAATGAAGTTGTTTGTGCACAAAAAGCTAGAGGTTTAGAATTAGAGAAATACGGATTAATTGGTAGAATAAAGCATAGCATAGCAGTACTAGTACCGCTTTATAGTACAGCACTAGATATGACAGAGAGGATGGCCCTAGCTATGGAGTCTAGAGCCTTTGGTGCCTCTAAAAAACCTACAATACTTAGAGAGTTCAAGTTTTCAAGAAAAGATTATGTAATACTGGTTATCTGTATAATACTAATGGCCTTATCTCTAGCCATCACGGTAATAGGTTATGGTAGGCTTTGAACTTACCAATAGTTTAGGTATGTTCTCTATAGAATGAATATGTAAACAATAATTTATTCTATGTTTAAACTTAAAATGTATTATGTCGGTGTCTAGTTTGGAGGCATCAATATTAATATCTAATGCACTAGTTATACCAATGAACAAGAGGTATAACGTACTTAGGAAGACAAGCATTGTGATCGACGATAACGAAATAGTCCAAGTGGGCCCTTCTGACAAAATAGATAAGGAGGTTAAGGCTGAGGTAAAAATTAATGCAAAAGGGTTTGTAGCTCTTCCAGGCTTAGTTAATACACATGTCCACTTGTATCAGAATTTGCTTAAGGGTTTAGCTGATAATTTATCATTAATTGAATGGAATAATAAGATTCTAATACCTTTGGTCAGGGTTATAAGGAAATATAGGTTACAGATGGACTATAGCCTCGATTATTACTCATCAATACTAGCCATAATAGAAATGATAAAAACTGGTACAACTACATTCAACTGTTTAGATGGAGCATCATTTGCGATTCCTCAAGCTATAGCTGATACTGGTATTAGGGCTGTATATACACCAGTTATTGCTGATAGATGGATACCTGAAGACCTAATACCGCCAAGAGAGGAGCAGGTGAAAATCGTAGAGGATATTATTAGGAGATGTCATAACTCATATAATGGAAGAGTTAAATGTATGATAGGTCCGACAACTGTTTTCACTTCTACAGAGGAGTTGCTTAGGGATGCGATGACCATAGCGAACAAGTATAATATTGGTATACACATGCATGTTAATGAAACATTGTTTGAAGTCGAATGGGCTAAGAGAAATATCGGAAAAAGTGTTATTGAGTATCTAGATGAGTTAGGAATATTAAAATATAAGTTTCTTGCAGTCCATTGTGTATGGTGTACAGACAAGGAATTAGAGATTTTAAAGGATAGAAGGGTTAGTGTATCCCATAACCCTGAGAGTAATATGAAACTTTCTTCTGGCATTGCACCAATACCAAAGATGATAAAGAAGGGCATAAACGTTGCTTTAGGGACAGATGGTGCTGCAAGTAATGATAATTTAGATATGGTAGAGGCAATGAGAATAACAGCGCTACTACATAAAGTTACTACACTTAATCCTAGTACTGTAATTGCATGGGATGTTCTTGAAATGGCCACTGTTAACGGAGCTAAAGCATTAGGCTTAGATAAAGAGATAGGGTCAATAGAGGAGGGAAAGAAGGCAGATATAATACTAATAGATGTAAGGAAACCACATTTACAACCTATCTATGACCCTGTAGCAACTATAGTTTACTCAGCAAGCGGATCAGATGTTGATACAGTAATAATAGATGGAAAAATCATAATGAAAAAGAGAAGGCTACAGTTAATAAATGAGAGACGGGTCTTTAAAGAAGCGATAAGGATATGTAAAAGAGCGTTAAAAGAGGCAGGTTTTAGTCCACTTTTATGTTAAGCCTTAGCGAAAATAAGTATTAGAGTTACACTGAGTTATAATTTAGGAGTATCCTCTAATCTTATTTACCATCTTATGATGATAGGGTGTTAACATTGTTTGCTAGATATGCAGCTATCGTAAAAAATCTTCGTGGAGTTGTTGTAGCAGATCCATCCAGTAGTGAACATTTAAACAGACTGCAATGGCTCATTGGAAAGTTTAGATATAGAAACTTAGGTTTACCACCCTCAATAGTCAAAGAATATAGAGATATGTTATTGAAATATTTGAACGGTAATCCCTTCCGTGAACTAGTTTATCCTTTAGCTGAATTGATGATTATAACCGAAATTTATATGGAGAAATTAAGGCTACCTATAGAGTTGGCTGAAGCATTAACATTGTCATCAATCTATATTTCCCCGCTACTGGTGGTTGGAGAAGAATACATAACCAAGTTGACTCCTCTTGTAGTAGATAAAGTACTAACATGTAAGCCTTTAAATGATAGCCTGTGGAAACTTCATTTAAGAATAGCAGATTACACCATACTAGATATGTATGAAGAATCCATAATGGAAGCTTTAAACGCCATAGAACTTTTACCATCGAAACAATGGATCGAGCTTGATAAAATATTAGGGAAAAGAAAGCTCAGAGTAGAAAAGGATAAGAAAAGATATTGGAGAGTGGCTTGTGATCAAGGTAAACCCTTATTATTGTATATAGATCCATTGATGTTAATGATAGGTCTAGCTAAGAAAGAGATAATAAATCCAAGGAGTATGAAGAGTGAACATGCTGCTGCACTTTCAATAATACCAGTGGTCAACTTAATCATCTATTAGTTAGAGATCACCTTGCTATATTACATTAGCAAAGCTATTATACATGTAATTAAAGATTGAGGTATCAGAGCTTCTTAGTATCAGTTACTTTATCTTTGAAACCTTGAATAACAGTTCAATATACCATATTAGTGTAGCCAGAATGGATATTGTCTCTGGTACTGCTACTCCACATTTAATTATCTTTGTAAAGTAGAAAGACCATACCAGAACACTTATAACTAATGCTAAAGACGCTTTCAACGACTTATAAGTATATGCATAAAGACTTGCTCCTGCAGCTAAGGATAGAAAGAATATTACGGATACAACATAATGAACCCGACCATAAACTTCATCAAATACTGCTATCAACGTAAGGAAGTAGCCTGACGCCATTAACACTATTCCTATAGCTCTATTAACTTTATAGACGCATGTAGCCCCAAAGAGTATAAGAAGTATCCCACCAGTACTTAAACCAAGATTAAATAATATGGCAACACTACTTCTAGTTGCATGTCCTAAATCACTTAATGCATTATTGAGAAAACTGAACCAAGGTGAGAGGGCTATAGAAACACTTATGAATAATAGTGGCATCAAGAACGCTATAGAACCTAATATGAGGCATGCTTGACGGTGCATTCATACATCACTAGCACACTATTATAGGCATCATTCACTTTAATATTTACTCCAACTACATAGTAGAGTTAAACAAGCAATCTTTAATCAATATGAAGATATCGGCCTCTAATGGAACCTCTATTAATATCATTTCTGATGCCTTATCAAAGCAAGATATCTTCATCAATTACAATGAAAGTTAAGTCTAGAAACAAATTCCAACTTTCCAATATCTTGATCTTTCGATTAAATAAAGAACCATCATCCTTTGGAACAGCAGGATGAATGGAAGACTTACAATCAGACCTTTTAGTATTTCTTTTTCTTCATACACTAGAATTGGCTCCCTTCAATCCCTGACAAAAATTCCCTTGACTCTATAAGGCATCTCGCTTGCAAACAGCGCTTTTGCGAGTACCTCTCCAAAGTCTTTCTGCTCTCCATTCAAGATCTTTTTAAGGGATATAGAAAATACTTCTCCAAACTGACTTAAAGCACTAAGATAACGTTTGTTTCTCTCGGAGAGAACTATTTTTACATCTAACCCCTTATGTTTTGCTGTTTCGAAGGCTTTCCTGAATTTCAATGCCAGCTTTCCATCCACGGAGGCTGCTATGAACTCTTTTTCTGCACTTCCTGCTAAATCTTCGACTTTGCTCTTTATATTCCATCCACCTTGTAAATACCAGATAGGTAACCACTCCTTCTTCTGCTCCCTCTAATAACTTTTCAGCTTAATTATAACTTCCTCTGCGGATTTAATGTATTCATCTCTAAGCGAAGCAATTACTTTTTCAGGTTCAACAGCCTTAAAGTAGGTAGGGTTTTTCCTTGCTTATGTCCGTGAAACCCTTCTTGTGAAGCTCTTTTAAGATCTCGTAAACCCTTAGCCTTGGAACACCACTTTCCTTGGCTATCTCCTTGCTTTCGAAGGCCCAAGGATAGCCAAAGTAGCATAAACTCTCGTCTCATATTCCTTAAGGCCAAGGAACTTGAGCTTTTCAATTAACTCTCTATCAACCATCATCATCCTATTACATCCTTAGATCTCGTAAACTGTAGTAGCTTAAGCCTATGCTTCAGCAATATGATTGCTTAAACCTAGAGAACCAGGTGTGTATGTAATAAGGAAATTATTGCCCCCTTAAGCTCAGGGCTCGGAAACCTATAATATGGTGTGATGTGGTACCCTTATCCGTGGCTGAGGCTACATGAAGCTCAGGCTAGACTGTGTGGTATGCATAGTTAAGCAAGCACTCAAGGCAGTCAGGCTAGCGACGAACGATCCGAAGGTACAGGAGGAAGTACTACGTAGGGTGATGCGCCGCTTAACTGAGATAGGGTGGGTCGGTACCCCACCGCAACTCGTTAGGGCGTCAAGGGTTGCTGAATTAATTGAGGAGTTAACGGGTGTTGACGACCCATACAGGGACCTCAAGAGGGCAAGTAACGATGAGGCCCTAGCAATAGTGGACGAGATCAGATCCCTAATAGCTTCGTATGAGGATTCATTAAGGGCTGCCGTTAAGGTGGCTATAGCGGGAAATATAATTGATTTCGCCACCATCGAGACCTACGATCTAAGAGCAACAATCGAGAAGGTCCTAAAGCAGAAGCCAGCCATAGACGACTACAGCAAGTTAAGGGAGGAGGTACTAAGCGTGGAGACTCTCCTGTACTTCGCTGACAACGCGGGAGAGATTGTCTTCGATAAGCTCCTAATAGAGGAGATGATTAGGGTCAGGGGAAAGCCCTTCAGGAAGATATCCTTTGTCATTAAGGGAGGTCCAATAATCAACGACGCTACGATAGAGGATGCCATCTACGTAGGCCTAGACAAGTTACCAAACATAGAGTTCAAGAAAGTGTCAAGTGGTAAGCCTGGCACGGGACCCGAGCGCTCCTCACCTGAGGTACTGTCGTGGATAAGGAAGCACGACCTAGTAATATCCAAGGGGCAAGGAAACTACGAAGACCTAAGCAGCGTGAAGGGAGTGTACTTCCTCCTAATAGCTAAGTGCCCAGTAGTGGCTGAGGACATAGGGGTTAAGGTAGGCGATATAGTTATTAAGCGAGGGTAATTTGTCAAAAACTTGCTTTTGCTTCAGTAAAGTTAATTTAATTTGAATTCGTACGGTAAACCCTTGGCACGAACGCATCAAAGCTTATTTCACCTTTAAGACCTGGCCCTTCAAGGAATACATGAGGCATGGTTAACCATTAAGGCTATTGCAGGAGGTGGTGGTTTCATCCTCTTAATTAAGCTATCCGTAACACTCCTCTTCCTGTTCTTTATCATGTAGACGATCAAACACCTTGGAAATGCTTCTCAAATTGATGAGCTTCATATAAACCAAGAAAAACCATCCCAACTAGTGAATTTGGAACCGAATTCAGAACATGTCTTTTAATTTGATGTAACAGTCTGAACATGGTGATACAATATATCAATCCGCCTGAGGAGATAGGTGTCGAATCTCATGTAAACTTATTTATGGTGGTGGGGCCGCGGGGATTTGAACCCCGGACCACGGGGGTTCTTGCCAAACCCTTCTTTTGGTACT
>Ga0180302_10001513_pt1 | contig 11058 bp, 9 predicted proteins | sample GuaBasSediGuay17_FD_121794 | JGI IMG/M metagenome (GOLD analysis project Ga0180302, IMG submission 121794) | Subseafloor sediment microbial communities from Guaymas Basin, Gulf of California, Mexico - Guay17, Core 4571-4, 12-15 cm | ecosystem: Environmental > Aquatic > Marine > Hydrothermal... | reverse complement strand
TGGGATTAGGCGGTTTAGGAACAGTAGTGTCAGCACACTTAGCAAAAGTTGGCGTTGGAGAAATTAGATTAATTGATCCCGATATTGTTGAGGAAGTTAATCTAAGCGCTCAATTACTTCATTGGGATGAGGATGTTGATAAATTAAAGGTAGTTTCGGTAAAAGAAAAGCTTGAGAAAATGAATCCGTTTATCAAAGTAGAGACTATTCAAGAAAAATTAACAAAAGAAAATTCAGAAGAGTTGCTAGGAAATAGTGATGTGGTAGTTGACGCAACAGATAATATGATCGCTAGAGGAATCATTAATGAAACATGTGTAAAATTACGTATCCCATTTGTTCATGCTGGTATCCTAGGCTTCAGGGGCCAAGTTTTAACAATAGTTCCAGGAAAAGGACCTTGCTTAGCTTGTTTGTTCAGCGATTTTACAACAGGTCCTAGAAGCTGCCCAGTCGTTGGCGCTGCCGTCGCAACATTAGCTTCGATACAAGCTTTAGAGGTTATCAAGCTTATAACAGGACTAGGCAAGAATCTAGTTGGGAGACTTCTAATCTTCGATGGTTTTGCTGGCGAGGTTGATATAATCCAAGTTAATAGGCGAGAAGACTGCCCAGTTTGTGGTGGAATTACTTAGCCTAAAATTAAAGAAAAATGATAATCTTTCTAAATATTTTTTTTAAATGAAAAAAAGGTTAATCTTTACCAATTAAACATCAGGGGATTACGTTGGAACGTGCGTTAGTAACTGGTGGAGCTGGTTTTATAGGCTCTAATATTGTTGAAGCATTGCTAAAAAAAGGAGTTAAAGTTTACGCTTTAGATGATTTTAGATTGGGTGAATACGGGTACTTAAATGATTTATCTAGGAAATATGGAGATCTTTTAACAATTGTTAAGGGTGATGTAAGAGACGCTAAATTAATTGATGAGCTTGTGTCAAAGGTTGATGTCGTTTTTCACCAAGCAGCTGTTAGTTCTACAACAATGTTCTACGAAGATCCAAGAGAAGGAATCGAAGTAAATCTAAATGGCTTCTTAAACATCTTACAATCAGCGAGAAAACACAACATAAAAAGAATCGTTTATGCATCCACAAGTAGCATATACGTCTCAGTAGAACCTCCACATAGAGAAGACGCTATTGTTACACCAAAAACGTTTTATGAGTACACGTTCTGGATGAGAGAACATGCTGCAAGAATATATTACGACTTCTATGGCGTGGAATCCATTGGGCTGAGATACTTTAGCATCTATGGTCCAAGAGAACAACATAAGAAAAAATATGCTAACATAGTAACCCAATTCTTATGGGGTATGTTAGAATCTAAACCCCCAGTGATTTTTGGGGACGGAAGCCAAACAAGAGATTTTACCTTTGTACACGATGTTGTTAGAGCTAATTTACTAGCTGCCGAGATAGAAGACGTAGGAGCGGATGTATTCAATGTGGGAACAGGTAGAAACATAACCTTTAACAAGGTTGTAGAAGTCCTAAATGAGAAACTTGGAACCAATATAGAACCCATATATAAGGAAAATCCAATAAAAAACTATGTTTATCACACAAAAGCAGACACAACAAAAGCTGAAAAAATTCTAGGATTCAAAGCAGAAATCAGCTTCGAAGAAGGTGTAGAAAGAATCATAGAGTATTATAAAGACCCAAAAAATAGACCAAAAATGTAAAAATCATACCATATTAAGCGATAATTATCACTCAATCAGCTCACAATATTTTTACCCTAAAAATTTTTTGAAAATTTTATGATCAACAATAGCCACGCTATTAGGTAAGTTTTCATTACAAATACTTCTTAAACCTTGTAGTGTTTTTACCCTTCATGACCCCGTCCATTGATATCTGAGAAACTTAGAGAATTTCTAATAAAACTAACAAAAAACAGAAGTTAATATCAGTAACTCTTTTTTAAGAGTTAAAGTTTAAATCTTCATAAATTTTTATAAAACAATTAGAAATAAAAATTTTGATAGGTGAGTAGTCTGTTTTTTTGGTTTCTATGCTATTGCTATGCTTATTAGTGTATCTAACAATTTTGTGTATGAGTGTATTTTTGAAGAAGGTAGTAATGAGATGCATATTAGTGCCTTTATTAGGTTTGGTACCATTGTGTATGGGAACTGGTTAGTATCGAGAGCTTATATTAAGGAGACCTATTATGACCTAGGTTATAGTTTAGTTACACTGCCTAAGTGGTTTGACTGAGGGGGTGTTCTTGTTGATTTTTCGTAGGAGGAGACTTTCTTTAGGCTTACTTGCTATTTTTTTTATTTTTCTGTCTTTGGTTCTGGTTTTCTCTTTTGGTGCTAGGGGTACTAGGTTTGTTAATGTTGGTTGTCTTAGCGAAGTGGGTGGCACTATTAACTTTGATGGGGCTAGGTTAGAGCTTTTGTGGGCTTGGACAAACATAACCCTCTACGATATAGTCCCCCCTGTTGTTATAGATTTGGATAATGATGGCAATCTCGAAATCGTTTTAGTAGTAGGTACTAAATCAACGAGTGAAATGCCAGATCATCTTTATATTCTCTCTCCAGATGGCAAGGCTTTATCATATTTTGAGATTCCTCAAAGAGGCATGTATTTTGTCACTTATCCGTTTGGTTTTGCTGATGTCGATGAGGATGGTGTTCTTGAGGTCGGCTTGGTTTATGATGGTTATGTCCGCGTTTTTGATGTTAATGGTTCGCTCTTAAAGAGTTTTAGCCTTGGGGAGTCTTATGCCTTTTTTGATGCTAATTATCCTAGTTTCTTCTTTGTTGGTTCCTGGAATAAGAGTTTTTTGGCGTTGTATAGGTTGTCTGATTTTGGCATGGTTTGGAATTTGAGTGGTTATTTTTGGCGAAATGCTTATCTAGTTCAGGCCGACTCTGACGCTGGTTTGGAGTGCATCGTTGTTAAGGCTACTGATTTTGAATCTTCGACTGGTTTGCCCATTTTTGGTAGGATTGGTTTAGTTGATGATAATGGTAGCTTTTTGTGGGAGCGTGATGTCTTGTTTTATTATTCTTATTTTGTCTCCTTTTTTGATGTTAATGATGATGGCGTTTTAGAGGTTTTGGTTTTGTCTTCTACTGGTTTCTATGTTTTTGATTTGTGTAGTGGTGATGTTTTGTGGTCTTTTGGGTTCGATGGGCGTTTCTATGGTTCTTATGAGGCATTTGGTATTGGTGATGTTGATGGTGATGGTAAGGTCGAGGTTGTTTTTTCTGGTGTATGGAGTCGTGAGTCTGAGCATAAGGAAGAGTATCGTGCTCTATTTATACTTGAGTTATTTAAGGGTTTTGATAGGGTGATTATAAATAATGAGTTTAAGGCACCTTGGCTTGCTATGCAGGGGTTTTCTTTAGCTGATGTTGATGGCGATGGTGTTTCCGAGATTATCTTTAATACTGACTTTAATTATTTTATTTATGATTTCCATGACGATGTTGTTTATCGGTTTGATTTTATAACCGAATATAATTCTGAGTATTTTCCTCCGTATGTTTTTGATTTTGATGGTGATGGTTTGCTTGAATTGTTGGCTTTTAGAGATCATGCTGTTGCCTTTGCCAAGTTTTTGGATTCTAGTAATAAGGTTGATTGGATTAGTTACGGTTTTTATTACGTTTTTTAACTATTTCCTTTACATTTTTTCCTAGCCATTCTCCTTCTTTAACTAGGTGATAGCCGGTGTCAATATGTCTAATCCAATAGATGCCTTCAGGTAATATATTGTATTTGGGGATGTCTCTAGGTATGCTTTCTCTATAAGCCAGTTTAATGTAGACATAGGGCATGTTAGCATACCAAACGCCAAATCTCAAACCAGCGTATGTGAAATAGTAGCTGGTGGTGAAGAACCTGCCAGCATTTATCTCGGTTGGTGTAGGCGTACCACTTTTATCCTCCTTCAAATCGACTGAAAAGACACCATTTGCATTGGGATCGATGGCTAGAACCGCCTCTGTTGCTATCTCATTAACCTTATCATCGTGAATTGTTCTAGCAACCGCTGGGGTTCCAGTTATGCCGCTAGGTGCAAGGTAAGGATATATATACTCGAGCCTTTCTCTAGCCTGAGAAACAACGAGTTCTCCATCCTTCCAAACACTCATAAAAGCAATATTCCTACCAGGTAAATACTCCTGAGCAATAAATTCCCAATCAACACCCCTAGAGCGCCAATACTTTATCCAATATACTGCTGTCTCAACATCATGGGCAGGTGTACTGCCTCTTCCACCAGCTCCACTTTTCGCACGAATCCAAATTGGTGAACCAAACTCGTCAAAAGCTCTCTTAATATCATCCTCTAAATGGTTATCCTTAATCTCAATAGTCCTTGCCACCGGAATACCTTTTTCCTCCCACCTTCTAGCACTTAAGTACTTGTCTTGGAGAATCCTAATTGCCTCCTTGCTAGGTAAAAAAGTCATAGCGTTTAGCTTTTCCCTATTCTCTGACAGCACTCTGACTTCAATATCAGGCTGGGGATGCACAAATTCTATATCTTCATACTCGATAATGTCATTTAATACGCCTATATATTCGGGATCCGTGCATCTTGGCACAACATAGAAACTGTTGGCGAGATCCTCTAAATATTCTAAGTGCCAAAGATTGATGTCTGTAACAGCTATGTAGATTCTCTCTGGAGCCATCTTAACAGACTTAACGAAGTTCCAACCAGCAGGACCACCAGCACCGGTAACAAGAATCCTCTTCAAAAAACTCACCTAATATTATGCTACTAATTTTTCAAGGTTTGGTGTATAAAAAATTTTTTAATCTATTTTTAACTAAACATGTAATTGAACATGTATTTCAGATAGGTGGAAAAAATGGATAAAAGAGTATTAGCCATAGGAGCAATTATAATAGTGCTTCTAGCTGGTGTAGCTATCTGGTTAGTATCACAGCCTAAGCCAAAGGAAAAGCTTGTGATTTACACATATGACTACTTTTTTGGGTTAACTGGAGAAGAACTTGAAACACAGGAGATCTACCAACTAATTTTTGGTAGGTTTGAAGAGAAGTATGGTGTTGATATCGAGGTAAAATTTTTTGATGGTGCTAGAAATATATTGCTAGCTGCTGTTACAGAGAAAAAAGCTGGTGCTCGGACAGCTGATTTGCTGATTGGTCTCGATAACATAGTGATCCAGGAAGCGAAAAGAGAGGGGATCTTAGAGAAGATAAATGTTTCACTTTTGGAGAATTTTTCCAAAATTAGGAGTGATTTAGTGGAAGCTTTTGATCCCGAATATTATGGTATCCCTTATGATTTTGGACCAATAGCGTTTGTGTATGATTCAAAAAGGATTTCAATAGAGAATTTAACATTCGAAGATTTTGTGGAAAAAGATTGGGATAGTTTATTAGTTGTAGAAAGCCCAGTGACTAGTACGACTGGTATATCATTCCTTCTATGGCAAATAACCTTGTATGAAAAAGTGTTGAAGAAGGATTGGAAAACTTGGTGGCAAACGGTAAAAGATGACATAATTGTAACTGAGAGCTGGGGAGACGCATATTTTGCATATTTCCTAGATGAGTCAAAAAATAGGCCAATAGTAGTTAGTTATTTAACGAGCCCTGTATACCATTGGTATTATGATAATACATCAAGATACAAAGCAATGTTAACATATTATAACGACACTTGGTATGCATGGGCACAAATCCAAGGTATCGCGATCGTTAAAGACTCTCCCATGAAGGATATCGCCTATAAGTTTATTGATTGGCTACTAAGTGATGAGGTTCAGAGCCTTGTTGCGTTAAACGATATTATGCTTCCGGCTAATGTACATGCTCTAAATAATTTACCTGAAGGTGTAATAAATGCCATGGGTTATAACCTTGACGATATTGTTTTACTCAACAGCTTTGTAACTACAAACGAAATTTATAATAATATTGAAACATGGTTAGATGAATGGGAATCAATTTTTACATAATACTCCTTTTTTTATTTTTGGGTGTAAATTTTGGCATATTTAGAATTGATAGATGTTTGGAAATCTTACAATGGTGAGTTTGTTTTAAAGGGTTTAAATCTATCTGTGAATAAAGGGGAATTAGTGGTAATACTGGGGCCCTCTGGGTGTGGAAAAACAACAACATTGAAAATAATTGCAGGTATTTTGCCCTTAGATCGGGGTGAAATAATTTTAGATGATGAGGACATCACTTGGGAGCCGCCTTGGAAAAGAAGGATTGGGTTTGTTTTTCAGAACTTAGCATTATTCCCGCATATGACTGTTAAGGAAAATATAGCTTTTGGATTAGAGGCAAAAGAGCTTGATAAGCATGAAATTGATAAGAGGGTGGATGAACTTATTGATTTATTAAAGCTAAGGGGCTTAGAGGATAGATACCCTAGAGAGATTAGCGGTGGGCAGCAACAGAGAGTAGCTATAGCAAGAGCATTGGCTCCTTATCCCAAAATTTTACTTTTAGATGAACCTTTTTCAAATTTAGATGCTTTATTGAGGGAAGAGATGAGGTTAGAGCTAAAGAAAATTGTGGAGAGCGCGAAGATAACAACGATATTGGTTACTCATGATCAAACAGAGGCGTTTCAAATTGCGGATAGAATTGCGATAATGTTTGATGGTAAAATTGTCATGTTTGATAAGCCTGAGAATATTATAAGTAGACCACAAAGTGAGGATGTTGCTAGATTTCTAAAATTGAATATAATAAAGGCTAATATTGTGAATGGGAAAGCTTTTTTGGGTTCACAAGAGTTACCCTGTTATTCAAGTACGGGTAAAATCATTGTAAGCCCAAATGATATAGTGATTGATGATGAGAGGGGTCAAATAGAGGCTAAGATAATATCATGTAACTATCAGAGGTTTTATTGGAGAATAATTGTAGAGCTATTTGATGGGCAACAAATTGAAATAATTACTAACAAAAAACCTAATTTGAGTAAATCTATAACTAAGATATCTATTAAGAAGTGTGCTAGTATAAAATAGGGAGGATTACCATTGAAGCTGTTCCAAGGGAAATTGCCACATTGGTTACTTGAAAGAATTTTAGGGGATATAAAGATATCAAACACAAATGTGTTAGTTGGCCCAAGAATCGGTTATGATTCTGCAGTCATAGATATTGGTGAGAAATACTTAGTAATTTCCACAGATCCAGCTGGGTTTATCCCAGAGAGTATCCCAATTGAATACTTTGCATTTGGAACAGTACATTGGTCAGCGAGTGATGTCGCAGTTTTTGGAGCTAAACCAATGTACATGTTATATGATATACTGTTTCCTACAAACATAGATTCTTTTTATGTTGAAAAAATCATGAAGCAAATACAGCTTGAAGCAGCAGCAATTAATATAAGTATTATTGGTGGGCACTCAGGCGTGTACAAAAATATAACATCACCAGTATCAACCTCCACATGTTTTGGTTTAGTGAATAAAGATGGAATAATTTTGCCATCAGGTATAGAGTCAGGAGATAAAATCATTTTAACAAAATTCCTCGGCCTAGAATTTGTTGTCGCCATGTCCTATGAAAAAGAGGACACTTTATCTGATTTAATAGGCTCCAGTTTAACAAAAAAATTCAAAAGTATGTATAGATTACTTACAGTTGTCGACGAGGCCAAAATTTTATCAGAATCTAAATTAGTGAAAGCAATGCATGATGTCACAGAAGGTGGGCTTTCAACAGCATTATATGAGCTTTCTAAAATTAATAATTTAGGGTTCAGGATATATGAGGAAGCTATGACGCCGCCAGAAGAGGTTGAGGTTGTTCTTGAACATTTTAAGGTAGATAAATTAAGTGTATCTAATACGGGCAGTTTAATAGCTATTGTTTCTAAGGACCATGCTGATGAAGTATTAAAGCTTCTTATTAATCATGGCATACAAGCATGTGTAATAGGGGAATTTGGGGGTAGAGATAGGGTATATGTTACCAAAAAAGGTGAAGAGGTCAGCTTAGAGGTTACTGTTAGAGATGATTATGCAAGAATTTTTGAGTGAGAGATTGAAGATGATTGGTTATAGAGATAAAATCACATTTTTATTCCTTATCGTTATTTTATACCTCCTAATCTTTTTCTATTATCCTTTAATAACTATCCTAAAATATGCTTTCATTACAGCTGATAAAGCGTTTAGTTATGAGCATTTTATAAGAATATTATCTAAGGTAAGAGTAATCCAAGCAATTCAATTTACTTTCATCCAAGCAATTTTGAGCACATTAGTCTCTATAGCATTAGGACTGCCAATCGCTTATATTTTAACCAAGTATGAATTTTTTGGTAAGAGGTTTCTAGAGGCATTTTTATTAGTTCCATTTGTCCTACCTGGGGTCGTTGTAGGTTTCGCTTTTTCAATATTAATTGGCGTCGAGGGGATTTTTTCAAACTTTTTAAATAATTTACTGAACCTAAATTGGGGCATAAAAGAGTGGGGATTTATTTCAATAATATTCGCCCACGCTTTCTATAACTCACCACTAATCGCTTTGATGACTGCAGGTTTATGGAAAAGATTAGACCCAGATATAGAGCATGCAGCTGAAACTTTGGGGAGCTATGGTTTAAAAAAGTTTTTTAAAGTAGTGTTACCAGTAATAGCACCAGGTTTAATATCATCCTCAATACTAACATTCATCTTTTGCTTTACAAGTTTTGAAGTAATACTTCTTTTGGGAGGTTTTAGGTATCGAACGATAGAAGTTGAAATATATTCCCTTTATAGAACAAGGCTCGATTTTGAGGGGGCAGCAGCTCTATCTATTATTCAAATACTCATGATAACAATTTTTCTATTCCTCTACTTTAGAAGCTTGGAAAAATATGCTGAAGTGAGGAGGATAGGTGCTACAAGTACATACCCAACAATTAAGCTATTTAGAGAAAAAAAATCCCTTAAGATGGTTTTAATAATTGCCTACTTATTTGCATACATCTTATTTATTGGCTTACCAATAGGCATGATAATTATCTATTCCTTTATAGATCCCGTTACAGATACCATTACATTAGATGGTTATAAGGGATTATTTTCTACTACTAGAAATCCATATTTGGGAGCACCGCCTGTAGTAGCACCAATAAACACTATACTTTTTTCAATTTTCACAACTATAATCTCACTCACATTAGGTTTAATTTCAGCCTATTCAATAAAAACAAGGTCAACACTTTCAATATTAACAAACATTATGATTTTTGTACCATTAGCAACATCTAGAATAACGATAGGATTAGGAATAATACTAGGGTTTGGCTCCATAGGATGGTTATACCAAGACACAAGACCGCTTATTCTAGCCTCACACATAATTATTGCATACCCATTTGTCACAAGAGCTGCATTGAACGGCTTAACACGCCTGGATCCAGACATCCTACATTCATCTGAGATAATGGGAGTATATGGTATCAAAAGATTTCTCAAAATTGATTTACCTATTATTGCTCCTAGTTTAACAGTTGGCGCTGCACTGGCTTTTGCCACAAGTTTGGGAGAATTTGCAGCAACTAATATCTTATATCGAGGTAATTACCCTACATTAACGGTTTTGTTATTTCTAATGATTGCTGGGAGGAGATTTGTAGTGGCTTCAGCAGCTGCTGCAATGTTAATTTATCTAAGCTTGTTGTCCTTTATCATGATTATTAAGTCTGGTGAAGATCTTAGTAGTGGATTTTAATACCTTAATTCTTTCTCTCTTAACGTGCTTTGGAAGTATAGTAGCGTATCTCCCCAAAGTCCTTACTAGAAATTCTACTCCAGCATGAGGATAATTTAAAATTTTAACATACGGACCTTTAATTCTTGCTTTTATCCCCAACAAATCTAAGGCTTTAGCAAGTTCATTTTTATCTGCAGAATTTTTTGGGAATGCACATAAATTAGGGCATCTAGTTGTAGGGCCGTCTATAAAGCAAGCACTTGCACAGGGGACCTGAGCATTCCAAGAATTTGCACAACAAGCAGATTTCCAAGGGATCAAACCTATATTCTTAGCTAATTGAATAAATTTTTCTTTCTCTGGTAAGTTAATAGCTCTTTGCCTATAATCAATTTTCTTTACACGCTGCTTAATAAGTGCCGTATTTAGGCCCACATTTTCTAACTTTCTAAGTATCCTCTCTGTGATACGAAAGGATCCAAATACAACACCATAGGCTCCAGCCTCTTTGGCCTTTTTGAGGACATCCAATATTTCATTATCGTTTACTCCAGGTATAATCGGTCGCAGAAATAAAACTGGTTTAAGTCCTGCATCTCTAAGATTTTTTATTGAGTCAAATCTTTTTTCAGGAGAAGGAGCTAAGGGTTCTAGTATATTTGATTTCTCTATAGTAATAACTGTTATGAGGGGATTTATGCTTGATGGATTTTCATTATCAATAGTTGCTAATTTATTTGCTAAACTTGGAGTAATGTAGGATTTTGTAGAAAATTGGATAGGGTTTCCAAGTTTCGACAATTCCTCAATAAACTCTAGTGCTTTATTTGGTAAGGAAAATGGTTCTGAAACGCTACCAATAGCAATTAATGTACCTGTTTTTCCAGGCAAAAAAGCTGGATTTTTTAGAAGAGCGTAAATTAATTCTTTTCCACTTAGTGGATATGGTATCGGTTTCGAGTGTTTGAAGCCCATATCCTCGATGTAGCAATATATGCAATTATATGGACAGTTAATAGCAACGTGAACGGTAATCCCGCACCATCTTGGGGATCTAAAGGCGTGAGGATCCTCTAACGCTTTTATTTTTTCCTTCTCAGACAAGATATGCTCGTATTGTTCTAATAATTTATTCTTAAAATTAATAATCTCTAACGGCCTAGGTTTTACATCAGTTGGCATAATTATTCATCTTTTATCAGTGCGGGAGTTTTTCTTCATCCAGAGAGTCAGTAATCCTAACCCTCATCACTAATTTTATTTTAAATGTCAAATTAATAGTTTAAATTTTTTATGTTTTCAGAGAAGCTCGACTTCATCATTTTTTCCCAATCAGAGACCGCTCCTATCATCATAAATATATATGTTATTG
>Ga0180302_10001512_pt1 | contig 11059 bp, 9 predicted proteins | sample GuaBasSediGuay17_FD_121794 | JGI IMG/M metagenome (GOLD analysis project Ga0180302, IMG submission 121794) | Subseafloor sediment microbial communities from Guaymas Basin, Gulf of California, Mexico - Guay17, Core 4571-4, 12-15 cm | ecosystem: Environmental > Aquatic > Marine > Hydrothermal... | reverse complement strand
TTTAATCACCTCAGATTTTCCTTGGACGTTTTGCACAAATATCACGTTAACCTTCTCACTTAACACCGAAATTTGGCTAGGCGTTATCACGATAAACTGAACATCTTTATTGGCCTCGATATGAGATAGCAGCATCTTCATCATAGCTTCTCTATTAACTGGGTCCATGTGCACATCAAACTCGTCCACAGCTCTAATCGGAGATTTCAAATACTGTTGTAGTGCTAAGAGAAACGCCATAATAGCTACCGTACGCTCTCCTCCACTTTGCACATAAGCGTCTAAGACTACTGGCGAACTACCACGAAAACCAACGGTAAGCTCTAAACCAGCTTCCTCCATATCATCTAGGTTAACAAGCCTTACTCCACCAATGCCTCCAACTCTAGACAATATGTCTCTGTAAACAGGGTCAACCTCTGAAACCAATTTTTCAAGTGTTTGGCGCCAAATCTTAATCCTGTCCTCAAGTTCTCGTAAAGCTTTCTCCTTATTCTCAGCAACCTCCTTAGCTTTGTTCTTCAACTCCTCATAATTCTTCAAGTAGCTGTTGTAAATGCTCTCGGCGTCTTCAGGCACATCCCTCAAAGACATTAAATGAGCGTTAACATACCTTAACTCTTCCTGGATTTCGACAACAGATCTCTCAGTTTCTATTCTTTCACCAGCTTTTTCAAGCTCAGGCTCCAGCTCCTTTAACTTATCATCAACTTCCCTAATCTCCTTCGCTAAATCCTTAACTTCGTCTTCCAAGAGCCCTCGTCTAAAACGAGCTACGGCTTCCTGGATGCGAGCTTCAACATAGTTTTCAAGCAGGACATCGAGTTCCCTTTCAATCAAAGCCACTTTCTCAAAGTTAGCTTGAACTTCACATTCCAAACTTGCTTTTTCAGCTTCAACAAGCTTGTACAAAGCTCGTTTAAGCTCCTCTCTTTTACCACCGTAAGCTGAAATCAGCTTCTTAGCCTCTTCAGCCTTCTTAGCAATAAACGTGTTTAAGTCCTCAAGCTGAGCTTTTTTCTGCTTAAGTCTTTCTTCAAGCTGAGCTTTCGCCTTCTCATGTTTAATGTACTGAGCCCATATAATTTCTCTTTCCAAAAACTTCTTTCTCTCAAGAAGCCTACGTTTCTCTAAAAGCTTCTCGTAGACTTCTTTCCAATAAGCCAATGTCTGCTCAGCACTTGCTAGAAGCTGCCTTGTAGCCTCCTCTTCGCTTAACAACTTTTCAAGCCTCGCCTTAGCTTCCTTAATGTTCCTCCTATACTGCGAAAAGCCGACAGCTTCTTCAACCAACAAGAGCTTTTCCTTAGGAGGTATTACAGCAAACTGCTCGATCATGTTCTGGTGCATTACGATCAACATGTTATCTGGGTTCATGCCGATGCTCTTAAACATGCGCGTAATCTCGGCTTTCGTCACTTCCCTACCGTTAACTTCAAACCAATATGTCCCATCTTTTTTCAAGTACCTAGAGACCGTGACTATGTCGCTATCAATAGATGGTATGGGCCTCCTCCTACCTACTTTTGAATTGTCGATAATCAAGGTGACCCTAGCAATGTCCTTGCCTCTTCTTATCAAGTCTGACAAACGTCTAGACCTTTCAGTATAGCTTTGACCTGTAGCGACTGATATTGCTAATAGGATAGACGACTTACCTGCGCCGTTCGGCCCGCATATAAAGTTTAACCCTGGTCTCAAAGGTACTCTAGCGTACTCATATGACATGAAGTTCTCTAGCACTACCTCTTTAATGTGAAGTGGCAAAGCTATCCTCCCAATACTTTAACCTACCACGCTTCAGATGAGGGGGTATAGCTTACTCTGCAAACACACCCTTTACTAGTTAACTCTCAGAGTTTTTGCAAACAATCTCAAAACCTATTACATGAACTCTATCTTCCCCTTTAAGCTCACCGTAATACCTTTTAAGAGCTTTCATAAGCTCTCGCTTATCTCTAAAACCATCTCTCCTCGCATCTTCATCTGTTAACTCACATACTAACTTGCTTTCAACACTCACTATCCTAGCTATGCCGACTTTAAAACCGCCTGATAAAATTTCAACTTCATCGCCTTTCCTGAGGTTCGTCTTAAGCCTTATAGTTGAGGTCTTTTGCCCGCTAGCTATCTTCTCCTTATACTCTTTCTTAAAGTTAAGCTGCTTTCTCCTCACCATGTACCTTACCTTCTCCTCCAATATAGTGTGAGATAAGCCGTTTAACAGCCTCCCTTATTTCGCGCTTAATGCTATCCGATGAAACCCCAGATAAATTGCTTGCTGCTCTCCAAGATTTGCCTTGAAGGTTTTTAGCTACTAAAGCTGCTTCAAGCTCCATTGGCATCACCATTCTGGCGTTACCTGATGAAAGGAAGTGGCTTCTAAGCAAAGCTTTAACGGCATCCGAAGCTCCCTCATAGGTTATTACGCCTTTAACGTAGCTTTCAAGTCTTGAAAGCTGAGCTTTCGTTATAACAGGAGGCTCTCTCCTATCTTCAGGGCCGCTACTTAGCAATAAGACAGCTATCCTAGGTTCAAGTGTAAAGTATGTATCAGGCAACGTTTCGATAAGCTTGAGCTTAAAGTCCCTGTTTATGCTGTAGACTAGCTTCTTTGCTCTCTTACTCAGGGGCTTAACAACGATAACGGTGTACTCCCCTGAAACCATGTTGCGAGCAGGGCTCATGTGAATTGGCAAAAAGCCGTTCTTAATCCAAAACTTTAAAAGTGGCTCATTGACCCCAAAGCCAGCTCCAATCCAGTCATACCCTGCAGCCTCAGCCTCCTTCGTGAGCTCTTCAATAGCCTTCGACCCCAAGCCCTTATCCCAAAGCTCTGGATGAGTTGCAATTCTAATAATTCTCAAGCCCTTAAAGGCACAAAATCTCCTATACACCGAATAATACTTAGCTACCATAGCTGGAATAACGTTGCCTGGCGGGGCTCGTCCTTCCAAGACTTCGTTGACAACCTCTCTAGGCATCCTACCTTCCTCAGCTATGTGAAGTGCAACCACAATCTTATCGTCAGCTTTCAACGCCCTAGCACTATGGTGAGGAGCGTCTCCTAAAATGGCTAAGTCATCAGGTCTATTGCGATAATGAGCTAGCACGTATATGCCTATGAAGTCTCTAAGCTCCCTATCGTCAACATTAAACCAATAGTCTAAGTTTGGCTTCACGTATACGCAATTTTCAGCTTTAATTTTAGCAACCTCTTCACGTGTAAGCTGACATGGCTCAGCATCAAGCAATAGCGTCTCGTAAAGCCACTGTTCAATAGGGTCTCCTTTAGCATACCTTATCGGCTCCGTCATTTCCCTTTCATAGAGCTTAAGATCCTTTTCAGCTTTCAAAGCCCTTAGGAAGCGTACACCAAAACCTCTTCCAGCGCCTTCATAGCCGTGTATTGTCGATGAGTAGACGATGCGGTCAAAGAGGTGGAATATCTTAAACAGCAACGGCACAGGAGTGGCGGCTGCTTCGTCGACTATAACTAGCTCAGCTTTTCGCTTAGTTAAACTATATGGGCTTCTAAACTCAATAACACCTCTCTTAAGCTTTAAGGCTACAACCTTACCTTTAGAAAAAACCTTTTCGTATCTCAAGCCTAATACGTCAAGAGCTTTACATGCGAACTCAAAAAACGTCTGTGCCCCTTCAATGCTTGGAGAGGACATTATTATTGTGGTTCTCCTAATTTTCTTAGACAAGAAGTTGTAGAAAGCAGCCGCTCCTAAACCTAGAACCGCCGTCTTACCTCTACCTCGGTTAGCTGTAATCAACAATACAGACTTCTTACCAGGTCTTTCAGTAAGCTTTTCAAAAAGCGTTAATACATCAACTTGATCCTGCGTCTTAGCCAGCTCGTATATGCTACGCGGGAAGATGCTTTCTGAAGGTCTAACAATTTTAGCCTCCTCCTCAACCTTAGGCTTATAGGGCTCACCCTTAATTATCGTGCCATCTTCAACAACCCACACGCCCGGACTGCTTAGAAGCTTTGAAACAGCCCTTCTTAGAAAGCGTCTCCTAATATCCTCTTCAGTATATGGAGGTATCAACAACCTCCTATGAAAGCGCGTAATTAAATTACACCACTCCGATAGACGTGGTGTCAAAAGTACGACAAAACCTCCTCCTCTAGCAAGCTCTACTAGTCTGCCAAGGTCATTGGGCTTAACTTGTGAATGCAAGTCTAATATGACAACATCCCACGTCGTACCAAGAACGTTTTCAGACTCGTCATACGTTATGTTTTCAAGCTTAACCTTTACGTCGATAGCTTTCCTAAACTCAATAAACCTTGAAGAATCACTTGTCCCTTCTTCATAGCTATCAGCTACGTAAAGGACCGTAGCTTTGGAGTTGAACTTCTCAACATAGGCATTAACAGCTAACCCCGCTAGCTCGGCGTTGTTCTTACCCGCAAAGACAAATAGCCTACGCTGCTTAAGCTCTAAAGCTTCTCTCATCACCTCTTCAAGAGGCTCTAAGACATAAGTCTTAAGCTCTGCAACCCTCATTTTGCTAGCCATTTTGAAAGAGTTAATACTACCGTAATATGGCTTTTGCGCACTTTCGACTTAGACAGCCATAAGCACCGCGCCGAGGAAAGACGCTTAAGCTACTTTACGCTTAAATAGCTAAGCTAACCAAAGCTTTCAAGCGATAGCTATGGTGATAGCTGGCAAGGTCTTCATAGTTAGAGAGGAAGTAGACTTAAACACCATAGCTTCAAAGCTTAAAGGGTACAGATATGAGGAAGTCTACGAGCATGAAGGCAAGGAGATACCACTTGTAACAGAGATTAGGAATTTAACAGCTTCTGCAAGCTCAGTTGAAGGCGTTTATACACAGGACATACCTATGACAGTTTACCACAGAGAAGGCGCTAAACTCGTTACTAAGACCATAGAAGCTCCATTCTCCTTCGACCTCTACGACGATAAGCTCTTCTTACTAATCGTTGAGAAGAAAAGGCTTGCAAACAACATAGCAAACCAACTTAGCAAAATACTCTTCATATCAGTTGGTAGCATCGTAGAAGCGAAGATACCGCCTGAGACGTTAAAACGCTTTCACGAACAAAACCCGGAGGACACTAAAGTGATATTCTTCGACAACGTCGACATCCCAAACGTCAATAAGCTATCACTGTACGGCTCAGCTTTAGCAGATACGGCTTTATACAATGAATACTGTTCTCACGGCATGATATGGTACATTGTCTACAAGTCTAGGAAATATGGAGTAATCGCTGGTTTAACTAGAAACGCTGTTGTCACAGTATTTGGAGAGATGTCGTTACCAGATTTCATAAGCTACGTGAGGACGGAAGTTTATCCCTTAATAGCTTAACGCTGTGCCTTTCTCTCTGTTTTAAATATGAGTTGAGGCATAAATTCGAAAGGGTGTCTTAGAGTTGAAAGCGTATGTTTTAGTAACAACTAAGCCCGGGACATCGGAAGAGTTTGTTAAACAGATAAAGTCTGTATCAGGAGTTGTTGAAGCGCACTCTGTCTATGGAAGATATGATGCTATAGTTGAAGTCGAGGCCCCAACGCTAGAGGAAATCGCTAAGATAGTGTATAACATCATAGAGAAGTCGCCGAACGTTGTTCACACCGAGACGGCGATAACCTTTAGTTAAGGTGTTTCAAGTTGCCTATAAGAGCATTCGTCTTAGTCAAGACAAAACCCGGTACATCAGAGGAAGTTGTGAGAGCTAGGAGAGTTAAAGGCGTTAAGATCGCTAACTCAGTATTCGGTAGATATGATGCTATACTAGTGATTGAAGCAAAGGATCTGAATGAGCTTAAAGGCATAATATATGAGGTCTTGGAGAAGTTACCAAACGTAGAGCATACTGAAACACATATAGCGATATTCCACCCACCTGAATAGCTTATCAGAAGGCTTAATAAAGTTAGACTATAAGGTAGAGTTAGGTGCTAAGTAGTTGTTAGAAGTTAAAGTTAGAGTTGGTAAGAAGAGGGTCCTGGTTATTCCAAAGAACATAGCTGAAGAAGTGGGTATTAGAGAGGGATCTATTGTCAAGCTCTCAGTTCAGGGAAAAAACGTGGTAATAGAGCCTGAATACGATGCGATTTGGTTGTCCTTACGTGGAGAAAAAGTGGCGAAAATCTCCCTTAAAGACCTTGAGGAGACAAGCCTTGAAGAGCAGTCAAAGCACATCACGTAAGCTTAACCTACTAATAGACACGAGTTTCCTACTGCCCGCCATGGGCATAGAAGTTGAAAACGAAGTCCTCGAGGCAATCAAATACTTTCACTTAGCTAACGTGCACTTCATGGAGGTAAGCGTCTTAGAAGCTATGTGGAAGATCTTAAAGATAATACCAAGGGAGAAACTCAACCTCGTATACCGCGGGCTATCAGCAATCAAGGAGACCTACACTTTAGTAAGCGCGCCGCCAAATGCCTACATAAAAGCCTATGAAATGTTCCATAGAGGACATAGAGATTACGTTGACAACCTGCTCTATGCTACAGCACATGAAGAAAAGATGTTTTTCCTAACGAATGATCAAGATTTCATAGACTTCCTCACGTCGACTGGATATCCTACGGAGTCTGTGCTCACACCTTCAAAACTACAAAAGCTGTTGAGGCAAGCCACTTAACGTCTCGAGGAAGGCGCTAGTACTGGGCAACTCTGCTTATCCACTACACTTAAATACGAGGTTAATGTGAAGTATAAAGCTCGACGGAGGGCTATAAATGAAAGGTGTAAGCCTTTTCATTAACTAAACCCCGTGAACCGCACCTAATTTTAAAAGAGCCCTCCCCAACCCTGGAAGAAACCCTAATCCTCCTGGCTTCGGAAAAGCTGTCTAAGATACAAAAGAGGATTTTGAGGAAACTCCTAGATACAGAGACCTTAGGCAAAACTTACTCTTGGCATGTCAAGTACCTATGTCGCGAGCTAAAACTTCCAGAGTCTACAGTCAAGTGGAACCTAAACGTGCTGAGAAAAGTCGGCTTAATTAAGTCAGGGTCTATAAACTGCAAAGGGCTCCCACTTCAATTAACTGAAGCTGGCAGACTTGTAGCCAAAAGCCTAGCTTTTAGAGAGGTGTTTTCATGAGCTCATGGCTCGCCCTCGCTGCCGTAGTGGCAGCTAGCTTAGCCATCGTAGTCTTAGGCACCTACCTTAGAGTCTCTAAGTATTGGCCTGAGGAGGATGAAGAGCATTGAGCGAATATCCCCCAATACCGAAGCCTACACCAGAATACCTAATCGCGGCTTCAGCTGGTCTAGCTCTATTCTTGATGGCTTCAGCTGCCATAGGCATGGCAACTAGGAAGAGAAGGGAAACCTTTGAAAGCTTCTTAGTAGGCCATAGGGATATCGGCCCCGTAGTGACCGGGTTAGCTCTTTGTGCCACGTGGATGAGTGGCTGGGCTTTACTGGGCTTAATGGGCATAACCTACATGTTCGGATGGCCTGGAATGTGGCTTGCAGGGGTATGGACTCTTGTAGGCTTAGCTCCAGCTGCTTTGCTGACTGGACTTAAAATGAGGATGTATTCTTCAAAATTCGGCGCAGCTACGGTGCCAGAGGTCGTAAGGATAAGGTTTGACAGCAAGCTAGCTCAATCCATGGCTGGCTTAATAATGGTCACTTTGCTAATTGTATACGCTGTTGGCCAGTTCAAGGCTGGAGCTACCGTATGGTATGCTGTAACTGGCTATCCGTGGGAGATATGCATTTTATTAAGTGCTATTGTAGTGTTGGTCTACTTAGCAATTGGAGGGTATACTGGGACACAATGGGCTTTAGCTTTCCAAGGTTTCCTGCTAGCATTAGGGAGCTATGCTTTAGGCTTTGTAGCTTTAGCCTTTATAGGAGGTCCAGCTGAGCTAAATGCTAAGCTAGCCGCACAATCACCTGCTTTAACGAGCCTCATAAACCCAGCTTTATCCAAGATACCTAAAGCCCAATTTGCCGCCGACTTCATAGGGGTCTCAGCCACAGCATTACTATTCTTCACAATGGCTATAGGCTTCCCACACAACGTAGCGCGCTTCTTAGGCATGAGGAGGATAACGCGCAGGGAGTTTGCCATAATGATGCTTGTGATAACCATAGCGGCTGCCTGTCCATGGGCTAACCTAATAACAGGCTTAGCTGCACGAGCTTATTGGGGTCCAACGCTGCTTAAAATACCGTTTGTGAAAGCTGACGGCGCGGCTCCCTTCATGGCTATGGTAGCTGGCGGCGTGCCTTTAGCTACGCTATACATGGTAGCCGTCTTCTCGGCAGCCTTATCGACTTTAGCCGCCACGGTGATGATAATGGCTGGCAACATAACTAGGGATCTTATCCAAACATATAGGCCGCAGACCTCACCTACAACGCTTCTCCTTCTCACAAGGATATTAATTGCGATATTCGTGTTAATACCGCTTTACTGGGCACTTGTTAAACCGCCAGCGCTACTAGCTTACCTCATGGCTGGTGCAGCTGTCGGCTTGGGAAGCATCTTCTTCTTCGTCATAGCAGTATCTATGTACTGGAAGAGGGCTACAAAATGGGGGGCAATATCTTGTATGGCTTACGGCATGATAATGGTAGTACTTGGAGGTTACTATGTGTACACGATAAACCAATGGGGTTGGGGTAACTGGGTTTGGGCGACATTCACGGGCTGTGCGATATTATACTTCGCAGTGAGCCTATTGACGAAACCTTTGCCTGAAGAGAAGCTCAGCAAGCTATTTCCGAGGAAAGCTTAAGACAAGCTCTAAGCTCTTCTTAACCTATCCTTACGTTAAGGTGCAGCCTCGTTGATAGGCGTCGTAGGCGCAGGGCCCGCAGGTTCGTATATGTTTTACCTCTTAGCTAAAGCTGGCTTTAAAGTAGCTTTACACGAACAACATCAAGTAGGCGAGCGCGTTGTCTGCGGCGAACTCGTTCCAAAACCATGCGAGATTGAAGACTTAATACCTGATAAAGCTCCGTTGTATGAAGCTTTCAACTTAATGTCAAGCTTAAAGGTGTGGTTATGTGAAATTAAGGAAATGGAAGTGTATCTCAATGAAAGATTTTGGACGAGTTTCGGTTTTCAAGGCTATGTAATGGACAAGTCGCTTTTTCTCAAGAACTTAGTTCAAATGGGAGTAGATGAAGGGGGAAAACTCTTCGAAAGGTCCCGTTTTCAAAGCCTAACAAAACATCCAACGCTCAAAGCAAAGTTTAATGACAACGTAGAAAACCTAGACTTCATAATAGCTGCTGATGGCTATCCATCGAGTGTAGCTAAAGCAGCTAACTTAGAAAGCGGCTATACACTAAATGACTGGGCTCTATGTGTCAATCAAAGGATGTTCAACGTCAATGTAAATGAACAGGCGGTTAAAATCTACTTTTCAGCTAAAGTAGCTCCAGGAGGCTTTGCTTGGATCATACCGAGAGGCGGAAAATGCGCTAACGTAGGGCTTGGCGTGAGAATGAAATATGTCAAAGAGGGTTTTAACGTGTTAACATCTCTTAGGAAACTTCAAAGAGAACTTCATGAACTCAAAAACGCTAAACCGCTTACACCACCTCAATTAAAAACGATACCCGTAGGAGGCTACGTAAAGAACCTGTTAAGCAGCTCCATAGTCTTAGTTGGAGATGCCGCTGGAACAGTCGTACCTATCGATGGAGCAGGGATAATACCTGCTATGCTCTCCTCAAAAGCTGCTCTTAACTCCTTAATTTTTAAACGAGGAGCTTACAGAAGCTTCTTGGATAGATATCTGGGTTCGATGATTGAAAACGGGCTAGCCTACCGCAAGCTAGGAGAAAAACTCATTTACAGTAAGCTAGGATCAAAGCTTGTCAAAGCTTTAGCTACATCAAACTTAATTGAGAAGATCTTAAAGGCAAAGGACACATGGACTTTATGGCTTTCAAAGCCGTTTAGCGCCACTTAAAAACGTATTTATTTTACCTAATGGAAAGCATCATAAGTAGTTTTTCAGCGGTGGAGTTAATGCGGGTATTGAAGACGACATTCAGCTTATGCCCAGAATGCCTACGAGTTCTCCCAGCTACAATCTACGAACAAGATGGCAAAGTTTACATTAAGAAAACGTGCCCAGAACACGGAGAGTTTGATGACTTATATTGGGGAGATTATGAGCTTTACAAGAAATTTGATGAGTGGTGGTTTGAAGGTAACGGCATAGAGAACCCTAGGACCAAAACTGAAAAAGGGTGCCCCTTTGACTGCGGCATATGTCCACAGCATAAGACGCACACGATCTTGGCAATAATTGACGTGACTAACAGATGCAACATGAGATGCCCCATATGCTTCGCTTATACAGGCATGCCAGTATACGAGCCCAGCTTAGAGCAGATCAAGGAGATGCTGTACAATCTCAGAGCGAACAAGCCGCTACCAGCGCCAGCTCTACAGCTTAGCGGTGGAGAACCTACCTTGAGGGACGACCTACCGGAGATCGTAAGGTTAGCTAAGGAAGCTGGTTTTAAGCACGTGGAGGTCAACACTAACGGGATTAGAATAGCCAAGGACATTAACTACTTCAAGAAGCTCATAGATGCCGGCATGTCGACGCTTTACTTACAGTTTGATGCTCTAAGACCTGAACCTTACTATGTTTTAAGAGGGCTTAACGTACTACCCCTAAAGCTCAAAGTAATAGAAAATGCTAGGAAGCTTGGCTTTAGCAGCATTGTCTTAGTGGTCACCTTAGCCAAGGGGGTAAACGACTCCGACGTAGGCGATATCATAAGGTTTGCGGCAGAAAACTCCGATGTGGTTCGATGCGTAAACGTTCAGCCAATATCCTTTGCAGGGGCTGGTAAGAGAGAAGACATTAAAAACATGAGGATAACGATACCAGATTTCTTAAAGCTCGTAGAGCAGCAAACTAATGGTCAGATAAAAGTAGAAGACTTTAGACCAGTAACTTGGCCAGTACCATTTGCAAGGCTCGCTGAAGTCCTTAAAGGTAAGTGCTATCCTGAGTTTACCATGAGCCCGCACTGCGGAGCAGCCACCCTCTTCATAGTTGAAGAT
>Ga0180302_10001510_pt1 | contig 11067 bp, 10 predicted proteins | sample GuaBasSediGuay17_FD_121794 | JGI IMG/M metagenome (GOLD analysis project Ga0180302, IMG submission 121794) | Subseafloor sediment microbial communities from Guaymas Basin, Gulf of California, Mexico - Guay17, Core 4571-4, 12-15 cm | ecosystem: Environmental > Aquatic > Marine > Hydrothermal... | reverse complement strand
GTAGATATTCTTATCGATAGTAGAAGTCTGTTAGATATCATAGAAGAGCTAGCTGATAGAGTATGGGAAGCATATGGAAAGCATCTCAAGACTAAACCGTACGATCCTGGTTTCTATGCGTGGAGTATTCAGTATGAAATCAGAGCTCTCTTAAACTTATACTTATTAACAAGGAAGAGGATATGGCTCGAGAGAGCACCATTGAGAATAGATATTCTTGTCAATTACAGTGACGTTAACGGTGATGATATACCAAGTTGGGGAAACTATAACGAGACATACGGATCACCCAGATACAAATACTATGAATGGAGCGTTTGGGATGGTTTAATTTCATTCTCCATACTCAGAGCTTGCTCGATAATTTTAGGTGACGAAGAGTTAAAGAACAACTCCACTCTGTGTACTAAGGCTAATAGCTATCTCAATTTAGTCAAGAAAGTCATAAATAGTTGGCATAAATGTTGGAGTTGGGTCTCGCGTGAGCCTGAAGTTGGATATTATTGGACAGTGAAGCGAGCTGATGTTCATGGACCTGTCATGAACCAGTTTTCGGCTTTAGGATTAGCTGAACTTCTCCTTTATGAGATAACAGGGGATCCAAAGTACCTCTCAAGGCCTATAGCTATGGCACGCTACCTAAAGAGAAGTCTATCATTGATGCAGAGACTTAAGGCCTACACATGGACTTATAGTGCTCATGGAAATATTGAGGATATAAGTCATGAAGCTATAGAAGTTAGGTTCATGACCATGTGCTACGAGAGAGGAATAGTCTTTAATAAAAGTGACATGTTGTTTTTAGCTAATACCTACAAGAGACTAATCTGGAGAGGAGAGTTTGAATACCCTAAACTAAACACCTACGTAGGCGGTGGCTTAGCACAGGACTACTCACCTAATGCACGAGGATGGACTCTTCTTTCAAGGTATAGCCCTTTAGTATGGTTCTATCAGACCCTTAACTATCATGATATAGTTAAGAGGAAGGGGATTAGCACTGCATGTTTTCTATTAGGTTTAACAGAGCTCCTTTTATATAAACAGAGTTCAAAGAACTTAGCTAAGGATGCTTTAAATGAGTGCGAAGAAAGGCTTGAGCTACTGATCCTTTAAGTAAAACTTTTGTATAGTTCATCGGAAGTCATCTAATTGAGGAGGCTAGGAAGAAATTAGTTAATGGTGAATATATAAGTTCATTGATGAGCTCAAGACGCTTTCTTGAACTCATCAGGCGGATAACAGTGTTAGTATTCTTGTCACTAATAACTATACTTCTAAATTTAGTTATAGTGGTGTTTGCTCTTCTCCAAAGGTCTAAAGAAATTAAACAGGGATCACACCAAGCTTAATGGCATATTCTTCAAGCTTCCTAACTACTTCCTTGTGAAAGCCTAAGAATACGCCACCCAGCTTCCCACCAACATATGTCTTAAAGGGACCTTCCTTCAATAGCTTAGCTAGGTCCTCGCTCTCTATAATTAACGAATTGGCGAAACTCTTGAGTGATTTAACGTAGTACGTCTTCTTGAGGTATATTATCACTTTACCTCCTATCACCTTGAAAGGGACATATAAACTCTTCTTAGGCTTAAGAATTTCGTTAAGTATCGGGCTCTCCACGTCAATATGAGTCACTTTAGCTAGAGAATGACCCTTTACGTGAATATACACATCACAGTCAAAGTATGTCCTCTTATCCATATAGGATAAGGCCACGTTAGCTTTTATCGGTATTTTACCCTCGCCAGGACCAGTCATCATTAGCCCTATAATTAGGGAGATTAATATTCATAATGAACACAGTATGAACTTAACAATGGCTCCTTCACTAAATTCATTGACTCCTACGATTCTAACTCTCAACCCGTGCTCTTCAAGAAGAATCTTAAAATCATCAAAGTAATCATAGAAACCACAAGTGTAACAGAAAGTCCCTTTAAACTCTATTGTAAACGAGTTCTCATCCATAAATATTAGCTTAGCGACGACCTGTCAAGATGTTAGAAGCTATGGAGGGGGTCATGAGAGTGTGTCCTGCAATAATATTAGAGAAGGTAAAGTAAGAACTGACTTTAAGGATTAACATTCATTGGAGAATTTACTAGAAGCTTAGTAAAATTTTAACTATTGTGTGACAACTAAATAACATAATGAGTCTCCTTATGTTGCAGTGTTAACTTTGAGGTGAGAAATGTGACAAAACGCAATACTGAAGCAATGTACTCGGAGCTCTTGAAGCACTACTCCATGATATCCCTTAGGTCAAGACAATTAGTCGAGGAGTTAATCTCTAGGAAAATGACACAAGGGCTCTCGAGAGAGAAGGCCATAGCTGAGTTATACGATGAGATAGTTAGCGTAAAAGGAATAACCTTATCTGAAGAGGAGGGGAAGTCTGAGTTAGAGAGGTCTTTAATAAAGTTTAGAAGGGAACGAGATAAGGTCTTAAATAGAATTCTCTTCGCTGTAATAACAGGCATACCTTTAGCAATAATACTAAGTTTTATCTTTTCTGGTTTCATTTTTCTTTTTATTATCGCAACAGTAACACTAGCAATTATGTTAACTTCTAAGAACATAAAGTGGTCATTTGATGAAAGCATAGTGATCAAGGAAGGGGGAAGTTATGCAAACGAAGTAATGGAACTAGTTCCTCTAATTTTCCAAGAGTTAACCTTACAAGAGGTATTTCATGAGAGGGAAGGCGAAAAGCTAACACTTAAGCTTCATCTTGAAAAGAGCGTCCTAGAGCGCAGTGGTCGTTCAACAGTTTCTGAACTAGTTGAGCTAGGAGACTTCATTATAAAAGCAGTGTTTAAGGAGCTAAATGAAGACCTAGTTGTCAATGTAAAATACGAGAGCCAAGTGAAGCTCTATCATGTTGATGTAGCTACTGAAGCTTACGAGAGAGTTGTTGTAGCATTTAGATCGGCTGTTAGAGAGAGCTTCGAAAGGGTGAGATTTAGGAAGATCATCACGTTAGACTTTGTAAAGCTCGCCAAGTTAATGGCCTCAACAGGAGTAATAATAAAGGCCATAAAATGCCCTAACTGCGGCGCGAACGTAGAGTTGCCTGAAAAGGGAGACACGGTTAAGTGCTCTTATTGTAACGCCACGATAAAGGCGATAGACGTGTATGAGATGATTAAAAAACTACTTAAAGAAGTGTAAGAACTTTATAACGTCCATTGAACGTAAGCACTGTTTTTATGTTCATCTCCTTCATTATCGCAAAAGACGCGTGACCAGTAGAATTCCAAAGCTTATCTCTACTCCTTAAACATATTCCAAAACACTCTCGAATATTTCATCAATCTTTATAATCCTAGTTATCTTTGATGCTTCCGAATTCTTATTTTCCTAACAAAGAATACAGCTTTGTTATGATTTCTATCTCCCTTGTAGTGAGAAATTGGACAATAAATGTTAAGTACTTGTTTATATCGGAAAGGTGGACAAGAGAGGCAAAGTTAGAATTTGAGGAGGAGTCTCAATTCTAATAAGCTATTTACATGACAATAAGTACTGTTAAAGAACTCGACCATACCGACTAAGAGCATGAGCTGAAGTTATTAGATAATGGAATTAAGCAGAAGCAGAGCCACAGGTCCTTTAACTAGACGTTAACACTACTCAGTAATCTTGTATCATACATTCATAAACCATATAAGAAGTTAGAATGTTACTTGGAACATGGATATAAAAATGGTTGTGATGCTAGCAATGCTTTTATTTTTAACAATGCTTATTCTCTTATGCGTGATACATCAACATTTCTCCAACAGTACCAAGGTAACTATTTACCGTGACCACTTTGGCATTCCTCATATAGTCGGTGAAAGCGAAGAAGCTATCTTCTACGGCTTCGGCTATGCTCAAGCGGAAGATCACTTAATAGACATGATTTATAACTACCTGAGGGCAAATGGTAGGCTGTCAGAGTATCTAGGTAAGTCCTACTTAGATGAAGACTATAGAGTAAGATTAATGGGCATTCCAGAGCTAGCTCAGAGAGCGTGGAGCAAATCACCAGCTAAATGCAAGAGTATCATAAAGGCGTTCGTTAAAGGAGTTAATAAGTACATAGAAGAACACTTAAACAAGCTCCCTGAGGAGTTAAGAGGGTATAGTAAGTCCAGTCGACGTGGTAGCGTGGTCTTATCTAATACAGCTATCGAGAAGTATTAATGACGCCTTAAGCGAGCTAAGTAAAGTCAGGAGCATATCTCTTGATTTTTCAAATGAATGGGCTGTAGCTCCTTGGAGAACCAAAATAAATGCGACAATATTGCTCGGAGATCCTCATTTACCATGGTACGGTATGAATAGGTGGTATGAAGCACACTTAATGTGCAACAACCTAAATGTATACGGGGCGACGTTCTATGGAGTTCCCTTTATAATAATAGGGTTCAATGAGCACATAGCCTGGACTTTCACGAGAAATGGACCAGACCTAGCTGACATCTTTATAGAGAAGATCAAGGTGAGTAGAGGAGAGCTTTATTACCTAACTGAAGATGGTTGGGTCAAAGCTGAAGTCAAGAAGTTTGATATCAAAGTGTTAGGAGAGGGGATGATCACTAAGCTCGCTTACTATACTAGGCACGGCCCAATAGTTAAGTTTGACTTAGAAAAGGGAGTAGCTTACTCTGTGGCTCTTGAAGGGTTAGAGTCAGATGACTTGATAACCCAATTCTACCTAATAAACAGGGCTAAGAACCTCAAGGAATTTAAGAAGGCTCTAAGTCTAAAAGGCATAGTGTTATGGAACGTCCTCTATGCAGACGTTAATGGGAACCTATTTTACCTATATAACGCTAGAGTCCATCATAAGTCGGAGAAGTATAACCCAAATAAGCCTAGACCGGGTTGGTTGAAAGATGCTCAGTGGAGAGATCTTGTATCATTTGATGAGCTTCCTAAAGTCGAAAACCCAAGTTCAGGATTTATACAAAACAATAATGTCATGCCTTGGTTCGTTACAGTGAACTGTACTATAAAGCCTGAAGACTATCCTACTTACCTAGTTAATAGAAGAGCTGAATTAAACGACAGAGGACGCAGAGCCATAGAGGTCTTGTCTAAAGCCTATAATTGGACAGTTGAAGACGCCTTAGCGTTAGCTGTAGACACTTATGTGCTTAAAGCTGAACTCTACAAGCCTAAGATAATAGAGGAGTTTTATAAAGCATTGAAAAAGGGGTATTCAAGCGACTACTCGGAATACATGCGTAAAGCTGTTGAGATACTCAAGAGCTGGAACAATAAGGCAGACATAAACGAAGCTGGAATGACTGTGTTCTACTTTTGGTGGAAGAGTTATTCAAGAGGTGATATGAGCATTCTTGAAGCATTGGAGGAAGCTGTAAAGGAGATGTTAAGACTTTACGGAAACATAAACGTGAGTTGGGGGTGTGTTCATGTAATAGAGAGGAAAGGAGTAGAGTTACCTGTAGCCGGTGGTACTAAGGAGTTACCAGCTCTTTGGATGGCTACTGGAGATATGAAGGAGGGTAAGATGATATGTAATAGCGGATCTTCGTTCACTATGGTAGTAGTTCTTAAAAGGAGTAGAGTAGAAGCATACACCTTGCTACCGTACGGTGAAAGTGAAGAACCTGACTCACCGCATTACATAGACCAGATGTATCTAAAGAGTCAGAGTAAGCTAAAGAAAGTCTTATTCTACCTAGAGGAGCTCATGAAAAACGTCGAGAGCAAAACCGTACTCTCATACCTTGAGGATTGAAAGGGCGTGCATTTGCACACCCTTTAATCTTAATTGAATGTCTGAAATAAAGTGAGAATAGTATCAACTAAGCTAAAGATCGAAGAAATCGCGAACTTCGATGTGGATAATATCTGACTCTAGTACGCAAAGAAAGGAGTGAGTCATTCCGCTAGCTTGAAGAAGGAGGGTGAGAAGGGTTAACTTTTATATCTCCCTATAGGGATATGTGAATAGCAAGCCCCGGTAGCTCAGCGGTAGAGCGCCCGCCTAAGGGAATCTTACCCTGCGGAGTGTAAGCGGGTGGTCGCGGGTTCGAATCCCGCCCGGGGCTTATCATTTCCTCGAGTTTCTTCAGCATAAAACCAAGATACTAATACATGATTTCCTTATCCTTATTATTAAAAATACTTAGACACTTTCTATATTTGAAATTAAGGTATACGAAGATTGGTGAGAGAAATTGATAACATTTTATGTCTCAACTGAAGGATGTGATGAATGGTCTGGAAGATTACCTAAGCCAAATCGAGCTAAAACTGATGGCCCATTCGCCACTTTAGAGCGAGCCCGTGACGAAATACGAAAACTAAAAGCTAGGGGAAAGTTCAAGGACGGAGTGATAGTCCTCATAAGAGGAGGGTTTTATTATCGCAACAAGACATTTGAGCTAACAAGTGATGACTCTGGTTTACCAGATTCACCAATAATTTATCGCGCTCATCCTGGAGAAGATGTTCGACTAATAGGTGGCAAGGTTGTAACTAACTGGGAACCAGTGACCGATCCGGAGGTTCTCGTTAAGCTAGACGAGTCAGCACGAGACAAGGTCTTACAAGCTGACTTGCGCGCCTTAGGGATAACCGACTATGGCCAGCCAAGTGGCGGAGGCCTTGAGCTCTTCTTCAAAGATAAGCCAATGACACTTGCCCGCTATCCAAATGAGGGCTTCATGCACATAGTTGATGTAGTTATCTACGATAGACATAGTATACACGGCGTTAAAGGGAGTAAGGTGGGACGATTCTATTATGAGGGAGATCGTCCAAAGAGATGGGTAGATGAAAAGGACCCATGGGTTCACGGGTATTGATTCTGGGACTGGGCGGACGAGAGACACAGAATTGAATCAATCGATATTGAGAAACAAATAATTTCAGTCGCTCCACCTTATCACCGCTATGGATACCGAAAGGGTCAGTGGTTTTATGCCTACAATATTTTAGCTGAACTTGATTCACCAGGTGAATGGTATTTAGATCGAGAAAATGGCATCCTCTACTTCTGGCCTCCTGGGAGAATTGAAGAAGGACGTCCAACTGTTCGACTCTTGGAACTCTCGTAGTTATGAGAGATGTATCTTATGTGACATTGGAGGGGCTTACTCTAGAGGTAGCGCGAGGAGATGCAATTATGATAAGTGGTGGAAGGAGGAATTGCATAGTCAACTGTACTATTCGAAATGTCTGGGGATGGGCTGTGAAAGTATCCGGCGGAATGGAACATGCTGTCGTGGGCTGTCATATCTACAATATTGGCAATGGAGGCATACTACTCAATGGAGGCAATAGAAGAACCCTCACACCTGCTCATCACTTAGCAGAGAATAATCACATTCATCATTACGCTCGATGGAACCGAACTTATAGACCTGCCATTCTATTGGAAGGAGTTGGAAACTTTGCTAGGCATAACTTGATTCATGATGCCCCCCATCAAGCTATAGCATTTAGCGGCAATGATCACTTAATAGAGTTCAATGAAATACATCACGTCTGTCTTGAATCGAATGATGTAGGAGCTATTTATAGTGGTCGAGATTGGACGTGGCGTGGGACAGTTATCCGGTATAACTTTTTCCACCACATAAATGGGTTCCAAGAGCGTGGGTGCATGGGAGTTTACTTAGATGATATGTTATGTGGCACGACCGTATATGGTAACGTCTTCTACAAGGTGACTCGTGCAGTACTTATTGGCAGTGGACGGGATAATGTCATTGAGAATAACATATTTGTAGACTGCAACCCAGCGATACACGTTGACGCCCGTGCAATGGGATGGGCGAGCTATCACGTTAACACGACGATGAAAGAGCGATTATTAGCAATGCCCTACAAGAAGCCTCCTTGGAGTAAACGATATCCTGAGTTAGTGAATATTTTGGAAGATGAGCCAGCTGCGCCTAAAGGAAATATCATAAGGTGCAACATCTGCTTTAGAGGTAGATGGTTGGAGATAGAAGAGAAGGCTAAGCCTTACGTGCGGCTCGAGGACAACTTAATCGATCAGGATCCACTCTTCATCGACCTAAGGAGAATGGACTTCCGTCTTCATGTCAATTCGCCTGCATATAGGCTAGGATTTAAGCCGATTCCTTTTGAGAAAATCGAGCTCTGTAATAACTGAAATATTTTGAAGAAGTACTCTAGTGAATAAAGACCTATATTATGAGCAGTTCTGAAGAATGAGAGTTTAGAATTCTCATAACATAATGTTATGATTTAATGTTAGATTATTTTAGTCCTAATATGTCTTGAAGAATATCTAGCCCAGATAGAGCAAGTTCCTTCACTAGAAACCATACAAGGTCCTTGTGGTCTATTTGGTGTGCAAACTCTTAAGAACAGGGGACAGTCGGTGGGCTTAGCCTTGCCCATTATTACTTCGTGGCATCTACAACCAGGTCTAACATCTAATCCTTTACTGACTTTGAGACCATATGTCTCTAATACATCATATTCTTTGAAGCTTTCGATAAGTGCCAGACCACTCCTCTTCACGAAGCCGAGTCCTCTCCAATGTGAACTAACGACCCTGAAACACTTGTAAATCAGTCTCTTGGCTAATATGTTCCCCTTCGGCTTAACCACTCTGGTGTACTCATTGACTAGCTTGATCGTTCCGCTCTTTAACTGTCTTAGTATTATAAGGACAGCGATTAGCACATCTATAGGCTCAAATCCTGCAACTACCGTTGGGATATCGTACATGTTTGGCAGAAAGCTCCATGGAAGTGAACCTATTATGGTTGATACATGGCCTGGAGCTATCACTCCGTCCAGTTTGACGTCTACTCTATCGAGAGCATACTTCATTATGGGAGGGGTTAGTCTATAAGCCATTAATAGCTTTAGATTTTTAGGAACATAACCTCCAACTAACCTCGATGCAACTGTTGGTTGTGTTGTTTCGAAACCGACAGCAAAGAAGACAGACTCCTCTCTGCTCTCCCTTGCTCTCTTAATGGCGTCTAAGAAGCTATACACTACATAGACTTTCCCTCCCCGAGCTCTAGCCTCAGCTAAGCTCATCTTAGAGCCAGGAACTCTATACATGTCTCCATAGGTATAGACCCTCACTCCTTCCATTGCTAACTTCACGGCTACGTCTATATATCCAGCTGGAACTACACAAACAGGACAACCAGGTCCTGCAACTAACTCTACGTTTTCGGGCATTAAGCTCCTTATTCCGTAGTAAGTTATTGTATATTCGTGCGTCCCACAAAAGCCCATGATCTTTACTTCGCCGAGTCCTTTAGCTACTTCATGAATTTCCTTAACTATCCTTTTAGCTATTTCTCGGTCTCTATAGGCTTTATTGACAAAAACCACTAAGTCTTCCATGCGGTAACTATATCTCGTGCAGTGAGTAATATATCTTGACACCGACTATAAGGTGACTCCATGGAGGACGTTGTTAAGCTCTCCCACGGCTCTGGAGGAATCGACACACTGGAACTCATAAAGGAGATTACTAAGGACGTCAAGCTACGCAAAATTGGAAAGGGCATTGGATTAGATGAACTCGATGACTCAGCATTGATACCCTTGAATGAAGAGAGGTTCTTAGCCATTACGGTTGATAGCTACACTGTCAACCCTATATTTTTCCCAGGAGGCGATATAGGGAAGTTAGCTGCTGCTGGAACGATCAATGATTTAGTAGTCATGGGAGCTAAACCTTTAGCAGTCTTAGATGCAGTAGTAGTGGAAGAGGGTTTCTCGAAGAAGGATCTACATAAAGTGCTAAACTCATTTAAACAAGTCCTCAAGGAGGAGGGGGTGGCATTGATAGGGGGGGACTTCAAAGTAATGCCGAGAGGCTCCTTAGATAAGATAGTGATATCAACAGTTGGGATAGGTATAGTTCATAAGGATAGCGTAATACTAGACTCAGGCCTCAGGGTAGGTGATAAGATAATAGTTTCGGGAACCATAGGGGATCACGGAGCCGTAATACTAGCTCTTCAATTAGGTATTGATATTGGCAACCTTAAGTCAGACTGTGAACCCCTAACCAAAGTCATGGAGAAAGCTATCAAAGTCGGTGGTGTACACGCGGCTAAGGACCCGACTAGAGGAGGGTTGTTAATGGCTTTACATGAGTTAGCTGAGAAATCTGGAGTCACGATAGTTATTGACGAGGCTAAAGTCCCGATTAAGGAAGAAGTTAGAGCATGTTGCGAGATGCTTGGAGTAGATCCTCTCTCGTTAGCTTGTGAAGGAAAAGTAGTCTTAGGAGTGGACCAAGATATTGCAGATGAATTAGTCAGCTCTCTTCACGACTTAGGCTATAAGGATGCTGCTATAATAGGTGAGGTTAATAACATAGAGCCAGGTTTAGTGTTAGCGAAGTCTCTAGTAGGAGGTCTTAAGATACTAGAGCCCCCGCTTGGTGAAATAGTTCCTAGGATTTGTTAAAAAGAGACTAAGTGAAGAAATTCACTTTAGACATGTTAAGAGCAACTACTTCATCTTACTTACATTTCATAATTTCCAATGCTCTGGCTTTGAGTTATACCTAGTCCTCTTACCTATTTTATCTCGTAAGCACTATAATCCATTATACGGGTCTAAGATTACTAATCCAAGTCTATAAGCTGGTCTATTGCTAATTATGACTTCATCTTCTCCAGGGAGGATTGACGCTACTGCACTTCCTTCCTTAATTTCTCTATCCTCTAAAAATAGCTTCACTTTAAGAGGATGAATAGCTCTTATAGCAGTTACTGAACCACCACCAGCCACGTACATGATGATTCAGATGAAGGAACTAGACCAAGAACTTCGGCTAGTGGATATTAACTAGTGCTGTAGTCATTTTTTCCCTTTGTACTCTTTAACCCAATTTCACCCTCGCGTCCAAACTTATACACCTTAATTAACCTCATCTTACCTATAGCTTACGTCTATGTGGACTAGATTCTAAGGGTAATAGTTAATAATTATTCATAAAGGAAATGCTTGAAATTAATAACTCAGAATACTAAGAAGGAAATCGAATATATTGTAATTAGAGCTTAAGAAAGTTAGAAATCACTAATGAGG
>Ga0180302_10001509_pt1 | contig 11068 bp, 6 predicted proteins | sample GuaBasSediGuay17_FD_121794 | JGI IMG/M metagenome (GOLD analysis project Ga0180302, IMG submission 121794) | Subseafloor sediment microbial communities from Guaymas Basin, Gulf of California, Mexico - Guay17, Core 4571-4, 12-15 cm | ecosystem: Environmental > Aquatic > Marine > Hydrothermal... | reverse complement strand
GTAAGGGTCGGCTTCGGCGCCCCTCCGACGCGGACCTCGTCGCGGTAGAAGATGCTGTGGTATTTCAACGTGAGCTTGGGAAGGCCCGGCAGATCGAGATCTCCCTCCAACCCTAAATCGAATTTCCTCTCCTTTTTGAGAGCGAGCTTCACACCCTGGAACCCTCCCCTCAGAGTCCAGATGCCCTGCTCACCCTTCCCCCATTTGAGCTTTACGAGGAGATTCTCGGCGTTACACCAGTTTATTTCCCCCTCTCCCTTCAGCCTGTGCACCGCCGTTGAGATCAGATATCCAACTCTTCCAAAGCTGTAGCTGTGGGTTAAGGAGAATATCTTTGAACCGTAACTTCCATAAGAGAAAATCCCATTCAAGGACGGCCTATGAGACGGGGATTTGGTGATTATGTTGCATACCCCGCCCACGGCATCGCTACCGTAGAGAACGGAAGAAGGCCCTTTCACCACCTCTATTCTCTCGATAACATCAGCTGGGATCAGGGTTAAAGGGTAGCGCCCTGTTATCCTTCCCCCATCGAGGAGAATCAGCGTGTATTTTGAAGGCAACCCCTGAATCCTGAGGGCATCCCTTGTCATAGGGGCGAAGTTCGTATCGAAGCGGATGCCCGTGAGATATCCCAGCGCTTCCCCGGCATTTAAGGCGTTCCGTCTCTTCATCTCCTTTCCGTCAACCACTGCTGCCGGGATAGGTGTATCCTCGGGAGGATGGCTTGTTTTAGTGGCGGTGATGATTATCTCTTCCATTTTAACCTCATCCGCCGGGGCGAGCGGATGAACGAGGAAGAGGGTGATGATGAACCACATTGAGACGACCCTGCTCATCGTTATCCTCCTAGATTAATTTGGGGGCGCAACGTCATGCGCCCCTACCTCACCTCAAACGTCAAAGTGGCCGTATAGGAGAGGAAATCACATTTATCCCTCAGCTCCTCCGTCGGGGGCACCCTGTGGTTCACCTTGATCATCCACTGCCCCCAATGGATGAGCCTTATCCTCGCCTTTCCCCTTCCGTCGGCGGTCGTGGCGTAAGCGAAATCATCGCCCGTGGAAAATCCGTTATAGGTGGCCAGCACACGACAGTATCTCAGCGGTTTCCCATCGAACAGAACCTGAACGGTCATGAAATGCCCGCCGCATCCTTTGAGATTTGCGGGGTTTTCAAGGGGGATTATCTCAAGTTTATGTCCCAACGGCTTGGAGAGGGAGTCCGGTCCCCTGCCGACGTTTATTATCGCCTTGGCATACTGTTCGTAATATAGGCTGAGGATGACGTTCTTCAAGCCTGTTTTGGGAGCCGCTTTGTGATGTATCTTACCCTCCTCCAGATACATCGTGTAGAAACCGGGCTTCATCTCGGCCGCAAGTATATATGTGCCTTCCATCGGAAACCGAAGCTCCGTAGCACCGAAGCCGCCCGGGTTGGGTTTGAGCTCCTCGACCTGACCGGAAGGGCTGATCAGATAGAAGCTCTTCAAATATCTCTCCGAGTCAAATAGGTCATCAACGGGGAAGCGATGTCCCCATCCGAAGTAGGCGACGCTTTTCCCTCCCACCTCAGGGTAATAGTTGGAAAGGTTCAGCCACATGGTATGGCCGAGCCCTATCGTGGGGAAGATCAGGAAGGCGGCTATCAGGATCAAAGCCCTCCTTTTAAACATCTTCGCACCTCCTATTGTGGTGTTATGGTGACACAAATCTTCTAAAGACTCTTTCTCTGCTTGAGCTATTGCTTAGTGTCCCTGTCCCTCACCTTCCCGGATATGGTTCTGGTCTCAGCTCAACCGATGTCTTCTACTGTGCTTTTACGCCTCGCTATCTATCAACCAACTTGAGGTTATACTTTTCAAAGATCTTCCTCCCCTTCTCCGAGAGGACGAAGGAGAGGTATTTTCGAGCCATATCTTTTCTCCTAGAATACGTGACTATCCCTATGCCGAAGGAGGTGCTCCCATGAGGGATATATTCTGGATCTATGGGCACTATTTTTATCTTATCCCTCACCTCTGGCAGACGGGTGAATATCTCATCCACGATACAAACATCCGCCCTCTTGTAATATATGTGGGAGAAAACCTGCCAGTAATAGCTGTTCCTATCCATGGACTCGTAATCCAGATATTGAGGCTTTACTGCGCTCAAGACCAGAGCGCATACCCCTCCACATGCTACCTTCTCGGGGATGTTCTTCCAGAACCCCTCTTTGATGCCTGCATTCTCCACAATTTTCTCCACTATTACACAAGAAAGGTCGTTGTATTCCGTTCTCTTAGGGCAGAACCCAACCCTTATCCCCGGTTTTCCTAAGTCCTTTATGGAGCTAACCTTAACGGGATTTTCTTTAAGGCTTATGATCACCCAACGGCTCTCAAAAAGCGGTTTATACTCTTCAATTTTACCCAAAGTTTGGGCCTCTTTCAGGGTGACGGAGCGTGTGGCTATCACATCGGCGGAAAAGTCGTATTTGGTGATAGCCCTGGCTAATGTCGCCTCCGGAGCTCTACCGTAAACCACTTTGCAATTGTAAGCCTTCTCAAACTCCCTGTTTATTTCCATAAACGGCTCTTTCAAAAGGTAGCTTGACCAGACAACCAAATAGGGGATATCCCGTTGTGAGTGAGAAGCTATCCCTGCGGTAAGAACTGTCAAAGCCACCCCAATTATTAGAAGTTTTTTGAGCATTTTCCTTCCCTCCCTCCTGTTGGAATTCAGCAGATCAGGGGAGGGCAGGGACACCCTCCCCTACGGCTTCGGCTTAATACTTATATGTCAGGCCGACCATGATAGTCCGAGGCGGAGCAAGGTAATACCAGGACATCTTGTATTTCTCATCGGTTAGGTTATCCACGCTCAAGGAAAGTTCCAGACCACCGAAAAGGACACGGGATATTTTTAGATCCCAGACAGAATACCCCTCAAGTCTCTTTTCGTTTTTCTCATCGTAGAACCGGGGGCCGACATTTCTGAACGTGGCAGTTGCCCTGAATAACTTCGGATTATCGTAGGTCAAACCGAAGTTAAACCGGTATTCAGGGGTTTTCCTAAGTTTCTTGCCCTCCAGTTCCGGCGCAAGCTCGTGCTCCTTGATGATTGACCGGTTGTATGTATAGTTGGCAAAGATTGACCAGTGAGGATGAAGGTCAACTTTGATCCCGGCCTCATATCCGTGGATATCAACTCTTCCCACGTTTACCGGTTGTATAACCTCCTGTCCCGGCTCAGGATGGAAGTACGGAGGTATTTCCTCCTCAGAAAGGGTCTTCTTGTAGATGAAATCCTTGAAGCTTGAGTTGTAATAGGTGAAGGTCGCCTGCAGCTCTTCAATGGGTCTGATATCGAACCCTATGTCAATGGAGTGGGTCATCCTCTCGGGCTTCAGGTCCGGGTTGCCCACATCGAACTTCCTCGGACCGTGAGGGCCCGACCTGTAAAGGTAATAGATTCCCGGGGCCTTAAATCCCGTGCCGAATGATACCCTGAACCTGATCTCTTCCCTGGGGCGATAGACTATCCCCGCTTTGGGAGAAAAGGCGCTATTACCTCTCTCCGGATAGTCAATCTCTATCAGCTTTCCGGTGGTCTCATCGATGAAGCGTCCTTTGGTGTGCTTCCACCAGTCATATCGTGCCCCTAAGCTGAGCACCACCTTTCCTTTGAGAAGAGATATTTCATCATGCACGAATATCGAGTATAAACTCACTTTTCCAGTGTAGAACCTCAGCCCTTTTCCTGCATAATCATAGCTGGTTTCAACTTTTGCTCCTTGAAGGTCGGCTCCGAACGTGAGGCTGTGTCCTTTTATGGTTCTGCTCACCTGACCCATAAAGCCCCATCCATCCGAGGGTATATCGGAGGTGTAATAGGGCTTATCGTGAGCTTTTGTGCTCTTGTTGTATTTGAGTGCAGTAGTAGAGGCATCCCTCTTGTAGGCCCACGCCGTTGCTTTATACATCGTTTTCCCTGCGGAGCCCCTATAACCCAGGGTAACTCTGTCTATTATATTTTGGATCTCATACCGCGTAGAGGTGGTCACTACCGGCTTTTCCTCATTCCGTTCCAGTTCCAGCTTCAGGATGGAGCCTTCCTTCAACCTCCAGTCAACTCTTAAGGCCGCGTTCAGCAGATCGGTGGTCGTCTCCTTGTAGTAATCCTTCCACCTCTCTGCTTCATAATACTTATAGCCTTCTGACCTCTTCTTCTCGGCCGAGATGGATAGGCCAAGCCTGTCGAAGAACACCTTACTGTAATTCCCGCTGGCGATAAGGGTGCCCCTGCTACCGTATTCAAACCTCAGGCCTGCCCTGGCCCTTTTCCGGGGAGGACGGCTGATGATGTTTATGACGCCTCCCATCGCCGAAGAGCCGTAGAGGGCGGATGCTGCACCTCGAACCACCTCAATCCTCTCCACATTACAGGATGAGAGGGTATTCCAGAGATCAACAGTTCCATAATGGAGGTCGTTTAAAGGGACGCCATCCTTGAGCACCAGCGTTCGAGAAGCGTGTCCAGTGCCCCTCATACAGACCCCCATATGACCCGTTGTTGTCCCGAATCCCTTGTAACGCTCGGGGCTCACCCCTGGGATTATGTTCAGCACATCATCTAGGGTTTTGGTATGAATTTTTTCTATATCATCTTCTGTGATAACGGATACACTCGCCGGCAGATCCTTTACAGGCGTCTCCGTCCTGGTAGCTGTGACTACTACCTTTTCAAGCTCAAAGATCGTCTCCTCAAGCTCGAAGTTGACCGTTGTGGTCTCGCCAGGGCGAACCCTTACGCTCTTAGTCAACTTTTTATAACCCTTCATCGAAGCGATAAGGGTATACTCACCGGCCGGAACAGGGGTAATCACGTAACTGCCGTCGGCTCCGGTAGTTGCCCTCAGGGTCGTCCCCTCGACGACGACGTTAGCGCCGGCAAGGGGCTCTTTGGTCTCGGCATCGGTCACTGTGCCCTCAATTCTGCCTGCCTGGGCAGAAGCGCCCGCGGGGGCCAAAGCAATCATCAAAACCGCTCCGACGATTGAAGTTAAATACCTTCTCATTTTCCACCTCCTCGGCCTATTTAGTCCTAAGGTTGGCCGTCCCCTCGGGCTGATAGGCATATTTGAAGGTGATAAACCCACCCCGCCCCTCCTCATCGTAGTAGTCTAAAATCTGCATCTTCGCGTATTTACCGTCCGCCGTTCTTACCACAAATACCTCCTTTTTCGAGATGAGGAGGGGAGGCATCCCTCCCTTCACCTCATACCAATCCTTCATGGCAGGGTTGCCGCTGTATTCGATGGGCGGCATACCGGGATGTTCCCACTTCAGCATCTCATCCACCACGTAACCCTCCGTCGGCGCGGTCGTGACTGAGTCGAAATCCACCGCTCCCATGTTCACAACTCCTCCCTTCCCCGGCCCGCTCGTCCCACAGTTCACCTTGATCCTGAACCTCTGGAAACCGATATCCCACTCCGTTGATGTAGTGGGATCGGAAATCGTAACGCGGCTTCCTAATGAGAAGTTGAAATACGCCCACTCCTCCCCGCTTGAAGCGTCTATCGTGTATTGGAAGACCGGTAAGACCTCAACTTCCTCCTTGACTTCCTCAGCGCACCCCCACAAAAGGGCGAGGAAAAGGGAGAACGCTAAGGCCGGTTTGAGAACACCCTTTAACTTCATAGAAGCTACCTCCCTTCCGTTTAGTTAGCCTCATCTAACGATTGGCGGGTATGCGAAGCTGCTCAATGAAATCTCCCCTGCGGCGGAAGTTCCTTTTTGGTCAACTCCATCGCTCATGCGCCGCAAGCCCTCCTCCTTAAGAGCGCCAGCCACCGAAACGGGTTTGATCCTCAATTTTGACGGCCCTCCTCCCGAGCCCGATAATCGTTTGAGCTAAAAATGTTAGCCTAGCCTAATATAACATTCGAAAGGAGGGTTTGTCAAGTCTTTGGGGTTTCCGCAGAAATTCCCTGCTTTCTACGGAGGGTGGTATCTATCTACGGCCAGTTGTCCACCGTCTGTAAAGGTCATCGATCGGAAGCTTGCCTCTCCTCAGCGATATCCTCCTACTCGAACGGGAACTTGCGAGCGGCCTCGTCGAGGTCGAACTCAACCCCCAAACCGGGCCCCTGGGGGACCGAGACGTATCCCTCCTCATCTATAGTTAAAGGTTCGCTTATGAGGTCGTTGAAGAGAGCGCATTCGTCCTGACGGAACTCGAAGATCGGGCAGTTCGGGATGGCGGCGGCAAGATGCAGGCTTGCGACGAACAGGATAGCTGACCCCCAGACGTGCGGCACACACTGCAGCCCCTCAGCCTGCGCCAATGCGGCTATCCGGCGGGCGGATGTGAACCCGCCGCAGACCGCCAGGTCGGGTTGAAGTATATCGGCGGCTTCCATGCGAATTATATCCCTGAAATCGAACGGGGTGAAATCGTTCTCGCCCGTGGCGATCGGGATTACCGTCGATCGCCTGACCTGAGCCATTCCGCGCCAGTTGTCGCTCGATACGGGTTCCTCAAACCAAGCTATGTCGAACTCCTCGACCTCCCGGGCCAGGCGTATCGCCTGCCTGACGTTGAGCGAACCGTGGGCATCGATCATCAACATGACCTCAGGGCCGATCGCCTCCCGCACGATCCTGACCCGCTCCACCGATCGCTTCGGGATCTCCGGGGCATCCATCCCGCCGACGCGCATCTTTATCGCCCTAAACCCCTTCTCGACATATGAGATCGCCTCCTCGGCGGCATGCTCGGGCGGAGCATGACCGCCGCTCGCATACGCGGGCAACCTATCCCGATATCCCCCTCCCAGCAGCTTGTGGATCGGCACCCCAAGCGACCTGGCGAACACATCCCAAACGGCCATCTCTATCCCGCTCATCGCACAGACCGTCAAACCGCGTCGCCCCAGCCTCGGACACGAATGCCCGTATCTCAAAGCGAGATCGGAACGGGGATCGTTATACATCCGCTCCCACAGCAGCTCAGGTCGCGTCGGGTCTTGCCCGATCACGATCGGCGCAAGCTCCTTCTCCACTATCGTTTTCGCCGCATAACACGCCCCGCGGGTGTAACCGTAACCCAGGTGAACCTCCCCGTATCCCACGATCCCCTCATCTGTGCGCACGCGGACGATCAAAGCGTGCATCTCGGTCCGGGGTCCGTAGTCCGACCACCACCTCATCCTCTCCCGCGGCAGAGGCCAAGCAAGCGGCACAGCTTCAACCGATGTTATCCTCATATCGCATCCCTCCTGAAATAAAGGCTCAGAAGCGGATTTACACACCTTAAGCCTAGCCTATCGCTCCCCCCTCGTCAAGCGGTGCACCTCCTCTCCAGGTCGTCAAGGAGCCTGGCGTATCTGGCGATCGTATGTGGCGTGGCGGAGATTACCCTCCCCGTCACACCTCCTCTGCGGATGTAATCGTAGAACTCGTTGATGCGTGGGGCGCCGTCGAACGGTTTGCACATGTAAACAGGACAGCCGTGGATGATGGAGTCGATCGCCCCGATGAGCCATCCGGGCTTGCCAGCTTCGGCGAGCTTCCTCTCAACGGCGGCGAAAGCGGCCGGATCGCCCCGAACCAGCGGCGATGCCCCGTAAGGTTTGCCGGCCTGAGTGAGAACCACGAAATCGCCCTCTCGGAAGATGATCCCGCTCGCCCCCGGACGAACCGACGTGATGACGTATTCAAAGCCCGCCCGCTTGATCGCCCTCCACAGGGATATCTGCTCGTCTCCCACCGTCTCGTGGTCGCCCGGGGCGGCGTGGTCGGCGAAGAGGTAAACTCCCCTCGGTGCGAACCTTTCGCCCGCCACCCTCGCTATTCTCTCCCTCGCCTCCTTCATCATCGCCGCGATCTTATCGGCATCGCCAGCCGACTCCCACATTATGCCCCACCCTGTAGAGTGCAAAACGGGTTCGACCAGCCCCAAAACGCCTCCCTCCTCAACCGGCACGTGCATCAGCTCCACAAGGTCGGGGCTCACGTAATACCGCTGCCAGTGCACGCCCGAACCGATCTTCACCTTCGTCATCGCCGCCCAATCGAGGAAACCCAACAGAGCGTCATCATGAGGGAGCTCACCTGAATGTAGCACCCATGTGGCGAGTATCTTGCCCTCACTCGCCCAGGCCTTAAGTTGGTCATCGCTCGGCTCCAAATCGAAGCAAGACCTTTCCGGCTGCGGGAGACGCGCGGGACATCTGGAGAACACGGTGAGGACGGGTCGGCAGGGCTCAACCACCTCATACGCCATGGGACGTCGCGCAAACGGGATGAGTGGCGGGTCGCCGAACCACTGCCCATATACCACCCTCTGCCCTTTCCCCTCCGACAACCGCAGCAGGTGATCCCGCATCCTCGCCGCTTCGCCGTCGTTCCGAAAGAGCAGGGGAAGTCTGTTCTCACGGATGCTGAACGGCATCAGATACCTCGCGACATCGGGCTTGTGCAGGTCAAAAGCCGATGCCTTGTCCCTCCAGCGCCTGGCGATCTCGAGGCTTATCTGAGCCGGATCAGCCGTGTCGAACTCAAAAGCCGTTTCGACCTTGAAGCCGGCGGCGATCCAGTTTGAAACATCAGCTCCCCTTCTTGCGACCGTCCAGACGGTCTCAACGCCCATCTCCCGCAACCGCCTCAGCTCATCGGTGTTGAGGGCAAGCGGCACCGCCCACGCGCGGCGATATACACATTCGGGATACAGCGCCGCAATCGCCGGATACGCCTCCTCATCGAACGCAACCACGCACCTTGCCCTTCCCGTGCCGAGAACCCTCCCCATCCTCTCGTAAAGGCCGATCAGGTCGCCCTGACAATCGATCACCTCTTTAGCCCCCGAGCGGATCAGCGAATCAAATATGCTCACCTCTCCGATGCGGATGACGGTTGTGTTGAACGTCGCCAATGCACGGGCTATCCTCTCAATGTGATGCCCGCCGATGACCGTGCTGCCGTGTGGTGCGAAAAGTCCGCCCTCGCCGTGTTCTGAGGCGTAGTATGCGTCGAACTCAACACCTCCCTCCTCACACATCCACCCCAGGGTCATAGCGGCCAGATCCTTTTTCGGGTCGTCAGCCCGGCCGAGCATCAGAACCAAGGGTCGGCGTAAACGTCTCATCCATGTCACCTCCAAACGCTGAGGGCAGGCTGAGGAGAGATAAGGCGCGGGGCGTATCAAAACCTCGCCCTCAGCGTGACGATCTCCTCATGACCCATCCTGAAGGATGCCTCCTCCCCCTCCGAAAGCTTCCTCTCCGCATCCCCACGTAGGTTCGAGAGCCAGATCTCGCTTGCGCCCTTGACCCTCAGGCGGATCTCCTCCTCGCCCCGATAAGGTCTCCAGAGACGAACCACGATATCCCTCCCGCATGGATACGCCGCCGTCAGAACGGCTGAGCCCTCGGGTTCTATCCTCACCCTCGAGAACTTAAGCTCAGCAAAGGGGTCGGATGCGGGAAGCGGGAACAGAGGTTGTGAAAGCTCATCGGCGTGATCGGGGACGCGAGCCTCCTCGTAATCGCCCTCATAGAAGTAAAGCCCGAGCTCATACCTCTCCTCCCCCTCCAGGGGCGCAACCTTTCCGGGGGCGTAGATGAACCTCCCTCCGTAGGCGAGTATGAGCTCCATCGAGGGCGGGCTCTTCCTGAAGATGGCGGCGGTCGCCCGGTCGGTGTAGACCGCTACTCCCCTCCCGGCCCCCTCCGCTATGCCGTATCTGAGGATCTGAAATCTCTCCTCATAGGGCTCCCGAAGCTCAAAGGCGCCGTGCGCCAGGAACCTCGGCTCCTTAAACGGAAGGGGAAGCACGAACCTGAGCTTCAGCTCGTCGTGCGCCCAGACCGGCACATCGGGCGATTCCTCACCCTCGCCCACCACATCGCCTTTGAAGTTGAAGCTGATCCCCAGCCTCACCAGGGGGGAAATGGGGTCAAGCTTAACATCGAGGGTGAACGGAATATCCCCCACGTTCCCCTTGGCCCTCCCGACGGCGAAAGGTCCCTCTCTGAACCCCTCGATCTCCTCCACCTCGCTTTCCATATCCCCCTCCCTGAACCTGCCGGTTATGAAGGCGGGTGAGCGGAGGAGCGGCTCGCCATCGGTCGAGTAAACCTGTAACAACCCATCTTTGGACAGCTCGACCCTGATAAAGCCGTTCTCAAGAACGACGCCCTTCTCGCTCACCTCGATCCTCGCTTCGGGCGGCCTTTTTCCCTCTCCGTCGACCGTTTTGAACCTCACGTAGCCCATCGGGGGGACTTCGGCGAGGAGGAAAGCTTTGACCTCTTTGGCGGAGCCGTCCGGGTGGCGTGATACGACCTCGACCTCGGCGGGGACCACACCCTCCGGCCCCTCAAAGGAGGGTGATCTCACGAACCCCTCGGGGAAGGTGAGGTTCAGAGGGACAATCCCCCTCCTCGGGCGTCCCGAGACGTTCACCACCACAAACTCCTCCCACCCATCGCCCGAGATATCCCTTATGAGCTCCTCGGCTATACCTCTCGCCTCCTCCGATGCCGCGTAGGTGAGATCGGCGTATCTTTTGAAACCCCACCTCCAGATCCCGAAGATGACGGGCGCGCAGACCCAGGCGTCGTGGTGATGTCCTATCATGACGAGCCTCCAGATGTCCGTCAGATCCTCCCCCGGGTCGCTTCCGATTATCGAAAACAGCCTCTCGACCCTCAACGCCGCGTCCTCAGCCGCCCTGTCAGCCCTCTGTGGTCTTCCCCCGAGAAGCCCCCAGGGGAAGCGGTGCTCGAACCCGGCATATGCGTCCACCCAGCTCCACCTCGGCTCGCCCACAAGCTCGAAATACTCCTCAAGCGTCACGAGGTCAACCTTCACGCTTCGCCCCCTCATCCTGAGCCTCACGCATCCCTCTTTGAACTCCTCCTCGACCTCGATCCCTTCGCTTCTCCCGATACTCCACCCCTCGGGGAACCCTGATAGAAGCTCCTTCCCTTCGGGGAGGAGCTTCAAGCTCAGATCTTTAAAATCCGCATCTCCTTCGACGGAGACTATCCTCCCCTGTGGGAAGATGTAGAGGGCGTC
>Ga0180302_10001507_pt1 | contig 11074 bp, 9 predicted proteins | sample GuaBasSediGuay17_FD_121794 | JGI IMG/M metagenome (GOLD analysis project Ga0180302, IMG submission 121794) | Subseafloor sediment microbial communities from Guaymas Basin, Gulf of California, Mexico - Guay17, Core 4571-4, 12-15 cm | ecosystem: Environmental > Aquatic > Marine > Hydrothermal... | reverse complement strand
TTCCATATTTTAAGCTTTCTCCTCCTTTACCTCATCAATAACCTTCCTCAGTTCCCTATATACGGATTCCAGAGACTCGCTTATAACTTTGGCATTCGCGATGATCGGCATGAAATTGGTGTCTCCATTCCACCTAGGGACTACATGCACGTGCACATGTCCTTCAAAGCCAGCACCAGCAACTTTGCCTACGTTTATTCCGATGTTAAAACCATCCGGCGCCATGGTCTCTTTAAGAGCTCTAATGGAAAGTTTCAGGAGTCTCCACATGTCAAGGACTTCCTCCTCTTTTAGGAACTCTAGGGATCCTAGATGCCTGTACGGAGCGATCATGAGATGTCCAGGGTTATAGGGAAATTTATTCAGCATGAGGAAGGCGTACTTAGATCTCAGAAGTATTAAATTCTCAAAGTCCTTCCTCTCTGAGGGAAGCTCGCAGAATATACATCCTCTTTGTTTGTTAGCCACTCTGATATAGGCCACTCGCCATATAGCCCACAATCTATCCATATGCTTCTCATGAAACATGACAGTTCAATTATTAAAACAGGACTGGGTGGAGATAACGAAAAATACAAAAATCCCCCAGTGAGAGAAAACACAGGTCAACGTTGGTCAAAAAGCAGGTCTATGTCTGTGAAGTGTGTGGAAAAACGCTGTTCGGAGTCCCAATAATAGTAGAGATAGCAGGTCATCGTGCCACGACTTGTCCAAGCTGCGCTCGCAGAATAAGAGGTGAGCAGTTGAGACTTATGGAAAAGGCTAAGTCTGAGACGTTGCTCAGTAAACCTCCAACCCAGAAGATTAGAAGAAAGGCGAAACTCAAACTACAGGTTGAGAGCGCTCCTCAATATGAGCTCATCGAAGACTTCGGAAGCAAAATTAAGAGGGCTAGAGAGGACCTAGGACTTAAGATAGAGCACATCGCAAGGGCTATCAATATAAAGGCATCGACGCTCTCCAAAATAGAGGCAGGTAAAATAATCCCAAGCTATGATGTAGCCAGAGCCTTGGAAAGAGTTTTAGATATAAAGATAATAGTCAAGGGAGCGCCGGACTTTCTTATAACCGGAGTCGAACAACCTAGTCCTCCTCCTACAATCACATTAGGGGAGCTAGTAAGTCTGAAAAAGAAGAGGAGGGAGTGAGGTGCCTACAAACCTCCCTCCCCAAGCTAGAGTGAAGTTTGAGGAATATACTCAAGCCAAAACCCCCGAAGAGAAAATAAAGAAGCTTAAAGAGTTTTATGCGTTGATCCCCAAGCATAAAGGCACGGAGAAGCTGGAGAAGTTCATAAGAAGGAGAATAGCTGAACTTAGAAGGGAAGTTGAAAGGAAAAGAACCGAGAAAGGAGCTAGAAGACTCGGCCCCTTTATTAAGAAGAAAGGAGCCGCGCAGGTGGTCTTACTGGGATACACGAACTCTGGCAGAAGCACAGTCCTCAAGCTGCTGACAAACGCAAGGGTGAAGATATCCCCCTATCCGTTCACCACCTCCAACCCCTTTGAGGGAGCTATGAGGATAAGGGGGACGTTTATTCAGTTCATAGAGAGTCCTCCTCTAATCCCCCAAGATTACAGCGCAAAGCCAACGAAGATAGCGCTAGCCCTTGCTAGAAATGCCGATGCCATTGCTCTGGTAGTTGATGGAACAGAAAGCCCCGTAGAATCCGTTACAGGTATAATCTCCCTTCTCGAAGCTAACGGAATAACTATAGGAGGGGATTCAGGGAAAGTAACCATTAGAAAAAGCCGGGGAATCTCTTCAATAATCATCTCTATGAAAGGACGTGTCTTGGACGGAACTGAAGCGGACATAAGGGCGCTCTTAGAATCTTATGGCATCAAGCAGGCAATTGTCGACATAGAAGGAACAGTCACCATGGAGGATGTTGAGGAAGCCATTTTTGGGGAGAAGATGCGCAAACCAATCCTCATACTTGTTACAAAGACGGACTTGAAGGAGGGAATGGAGGGATTCCTAAGGGTTAAGGAAACATTCCCTGAAATGAGGGTCTATCCCTTCTCACCCTCGAACCCTCCAGATAAAGAGGAGCTTGGCTCTGACATACTCCAATTGTTAGGGATAATCAGGGTGTTCACAAAGCCGGCTGGAAGGAAGGAACCAGATGAAAAGGCGTTGATCTTAGAAAGAGGATCCACAGTCATAGACGCAGCGGGAAAAATACACAAGTCTTTCCTGAAGAGCTTTAAGTATGCTAAGATATGGAGCGATAGGTTACCCTACTCCCCTATGAGGGTAGGCAAGGACTTCGTCTTAGAGGATGGGGACGTAATAGAGATTAGAGCCTGAACTTCGGTGATCTTCCTTGAGAAAGGAGGTTCTGTGCTTCATAGCAGCCCTATCCCTTATAGTCTTAGGGGCATCTGTAGCATATTTCCGAGCTAGGTCCTCCGATAGGGGCTACTGCGAGCAAGTACGAAAGCAGATGGAAGTTGTACTAAAGGAAATAGAGGAAGTTAGGGGATTGACCCCTCCAACGAGAGTGGATGTTAAGGTCGTCACGAGATCTTGGATTGAGGAGAATTGGGCTATTCCCTTCGTGAAATCCAAGAAAGACGAGATCCTCTACGAAGAAATGATCTACAAGGCCTTATTTCTGCTTCCTCCAGATGCTAATCTTACTCAGATAAGGATAGATCAGTTCAAGGCGACGATGGCCGCTGCAGTCGGGGATGCTGTATACGTAACTAGGGAATTTTTCGACCCTAATAACGAGGTCAAGGCGCTGGAGATATTATCGCATGAGGTCACACACATAATACAACGTCACCACTTTAACCTCAAGGAGAGAAGTACCCTTGACGGAGAACAGGCCAGATCAGCTATAATTGAGGGAGATGCGCTTATAACAGCCGAAAAATTTGTCCTCCATCACTTCGGAGTTCAACTTCGTGGATTAAATGGGTCTTACTCTCCGATAGAGGAGATATGGCTTTTTCCATACAAATACGGAAGGTCCTTTGTCAGACATCTGCTGGGAATTGGTGGTTGGGATGAAGTAAACCGCGCGCTCAAAAATCCTCCAAATACGACTGAGCAGATCTTACATCTGAATAAATACCTTTCCTGCGAGGGTTTTTTAGAGGTCAACGCACCTTCTCTTGATGGTGAAGGTTGGAAAAGGGCAAAATCAGATAGAATGGGAGAGCATGTCATTTTAACGATTCTTCTGACATCTATTTCAGAGGAAAAGGCTAAAGAGGCAGCTGAAGGGTGGAATGGTGATAACCTGACACTTTATCTTTGCGACAACGGATATTTACTTGAGTGGGTCATCCTATGGGACTCTTATGAAGATGCTCTGGAGTTTAAGGAGTCTTTTCAAGCCCTCCTTGAGGATAAAGGGAATAGGATCTCCCCAGAAATATGGTACTGCGCCAATAGATACGTGTTCTTTCATGTAAGCGAAGAAAAAACAATGATCTTAATATCCAGCAATTTGACGGCAATAGAGAACTCCATAAGTGTGGTTGAAAACATTCCTTAAGAGATATGAGAGCCTGCGCGGTTTGAGGCACCTAAGTCCATAGTTAAGGTTATTTCTCCCTACTTGGGGTCAAAGTTAACTTGTTAATTTACTAGCTTAATAGAATCGGAGAACCCCATCCTCCTGCGGTCTAGGTTGGAGGAAAGACTCAATAGACTAGACTATGATTAGTTAGTTTTTTTGTATCTCGAGATCTATCGTAGCGATTTTTGCATATCCATTAACGCTCTTCAACAAGCTTTTCAGACTAATTCGTTCGTTTGGACGATGTGCTAATTCCTGATCCCCAGGACCATAACCAATTGTGGGAAGTCCAGCCTCTCCTGCAGTATAAGCGCCATCTGTGCTAAATTTCCACACCATTATGTCCGTCTGCAGGAGTTTCGTCACCTTTCTAGCTAAAGGTCCGTTCATGTACCAGGCTGGAAAATAGCCTTCAACCTCCTGTTTGTACCCAGTATAACACTTAATTACCTTTTTTCTTACGGATATTTCTCCTTTTCGAACGAACTTCATTAAATTTCCAATGATCTCCTCCCTAGATTCGTTAGGAACTGTTCTCCTATCAAGAAGAATTTCACAACGATCAGGAATTACTGGAATCTCTCCAGGATAACACTTTATGGAAACAGGCGCTATGCTCGCTCTCCCCAGAACTGGATGACTCGGTAGCCTGTCTTGAATTTCTTCTATCTTCAACAGAAGCTTGCAGGCCTCCAAAAGAGCGTTTTCTCCTAGATCTGGCATACTAGAATGAGCAGCACTTCCATACACTTTGAGAAGCAATTCAGCTCTGCCTCTGTGACCTATAGCTATCTTAAGCCCAGTAGCTTCTCCCAAGACGACTAAGTCTGGTCTTATGCCTTTCCTTTCCAAGAAATGCTTGATGCCAAATCCCTCTTGATCCTCTTCATGCACAACGAATACAAAATATAGATTATTCCCTGCTTCCTTAACCTTCAACGCAGAGTAGACCATTGCAGCAATGGATCCTTTCATGTCGACGGCTCCTCTACCGAATAACCAACCATCGATCACTTCAGCAGAAAAGGGGTCCACTTCCCACGAATCTAAATTACCCGGCCCTACTGTGTCCATGTGTCCGTCAAAGACTATTGTGAAATCGGAGTTCCCCTTGATAAGGCCTATTACATTCCCAACTTCATCAATCTCAACTTGATCGAATCCTAGCTTTCTCATTTCATCTTCTATTATCTTCGCAACCTCTTCCTCTTCTCCAGAAGGACTTTTTGTTTGTATCAAAGCTCTACAGAAGGAAATTAAACCTCTTTCGTCCATCTGGGTGTGAATTCATTCTTCACTCAAAAAGTTACCCTCCCAGCGCGCTCTTTTTCATTGCTAAAAATTGATGTTCCTCTCTTTAAAATGTCCGATATTTCTAACGTATACCTTCGGACTTCCAGTGAAGGAAACAGCTACTATTTCTATAAAGGTGTTGAGCTTCAACTACATCAAGCCTCTTCAGAGTGCTTATGATCCAGGAGCTAACTGGACTAATTATCAGGAGGCATTAATAAGATGGATACAAATAGGGTTTTCAGGTTTAGGGATAAGGTCGAATAGCCAGCCTTGACCCACTAACTCGAATAACCTCTATTTTTACATTAGTATTTTTATTTACTATTTTTTTATTTACGGATATTCCTATCTTAGTCCAGACCTAATATAAAAAATCTTTAGCCTCTACGCCTAGTTGCGAAAGAAAATAGGGGTTCATAATTAGATTCCACTAGCTGGCTCTAGGATAGATTAGGCAATGTTTGAAAAAGGAAGTTACAGCCGGATATCGGCATAAAAAATATATATTTCTGTTTCCTATCTGAAACACAGAGCAGGAAGCCGGGGTAGCTCAGGTGGTTAGAGCGCTGGACTCATAATCCATTTCTCCGCCCTGTGGGCTCGAAATGGGTGGATTCCAGAGGTCGCGGGTTCGAGTCCCGCCCCCGGCACTTTTTATTTTTCATAATCTGGAACTGTATTTTTACTGTCCTGCATCTCCTTCGATGATTTCTAGTCAATCAAGTTCTCGATTATCATTATTGAGATAAAGCTCTGTAGAGATTATGAATGACACAAATGGATTTGTTATCCTAGCCGGTTTCTATAACGAACTCCGCTACCTTGGGAATCCGTTGGACTCCTCCTAATCTCCCAAAGGAATTAGGTAAGTCCTTAGAATGAAGTGGGATTCGGATAGATATTAGTTTGGAAGGCCCTATAAGATCGCAGATTATGTCTGTTACAGGGAAATATGAGTTCAAGAAGCAAGTAAAGATTTTTTGAGGGAGTTAGACAGCAAGGTAGCCCTAGAATGCTCTAGTATCGACACCAGCTATGAGTATGTATGTGTTCAGTCCCAGAAAGTTCCCCGACTCAGAAGAAGTGAAGAGAACTCTTAAAGCGATAAAATCGCCTACGAAAGGATTTTTAAAACATTAAGAGAGCAGGGACTTTACTCATATGAATGAAGGTTCTACAGGGCACAGATTGCTCGGCAAAAGGACACTTAGATAGCAACTTAATTAATCTCATCTCAAGCCTGAACTTTTAAATCTCCTTGCATAATGAATTAGAGAGGCCGAATTAGAGGGGGCCGTGGTCTAGCTAGGCGAGGATGCCGGCCTTGGGAGCCAAAAAAGGCTAAGAGAGCCGGAGGTCCCGGGTTCGAATCCCGGCGGCCCCATCTCTCTCCAAAAATTAATCTCCGCTACTTTTTGATTTAATATGGTGAGATGATTAGGGCAATTATTGGTATGGTTGTTATCTCAAGTAATCTTGAAGATCATCGAATCTCCCCCTTCCCCTTAATTTTGTGGAGAAAATGGGCCTTCCATAGACCCCATCGTATCCGGGTTCAATTCTTACCCTTCCCTCCCTTATCATAAGGATAGAATTTGCAATATCTTCCCCTGCGCAGGCCGAAATTTCATCTATGGGAGACTCTAATAGAATTTTAAGCTCATTTCCAAAACGATTGATCAGTCCGTTGTATACGTTAAGCATGCTCTTAGAGTATTTCTGGCCAGATCCGAGACTGAACGAAATTATCTCGTATAAGGGCAACAGATCTCTATAAGGCAGAGCCTCTTGGGGTCTATAACCTTCTGGCCTATCGGCAAGCTCCTCAACCCTATGAAGCACCCCTATCGTCAGTCTTTTCCCGCACACGGGGCACCTATTACCTAACTTCATGGCCTCTCTGGGATGAAGGCTAATGCCGCATCTTGAGTGACCGTCATAATGATATTTTCCATATGCAGGATTTGTTTCTATTGTAAAGAGGAATTCTGAAGGGGACTTATTCCTAATAGCTCTTAACAGAGCCTTAAAGCTAGGTTCACCCAAGCTAAATACGTTTAATTCCCTCCCTATCCTCCAACTCCAAGGAGAGTGGGCATCAGAAGAGCTGACAAGAGCATATCTATCAAGGCAACTAAGTCTCCAGTTCATTGGCGGATCTGAGGATAATCCTGTCTCTAAAGCATGTATATGAACTGAAGCATCCTCAAACGCCTCTTCTACGCTATTAAATCCGCTTACAGAGCCAAAAAGAGAGAACCAAGGGGTCCATATGTGGGCTGGAATTACCTCGAAATCTTGACCTACTTCTAACACAGAATCAACTAATTCTGCTGGTGTCATGTGAAGGGAAGGTCTGCCATCTGATATCAGATCGCCTCTTCTCTCTAAGATGGAATTTAACGAGTCAACAGCCTCAAAATCTGGGGCTAAGATGAGATGGTGGATCCTGTGAACTTTTCCTCCCCTCTCGAAAACTGTGTTAACTTCTGCTGTCAGAACGAAGAAGGTTCTATTGTAAATGTAAAATCCCTCAAATTCTGATGGTTTAAGCAAGGCTTTTAGCTCTCTAAGCCATATGGGATGAGTAAAATCCCCCGTTCCCAAAAGATTGAGTCCTTTCTTCTCAGCCCAATAGGCCAAATTCGGAATACTCATTTCTCTGCTCGTAGCCCTGCTATAACGGGAATGTATGTGGAAGTCCGCATAGATCTTCATTGAACCTCACCGTCGCTTATCCTTACTACCTCCAAGAGCTACCTCTATCGGTATTGAGGCTAGCCACCTGGATTCTAGGTAGTGGACGAGCGGGTCTGTAAGGGATGTCCCCAGAATAACTAGGATGAGGGATGAGTGGTCTTTCCTGCCTACCAGAGCGACGTTCTTCCTATTAACGAGGAATCCTGAGACCCTAGATGTAGAAATTCTAACTTCAAGACCTCTTAAATTAAAGAACCAATCCACTACCCAATCGCTCGAGGGTAAAACTAGTCTAATGCTGGAAATCGCAACATGTTTGAGTAAGGTCAGAGTTTTTCCAAATAACCAACGATCAGCTTGGGAAAATATAGCTAGAAATTCGTTAGTGGCTTCTAGGAGGTCCTTCAATAGCCCTAAAAACACGTCTTCCTCCCTCAGGATGAGAATGTCTTCCTTTAACCACTCACGTATCGAAACGAGTTCTGGAATAAAACCCATACATTTAAGCAGATTTTGAAAATGATCTTTCAACTCCAGCGACCTTCTGACGTATAGGTCCTTCAAGGCTATTTCTGGAGGAACTGGGGAGTATCTTATTGGCCTAGAGCTCTCATACTTGATTAGCCCCAACTCATGAAGCTGTTCAAACGTTCTGTATATCCTCTCCACAGGAACTCCTGTTTCTGCAGCCGCCTCTTTAGCGGTCGAGGTTCCCTTCTCTAGGAGGAAAGTATATACCTTTGCTTGAGTTTCGGTTAGACCTATTCCTCTCAGGGCTCCCACTAAAGCAGGTCTGCCCTTAAGGTTCAAGGATCACAGCCCCCATTACGTCCATTACGTTGGTAAGGGTTGGCCCCGTGAAGATCAGATCATTTAAGGCAAGAAAGAACGAGTAAGAGTCGTTTTTGTTCAAGAAAGTTGAGGGTTTAAGGCCCAAGTTTAATGCTCTACTGAGAGTTTTCCCATCAGCGATTGCACCAGCTGCGTCAGTAATTCCATCAATGCCGTCAGTCCCCACAGAGGCTATACATAGCCCAGATTCGCCAAATATCTTCTCCACAGATCCGAGAACTACTTCCTGATTCCTTCCTCCTTTACCAGGACCCATAACTCTAACTGTTGTCTCACCGCCCGCTAAGACAACAGCTGGCGGGCTAATCGGAACATTTTGGTGCTTTATTCCCTGGGCAATACCGGCTAAAGTCTGTCCAACATGTCTAGCTTCTCCTTCTATGAAGGATCCTAGAACCAACGCGTTAAGGTCAAGGTCCTTGGCCTGCTGAGCGGCAGCATTAAGTGCTTTTTCATTATTTGCCACTATGAAGTTATGGACATGCTCGAATAGAGGATCTCCAGGTTTTGGTGTATCCTCTATCTCCCCTCTAATCCCTTTCTTTATGGTTTTCACTATGCTCTCAGGCATCTTTTCTAAGAGGTCGTACTTCTCTAGAACATCCCATGCATCTTGAAATGTCGTTGTATCTGGAGCTGTAGGTCCGGAAGCTATCGTATCAAGGGGGTCCCCTATAACATCCGAGATTATGAGGGAGATCACTGTTGCTGGACGACAAAGCCTAGCCAGTCTTCCTCCCTTCACCTGAGATATATGCTTCCTAACTGCATTTATCTCCTGGATCCTGGCTCCACACTCTAAGAGGAGTTTTGTAGCTCGATTAAGGTCCTCTAGGGTTATGCCCGGCATTGGCAGCTCCATAAGAGCAGAACCACCACCTGAGATTAAGGTAATAACGACATCAGACTTATCCAGCTTCCTAACAAGCTCCACTATCTTGCGCGTTCCCTCCAAGGTTCTGACATCTGGAATTGGATGCCCAGCTGGAAGCACTCTGATCTTATGCAGATTGAAGAAATTTTCGGTTCCACTCAACACGTTCACGTACCCGGCCTGGATTCTCTCTAAGAGGATGGATTCTATCCCTTCAGCCATTTTACCGCTGGCTTTACCCGCTCCTATTACGAATACCCTGCCCTTCAGGGCGATCCCAAATTTACCAACGGAAATACGTCCATCTTTCAGCGCTACGGAAGAAATCACGCTTTCCTTGCCATCCACTACTCTGATGGCAGATTCTAAGAGATCCAACATGATCATTCTAGCCTTTCTATCCAAACCGGTAGCATTCGATAAGATCTCCGATGAATTCTTGATTATCCTCAAGGCTCGGTCAGACCCCTCTTCCCAATTTGTATGCCATTCTTATTGAACTTTAAGTACCCAAACGCTATGTACTCAGAGCTGCCTGAGAATTTGGTGTAGATGTCCAGGGTACCTTGCTCTGGCATGAACCTCTCTATTATTCCAACGCCATGGCAGAGCCCTACATCGTCGAGAAAGCCCACGTACAATCCCTCATATCCCCTTCGAGTGGCTGTCCTTAGAGGTTTTCCTCTGAGCTTTAATTCCTTTAGCCCACTCAAAGATTCCAGAAGACATACTATTACGTCTGGGGCCTCTTCTGCGTAGAGTACTGGTCTGCCGAGCAGTTCCTCCAACTCTTTAACGAGATCTTGTGCAGATGAGCCAGAAAAGAACAGCGTATCCGTGAATTTGGCGTCACGAATGTTTATCCTTACGCTCTCAGCTCCTTCTAAATATCTTCTTATGTTGCTCTGCCGGAGAAATATCCTGAAGGAGTGGTTTTTCCTTCTTATATTTCTAGAAACATGGATCTTAATTAAATCGGAGCTGCTCGGAACTAACTTAGCTATGTGTTCGGATTCGTCCTCCCTCTGTAATATCACGACCTTGCTCGGCTGGGTTGCCAAGATCTTAAACCTCTTTAGGGCTCTTGCAGGGCCTGAATGAATGTACCCTGTTGTGTTTATCAGTATAACATCTGCCTCTTCCGACTTCGCGATATCAAGGAGCATTCTAGTTCCCATCACCATGGGCAAGAGGTGACCCCTTGGAGTATTGTCCCCAATGAAGAAGAGACCGTCAGGCTTCGCGAGCGAGGGATGAACGACGGTCTCATCGATTAGGGAAAGACCTATTGTACCAACAGGCCCTATGTCAGATTGGCCGACATCAGCATCTATGAGCCCTACTCTCATACCAGCTGATACTAGTTTATTTGCAAGAAACGCAAATAATCCACTCTTGCCGACATCCACGCCCCCAAGTAACATTATCACATCTCCGGGCTTTATTCTACTGACGAGATCTTCCCACTCTTTAGGAATTATCCCTGGAATTTCGGTGGGTTTTGAGGGAGCCCATATCTCCAGATCGCTTATCTCCAAGGCTCTTATTAAAATGGGAATTCCCTTCTCTCTTATCTCCAAAGAGTCAATCTCTGAGCCCCAGCACTCGATTTTACCTCTCTTACTTATTACCTTCAGGGGACTAAGGAGTAAAAAACCATTTTTTGGTTTTAGAGTGTGCTCAAATCTGTGCAAGCCTATGAGGGTGTCGTATGTCATGAGACATTCATAAATCCTTACCATCAGCTTAAATTATTACATCCTCATAGTCAAGATAAGTTAGATATTCGTCCTCTCAACCTTAACGATATAAGGGGG
>Ga0180302_10001506_pt1 | contig 11078 bp, 10 predicted proteins | sample GuaBasSediGuay17_FD_121794 | JGI IMG/M metagenome (GOLD analysis project Ga0180302, IMG submission 121794) | Subseafloor sediment microbial communities from Guaymas Basin, Gulf of California, Mexico - Guay17, Core 4571-4, 12-15 cm | ecosystem: Environmental > Aquatic > Marine > Hydrothermal... | reverse complement strand
GCTGTCTCGACGGCGTGAGGTGACCCGGGGATGGAGAATATCACGGTCTTCCTGTAGACGCCAGCTACAGCCCTTGTCAGCATAGCCGCTGAGCCTATCTCGCTGTAGCTTAGCATCCGGAGGAGCTCTCCAAAGCCTGGTATCTTCTTCTCGAGCATTTGCTCAATGACTTCAATTGTTACATCCTTTGGGCTTAGCCCCGTTCCCCCGGTTGTTATTATCACGTCGGGTCTCAAGCTGTCTATGACCTTGTCTATCTCACTCCTTATGACTTCAGGCTTATTCGGGACTATGGACCTACCCTTGAAGTCATGTCCTTCGGCCGTGACCATCCTCATGATCCTCAGCCCATTCTCGTCCTCCACTTCAACTCCTCTAGACGCTAGGCCGTAGAGGGTATCGCTGGTCACTACTACGTAGAACGACACTCTCTTAGGGGCTTTGCCCCTATGCTCTTCAACCGTTTTGCTCATAGACCTCCCTCTTGACCTTAGACTTGACCCTTATCATCACTATCTCGGTGTATGGATACTGCCCCTCCTCGTCTTTCTCATACTTCTTGACCATATCCCACACGTTTAAGAGAGCTACTGCCGTCGCCGTTAAGGCCTCCATCTCCACGCCTGTCTTCCCCACACTTTTCACCTTGACCGACACCTTGATCCCGTCGTTTTCAATGCTCATCTTGACGTCTACGTTTGTTATTGGGAGTGGATGGCAAAGCGGCAGGACCTCGGGGGTCTTCTTGGCGGCCAGCATGGCTGCGACCTGCGTGACTGAGAAGACGTCTCCCTTCTCAACCTCGCCTTTAAGCACCTTCTCTAAGGTCTCCCTTCTCAGCTTTATAAAGCCCTCAGCCTCAGCCTCTCGATACACATCGGCCTTGCTAGTTATGTCAACCATTCTCACGCTCACGGCTTTCACCAAGCGACTTGAACAGAGCCTTTAAAGCTTCAACTCTGGGGTCGTTTAAGTTTAACCTAAAAACTCTCACTCTCCCGAAAACCCTCTCAGACACTATGTTGACCCTCTTCAAGTCCTCGAGGTGTCTTAAAGCGGTCTTGTGGTTTATGTCGGCTTCTCTCGCTATGGCGGTTATATTGAGCTCCTCCTTCTCAAGTAGTACCCTTAGAATTCTGACTTTAGCCTTAGAGCCTAGTAGCTCCTCTACGTTCACATGGCTCTTCCTCCGAGGTCTTCGGCTAAGAGCTTTGAGACCTCCTTCTCTAATAAAAATGCTGGAGCTGAGGGTAAACCTATCAGCGTCGTCCTACCCTTCTTAACGTTAACCGCCTTAGTGGTTAAGAAGCCCATCCTCTCTAAGTTCTTAACTATCTTCCACAGCTGAGTGTGCTTCTTCGCCTTAACCCCCCATAACTCGCATTCTCCTCTATACCTCTCCTCTAAAACTCCCATTCTTAAGTAGGCCTTCCCCCTCTTCAGCTCCTTGGCCACGGAGAGTAAGACCAGCTTCTCGTGGGGAAGTAGGCTTCTCAAGTCCTCAACCCTTATGCCGGGATGTATGAAGCCACTAGCCTCTCTCACGTCGTCGGGTGTGACCTCCCCCCTCCCCCTCAAGTCAGCTATTTTCCCAGCTCTCCATAGCAGCTCTATGGCAAGCCTAGCGTCTCCACTACCTCCTCTATCTACACCTACGCTGTCAGCTATGACCTCCAGAGTATCTTGCGGTACGGTGGAGTCCTTAAACGCCAACTTAACTCTATCTTGAAGTATGCTCATCAGCTGAGAGGATGTGTAGGGCTCAAACTCTATTATGTTCCTCGTCAAGCTACTCCTTAACACGTCGTCGAGCTCGTACATGAACTCCTTGCTCCTAGATATCATTATTAACCCGAGCTTCACCTTACTTCCCTCGTAACCTTCAAGCATCCTAACTAGGTTGTAGAGGGCGTCTTGACCAGCTGACTTGACGAAGTAGTGTACTTCGTCTAGCGCTATGATCGATGAGGCCTCCTTGTCCTCAAGTATCGACACCACGATCCTCAGTATCTCCTGAGGAGATAGCCCCCTCGTTGGGTATGAGGGGGCAACCTCCTCCATAAGCCTCTGGCTGACTAGGAAGAGGGTTCTCTCCCTGTAGCAGTTGACGTATATGAACTTGAAATGCCTACTTTTACCTTCAAGCTCCCTCCTCATGACCCTGCCGAGAAGCCTTGAAGAAGCAGTCTTACCTGTGCCCACACGACCTATCAAGAGGATCTTCTGGCAAAAGCCGCCACCGCCATCCTCCATGAGGTACCTGAAGTAGTTCATCATCGTTTTCACGTGTCTCTCGCGGTGAGGCAAGCTCGGTGGGACGTACTCAAAGGATAATGAACCTTCATCTTTAAACACCGTTCTCTCCGGAGGTACGCCCTCATTAAAGTCCATGGATGAGAGCCCCAGCAACCCACATCTCCATTAACTTAAACTTCAATCTCGATATAAGCTCATAATGCTGAGAAAACTTAAACTTCACTATCGACTTATTGGAGAACGAAGCTTCACAGGCTTCTCGTTAAAGAGGAGGCCTACAACGTCCCACACAACTTCAACTATGAGCCTCTTCTCACCACCAAAGCATTTAAGCTCTCTCCTTAAGAGCTCTATGAGCTCTTCTCTCCTCACATCGAGGTAGTCTCCACGCACCTCACACGTTAAGTGAAAGCTCTTCTCTTCACCTACAAGTGCCCTCGCAGCGGAGACCACGTCACGGCTCTTAGGCGGAACTGCAAGCTCAAACGGCACAATCCTGTAGATCCTAGTCACTCTGTTGCGCAATAAGTCAACTATTGTCCTCGCCTCAAGCTTAGACCACACGAGCAACACGCCAAATCCTGTAAAGGCTCTCACGTAGACCTGTTGGTCGTAGGGGTAGAGGGTGTCTAAAATCTCCCATTTAGACCACGCCTCCTTCCCAACGTCGGTTGTAGCCATGAGCCTCCACATCAGCAGCACCGAACAAACTTTTTAGAGCTCCTCGATAAAAGGTTGAGCGGTGATGAGAGGGTAGGTTGGCGAGGCCTATCCGATGAGCTTCAACCCCGATGCTGAATCCATTAATCATATAACTCTACGGCGTTGAAAGCCGCGTAACCTTATACAGCTTCACAGCAGACTTCTCTACCAATGCTGTGCTACATACTCACAACGGGACTGTGCAACTTGAAGTGTAAGTACTGTGGTGGGAGCTTCCCGGAACACTTAGTTCCAAGAAGGATATCCTACACGATCGATGAACTCGAGTCCTTCTTGGAGGGGGTTGACGAGCTGGTCATAGCGTTTTATGGTGGTGAACCCCTCCTAAACCCCTCTTGGATAAGAGCGGTCATGGACTACTTCAGCTCCCCTCGCTACGTCATCCAGACAAACGGCTTACTCCTAGACAGGTTAGAGGAGGACTACTGGAGGCGTATGGACACAGTGCTTCTATCCATAGATGGACCTGAGAACGTAACAGATGGCTATAGGGGGCGTGGAGTCTACAGAGCTGTGATAAGAGCAGCTGAAGGACTGAGGTCAATGGGCTTTGACGGGGATCTCATAGCTAGGATGACTATCTCAAGGAACAGCGACGTGAGGAGAGATGTCAAACACCTATTGTCACTAGGCCTCTTCGACCACGTGCACTGGCAGGTAGACGCCATATGGAGTCCTAAGTGGAGGGGCTTTGAGGAGTGGCTATTCAAGAACTACATACCTGGCCTACTATCCTTGGTCCACGAGTGGGTTGAGGAGCTATGCTCGGGGGATGTAGTGGGGATAGCCCCCTTCAAGGCGATAATGACCAGTCTACTCGAAGGCCGTAGCTTAGGTGCTCCACCATGTGGAGCTGGCTGGGGTGCTGTAGCCATTAACACCAACGGTGACATCCTGAGCTGCCCAATAGCTGTAGACGCTTCTTGGGCTAAGCTGGGCAACGTAAGGGACTCGTCTTGGAGAGATGTGCTGGGCAAGAGGGTTATAGGCGAGCCCTGCACGATGTGTAGTTATTACAACGTGTGTGGTGGGCGTTGCCTCTACACGCACTACGAAAGGCTGTGGGGCTCTGAAGGCTTTAACATGATGTGTGAAGCCACGAGGAGGCTTATAGACGCCCTAAGGGAGGTTAAGCCCCTAGTTGAGGAGTCGTTGAGGCTCGGCATAGTAAGCATGAAAGACATAAGGTACCCACCCTACCTTAACAGCGTAGAGGTTATACCTTGAGAAGCCTTCAAGCGATCCTCCTATACAAGTTGAGGCTGGTGGAGGCCGCTATGGTCAAGAAGAATATGAGGAGCACTATGTAGGAGTAGAGCTCAATCGATACGGCTTCTATGGAGAGGGCGAAGGATAGTATAGCTATTTCAACACCGCCTTTAGCCAGCTGGCCTAAAGCTATTAGAGACCTGTGCTCAACCCTCATCAGCTTAGAGCTCACAAAGCCACCTACAAGCTTGCCAACCACAACAGCTAAAGCCACGGCGACAGCCGCTAGAACGTCGAGCTTCATGAAGTCCCTCGTGACGTAGAGGCCTGCTCCAGCGAAGAATAGGGGTATGAATATGCCGTAAGCAAAGCCCTTAAGCTGATCCACGGTCCCCCTAATCACTGGATCCCACTTCGTCCTTGACAGAGCAAAGCCCATTATGAGTGCTCCGAAGACTCCGTGGAGACCTGCGAGAGATGAGAGATATGAAAATAGAAGTACTATGGCTATCAACGTGGCGAAAGAAGCAGCTTTCACCTTAAAGATCCTCTCAACCCTCCTGATCAATCTAGGCACTAAGAAGTACCCTGCCAGCCCTGAAGTTAAGAAGAAGGAAAGCACCTTAACTGCCATGAACGCGTAGTCTCCTTGCTCGCCTTGAACGAGCATTTGCGTCGATGCGCTAGCTATGAGCAGACCCATGAACTCGCTTAGTATGCTCATGTTGATGAGGTTTAAGCCCAGCTTAACTCCTGCTATGCGGAGGTCTGACACGATCCTAACGACAACCCCCAAGCTCGTTAACGCCATTACGCTCGACAACAATAGGCTTGGAGCCCAAGCCATCCCCATGACTTGAGAGAACACTAAGAGGCATAGGGTAAAGGGTGTGAAGAAGGAGATCATGGAGGAGGCTATGACCCTAATCCTCATAGCCTTGACTAGCTCCTCGACGTTTATCTCTTCGTAGCCAGCTAAGAATATCAGGAAGTAGACCCCTAACAGTATGAAAAGCTCTATCTCGGGCAGCACCTCAATGAAGCCAAACATCATGGGGCCGAGGATCATGCCAGCGAGTAGCTCTCCAATGATCGCTGGCTGCTTAATGCGTAGAAAGGCTTCTCCAAGAACTCTTGAAACGACTATGAGCACGGCGATGTACAGCAACGCCAACTCTAAGGAGCTGTTACCCATGGAGTCTCGCCTACGCACAAAGCAATCTCATCATCAAGACACCTCACCTCACGATCTTCAGTGCGAACAAACCCCTCTAGACAAGTTTAAGGGCTAAGCCCTCTTTAAAACAATATTCCCATCTAAGGGTTCAAGTAGGCGGTTATCGTCGTAAGCTCTAACACCAAACCAATGGTGGAAGCCGAGCCTTGCTCTTCGAGTTCAACCTTAGAATTGAGCGAGTAAGCGCATAAAACAATGGGTTCTACATGGAGAAGGCAGGAGAGGGAGCAAATCATCGAGGTTAGGCTCTAAAGAGTTTTCTCACCACTCCTCTCCTCTCAACACTCTCTTGTAGAGCTCTAAGTACCTCTTAGCAACCCTAATTCTGTCAAACTCCTCAGCTCTTCTCCTACACTCGTAGGGGTCGAACGTTATCTCGCCTTTCATGAGCTTTGAGACCACGCTCTTAAGCTCCTCGTAATCTCCTGGCTTACATATGTAGCCCGTCTTTCCGTGCATTACTACTTCTCGTGGAGCCCCTCTATCAGTTGTTATGACTGGTGTACCGCACGCCATGGCTTCGACGAACACGACGCCGAAAGCCTCCCAGTAGCTTGGTGATAGTGGTACCACGAGGGCCTTAGCCCTCTTGAGCAGGTCCACTTTAGTCGTGAAGTCCACTTCACCCACGAACTTGACTAGCCCGTTGCTGCTCTCACAGAGCTCTTTGACCTTGCTTACGTATTCATCCTCTGGGACGACTGACGTTGAGCCAGCCACTATGCCCCTGACGCCAAGGTCCCTCGCCAACTTCACGAACTCTAATGCACCTTTCTCCGGGCTTATCCGAGCCAAGAACAGTATGAAGTCCTCCTTCTCTCTCTGAAATTCGTACCTCCTTATGTCTATTGGGTTGTAGGCCCACTCCGCCTTCACCCTAAATACTCGAGTTAGATAGTCGGCATGCCACTTAGAAACGCCTATGGCGCAGCGCTTGTCGATGTTCACACCGGTTTTCTCTATGTAAGGGCCATGGTACGTCGTGCAAGTGGGCTTGCCACTAACCTTCAAGCATAGACTGGGCTTAAACCACGTGTGGTCGTTGACGACGTCGTGTCTAGCTATGACGTGCCTAAACTTCTCAAAGCTCTGGCGCTCCACTTCTCTAACCTTCTCAGAGACGCCTTTCTTAGCCCAGTCCTCTACAGCCTCGCACCACTCCACGACATTTACAAGCCTCTTCTCTCCCGCGTACTCGTCCATCGCCTTCTTAGAGCCCTTAACGGCGTACACCGTGACGTCATGGCCCATCTTAGCTAGAGCCACAGCTAAGTCCGCTACAACAGACTCTGTTCCACCATACCTACGAGGCGGTGTGGTGATGACGCATGTGCTTAGGAGACCTATGTCAAGGCTCTCCACCCCACACCACCCCCTCTATATATTATTATAGCGAGTGCGTGCGATGGAGCTGATGTAGAGTTGACGTGGGCTCCACGTGAGGTCTACATGAGTAACTGCTCCACGAGCCTGCCATGAGCTGAAGGCGAGTTTTCCCAGACTACTTCAAGTGAAGTCATCGGTGCCATGCGGCCTCGAAGCCTCATCAATTCCATCAGCACCTTGGGTTTGATGAGGAGGAGCCTCTTCTCGAACTCTTCTCTCCCATGTGCTTACATGCGCGGTTTCGAGTTGAAGTTGAGTGACTTAAGTTGCAGAGGGGTCGGGGCTACTTGAACTTAAAGGTTAGCCTTGCAGTCCTACCCTCTCCTAAGCTTAACTTCGCTACAGCCCTTGAGTACCCGCCTTTTAAGGTGTTGAGTTCGACTTCGTGCTTGACCCCATCCACGTAGAGTATGCAGTCGCCTAACACCTTAGCTAGTGTGAAGCCAAGCTCAAGCTCTAGAACCTGTCCTTCAACCCTAACCCTCACGTGCTCTTGGTCGCCGCTTGGCTTGAAGAGGGCATGGATGAAGCTATCTCCAATCCTCAGCTCTCGCACGTTGAGCATCCTGAATTCGTCTATGTAGGGGCATAGAGAAGCTCTCCTTGAGGGGGCCTCGGCTCTAACCCCCATAAGCCCTCTCACAGCTGAGTGTAAGTACACTCCGGAGGACCAAGCTTGAATGAAGCACCCTATATCCTCTCGACCGCTAGTTTCTCGATCTCCTGGCAAGAGCTCTGCGAAGTAGGCTGAGCTGAGCTCCTGAGCTCTTGAGAGCCTCATCAGGGTCTTAAGCCCCTCCTTAAACCTGCCGTACTGAAATTGAGCGTAAGAGACCCACCCTGTGCTTAGAGGCCAAACGCTACCCTTCTGGTAGCTCTTAGCGTCATACTCCACGTCACTCTTAGCCCTAGTCCTAACACCCCACTCACACATGAAGTCAGGGCCTTCAAGTCTCGAGAGCACTCTCCAAGCCCTGTCGTGGTCGACGAGCTTAAAGAATAGCGGCACAACGGCGTTGACGGTTAAGCTCGCATCAGGGGTACCGTTGGGCTTTATGGTGTCGTAGAAGAAGCCCTCATCCTCACTCCAGTAACGCTCAACTATTAGCCTCTTGAGCTCCTCAGCTCTCCTACGAGCTCTTAACTCCATGTCGTGATCCTCAACTTCTCTAGCCAGTTTAGAGCCACATTCAAACGCGTAGGCGAAGATCGCTTGGACGTCTACAGCGGACTTCCCCCTGAAGAGGGAGTCCATCCAAGTTACGTCGGGCAGGAAACCTTCAGGTCCATGCTCTACGAGTCCATCGCCGTCCCTATCAGCGTTAAAGCACCACTCCAGAGCTTTATGCACGTTATCGTACATGTACTCGAGAAACACGTGGTCGCCCGACCACTGGAAGTAGTCGTAGACCCCTATCACGAAGAGAGGTGTGGAGTCAATGCTGTAGTATATGATCGTGCCGTCCATCCTAACCTCGTGGGGCACCTCGCCCTTGTAGTAGGGCACCATTGCTTGGTCCTCGCCGTCCTCCTTGGCTTGAAATCTCGCTAGGAGGTTTAATGCTTCTCTAGAAGCCTCGAAGTCACCTATGGCGTTAACTCCAAAGAGAGTCCACACCGTGTCCCTCCCGAAGAATATCGGGAAGTTCGGCAGCCCAGCCATAAACCCCATGCCGTAGCCTTCTTGGTAGTGCTTGAGCAACTGCAGGTTCACCTTAGACCACGTGAATGTCCTGTCAAGTGGTAGCACTCCCGTCGACATGTTTGTGGTCCTCGTGAGGTAGGCCTCTATGTACTTCTCAGTCTCGTGGAGAAGCTCGTGGGTTCTAGATATCGCCTCGTCGTACTCCTTAAGCAACGAGAGCAGCGAGTCGACTCCTCCAGCTAAGACGAACTTAACCTCCTCCCTATCCTTAACCTCGAGGTCGTAGGCCATTGCTACATCGCCATAGACGTTCTCCCACACCTTGGGCATTGAGACACCGCAAGCTAATCTCTCTAGCCCTCCAATAGACACAGCAGATGGCTTAAGCGACCCGCCAAAGATAGCTACCCACTCAGGCCTCACGTAGTGCCTAAACACAACAGCTCCTCTACCCTCGTCATAGGCTACGAAGACCCTTCTCTCGCGCCAAGGCTCAGTCGCCTGCCTAACCTCCCACATGAGGTTGACTACGGGGTTAACGATTAGCCTAAACTTCAAGCGTGATTCTCTAAGATTCTCAAATGTGAGCAACCAGCAGGCAGCTCGGTGGAGTTTAGGTATGAAGACAACTTCCTTGACGAGCAACCCATGAGGCAAGCAATAAAACCTCTCGGCGTGAGAAGTGTGAGCTTCAAACTTATCGCAGTAGTCGCTTAACCATAGAAGCTCATCTCCAAGCTTAACTCCAAGCCTCAGTGAGTCAGCCACCTTTATCGGTAGACACCATACGCCACACCACCTCCCCCTAAACTCGCCGTTCTCGAGGGCCATGAGGTAGGTGCGGAGACCTGAAATTATGAAGCTACGCTTCAACCCACTTCTCTTGTCTACAGTCCACACGTACATCTCGCGCTGCTCAGCCTCCACACTAGACCCTCCAACTGCCTTAGAAGCACCAACTTCAGGGAGGCACTATAAGCTTTCTCAATGGCTAGGAGAGACCTCCCGCTCAAGTCTTTGAAGAGCTCCTCAGCGTGGTGAGGCGTCCATAACGTGTCGATTGAGGGTTGAGACGTAGCTTCATCCTCTGCTAAGCTGCTCAAGCTCAAGTGTAGTTAGAGGTTTTGGGACTACGGCGTCCTGGTTTCTCAGCAGTTTTTCAGCTAGCTCTCTAAACACCATGGCTATGTCGCTGTTGGGGGAAAGCTCTACGACCGTCTTGCCTTGGGCCTCGGCCTCAGGTATTAAAGGAGTCTTGGGGATCTTGCCAACGACCTTTGCACCTATCCTCTCCGCGTACTCCTCAACGACCTCGGGTTTATCCATGAACCCCCTCGCATTGTATATTAAGCCGCCCAGCTTAGAGCCTCCTCGAGCTGCAAATCTCCTTATAGCTTTACATAGGTTGTTGGCTGCATATAGGGATAAGGGCTCTGACGACGTGACTATGTAGACTTGATCCGCAAGCTCCCTCCTCAATGGAAGGGCTAAACCTCCACAGACTATGTCGCCTGGCACGTCGAATAGCGTGATGTCCGGCTTATAAAGCTCAAATACGCCTAAGCTCTTGAGGAAGTCTACCCCAACTATGATTCCACGACCAGCACACCCAACTCCAGGCTCCGGCCCACCTATCTCTATGCATATAGCTCCTCCATACCCCTGAACCACGACGTTCCCCTCAGCTAAGTCGTCTACACGTATTCTCTCACTTGCCAGAGCCACGTCTACGTCAAGCTCAACACCCAGCCTCTCCCTCAAGAAGTCCAGTAGAGGCTTGACCTCCACTCCACCTCGAAGACTCCTAGTGCAGTCAGTCTTAGGGTCACACCCTATAACCATAACCCTAAGGCCTCTCTCAGCTAAGGCGGCAGCTACATTAGTTGACACCGTGGACTTCCCTATTCCACCCTTACCGTAAAGCGCTATCTTCTTCACGCAGCATCCACCCTCCAGTCGCACGCAACTTAATATATGTGCTTCACCATTTCACTTATGAACATTCCATGACTCCTCGCCGTAAAAAGGAAGAGGCCTAAAGTTCTCTTTAGCTTAGCATCATGAAGGTTATCTTAGCGTCACTACTCTATGAAGATTACGTCTACACCGATTTTCTCGGCAGCTTCAGCTTGCCTTTCATCGCTTGTCAAGAGGGAGGCCTTAATCTTATCGGCATAAGCAATGTATAGGGCATCGTAGACCGTTACACCATGCTTCAAAGCCATCAGGAAGGCATCATCAATAACTTCATCCTGGGACTTTAAGGTTACCACGTTGTTATTCACCATTTCTAAGAGTAACCTTCGCTTTTCAAGAGCCACTTCAACAGGCAGTACTCTAAGCAGAGCAGTGGCTTTCCATAAGGCGTTAAGGATCTCCTTAACAGCATGATCCAGCGTATATACGTCATCCTTCACAAGCCACTCCTCAACTCCAAGCCAGTTGTCCTCCTTTAAGAGGTATTTCACTAGGCTCGACGCATCAATGACTATCACGGTCCTCCCTCACCAACTTAGCTGCAAGACCTGATGGAACTCTTGGATGAGCCTCTAAGGCCTCATGAATCTCCCTTAAAACCTTCAATCGCCTATACGTCTTAACACGCTCCTCAAGAAACCTAAT
>Ga0180302_10001502_pt1 | contig 11090 bp, 16 predicted proteins | sample GuaBasSediGuay17_FD_121794 | JGI IMG/M metagenome (GOLD analysis project Ga0180302, IMG submission 121794) | Subseafloor sediment microbial communities from Guaymas Basin, Gulf of California, Mexico - Guay17, Core 4571-4, 12-15 cm | ecosystem: Environmental > Aquatic > Marine > Hydrothermal... | reverse complement strand
TGTTATCTGGAAATACTCCTGAAATTGAATTCGAAGAGAAAGAAAAAGCAGAGGAAAAAGCTAAAAACGAAACAAAACATGAAAAAAATTCCGATACAAAACTTATAAGATTTCTCTGCGCTGTTCCAAAGTTTGTTGCTGAAGACCTACAATGCTATGGCCCTTTTGAAAAAGACGACATTGCAAGGATTCCGGCAAAGGCTGCTGATGTATTGATTCAAAAAGAAAGAGCAGAAGAGATAAAATAATATTGTTACGAAAACCGATTTTCTGTTACGAAATGTTATGAAAAAATGTTACGATTTTGTTACGTAAGCAGTCCTCCTTCCGCTGCCCGTTTTTTTAATAAGATCTTTCTTTATGAGCTTTTTCAGAATACGCAAGACGGTCATTTTGCTTACGCCGATACTTCGCGCTAGCTCTGTTGATGAACGCGGTTTTGTTAGTAAAGAAAGTATTTTGATCTCTTCCTCGCTCAGCTCTCTCACTTTAATTTTTGGAGGCAATCTTCTGAAAATAACCGTTGTATAAACTTCATCCATTATAAATTCTGGTTCTGGATAGTTGTTTTCAGCACAATATTTTTTCATCAGTTCTATGCCTATACCATAACGCTCAACATAACCAATATCGTAGAATAGAGAAGCGAGCAGTGGATTTCTCGGAATGTGTATCGGCTTTTCTGGAGATGTTCCTGGAGGAAACCTGCCAGGATTTCTTATTTCTATCCTATCCTTAAAAACAAAAATATTAATTTCTACTGGAATAAAGTAGTTTCTGTGTATAACCGCATTAAGGATTGCTTCACGTAGAGGAGGTATTGGAAATATAGGTCTTTCAATCCGCTGCAGTGCACCTTCAGGAAGGTATGATTCCCTAGGTATTTCATCCGTAAGGATTTTATAAGCCCTATCAACCTGTTCTTTGAGATCGCCTTCAAGCTCGAATTTTGCAGTAGGATTTTCCAATTCAGTCGAAGGGAAAAATTCGAGTCTTATTTTGGCATAAGGGAAAAATTTTTGTGGATTTTTTCCGAAAAAAAGCAATCCTCCGTTGGTTGGAGATTCGTCGTGAATGATTTTTAATTTTTGCATAGCAGATTTCGTCGGTTTTAACAAAGGTCCTCCGCGACGCTTTGATTTTGTTCTCAAAAATTCTTCGATTTTTTTTATCGAAAGATCCTTTACAGAAGCGTCTGGATTTGGTACCGAATCAAATCTGATTAGGATGCTTTCTGCAGCTCTCGTAATAACTTCATCTATTGTAAGCGGTAGACTGAGAGAACCTATTCGAACGTAGGCTACATTTTTATAAGAATATATTTTTCCGTTCGGTTGAAGGGTAAGTGCAACGATTAATTTATCTTGTATTCGAAATGGTTGCATAACAAATTTGGGTTTCGGATATATCGGCTGGATAATCTTTTCTTCGATTTCCTTTTTCCAATTAGTTCCGGGCTTTAATCCGATGATTTTGCCATCGTCAGAAATGCCAAATAGGAGAAATCCTTTTCTTGTGTTCAGAAAAGCTACAGCATCTTTTGCTGCTTCGCTCGTGATTTTCGGCTTGAATTCTACTCTTTGGTTTTCTCCCTCCTCGATCAGCTTCAAAAATTCGTTGAGATTCATTTTTATAGGATAAGATATCAGATTTTATAAATGTTACGAAAAGCTATTTTCTGTTACGAAATGTTACGAAAAAATGTTACGATTTTGTTACGTACTTTAATGTGGATTGTAAGCAGAAACAGAATGAAGCGAAATACTTTTAAATTAGTGGATTCTTCTCGAAGAGAATGAAAATTCCAAAAACGATTAACAGATACTGTCCGTACTGCAGGAAGAAAACCGAGCATAAGGTCATTCAAGCTAAAAGAAAGACTCCTGGAAGCGCTCATCCGTTGAGCAGAGGAGGAAAGATAAGAACGAAATTAAGAGGTGAATGGCGCGGACACGGCAATCTCGGAAAGTACAGCAAGGGTGCGATGAGTAAATGGAAGAGATACGGAAAGAAGATAAGTAAAAAAGTTGATTTAAGATTTCAATGCAAAGAATGCGGAAAGATGCATACAAAAAGAAAAACTAAAAGAGCTAAAAAGGTTGAGCTAAAATGAGGAGCTTTGAATGTAAAAGCAAGTTCGTGAAAGTAAGATGTAACAAATGCAAGAATGAGCAAATCATTTTTGGTAAAGCAAGCACTGTAGTTAAATGTCTTGTCTGCGGTACTGAATTAGCAAAACCAACGGGTGGAAAAGCTCAAATCAAGGCAAGAATCTTAGAAATTCTCGAATAAAATGTTATATAGAAAAAGCGGATTTCCTGAAGAGGATGAAATAGTCCTGTGTACTGTTACGAAGATCTATCACAATTCTGTTTTTGTTCATATCGATGAATATGATATTCAGGGACTGATCTACATCGGTGAAATCAGTCCAGGAAGAATAAGGAATATAAGAGATTTCGTTAGGGAAGGAAAAAAGATCGTGTGCAAGGTTCTAAGGGCAGATCCAAAAAAGGGAACTGTTGATCTTTCTCTGAGACGTGTTAATGAAGAGCAAAGAAGAAAAAAGCTTGAGGAAATAAAGCAGGAAATCAAAGCTGAGAGGATTCTGGAAGAGGTTGCTAAAAAACTTGGGATGGATATAGAAAAACTGTATGCTGTTGTAAGCGAGAAGGTCTTCAGAAAGTACGAATATCTTCATCAATTTTTCAACGATATAGTGGGTGGAAAAAGCAATAGCTCGAAAATCGGGCTGCCGGAGAATATTGCTTCTGTACTCGATGAGGTTGTTTTGGCAAGAATAAAACCTTCTGAAGTAAAAGTAAAGGGAAAAGTGAAGCTCTGGAGTCTCGCACCAAATGGTGTTGAATTGATCAAACGCGCTCTGCAGAGGGGACTTTCCCTGAGAAAAGGTAAGATCGAAATAAGGTATGCCGGTAATGGCGAGTTCAATGTTTCTGTTGTCGCGCCAGAATATAAGATAGCAAACAAAATACTTACTAAATGCATTGAAAACATCGTTAAAGCAATCCAATCTTTAGGAGGGCATGGAGAAAGTGTGATAGAAAAATAAAATGGTAAAGCATATAATGTTTTGCAACGCGTGTAAAAAATATACAATGCAGAGCAGATGTCCTGTTTGCGGTAAAAAGACAGTTGAGGCTAAACCACCGAAGTTCAGCATTCAGGATAGATACGGAAAATATAGAAGGGAAGCAAAAAGAAAGATGTTAATGGAGGCCGGATTATTATGAGTAAATGGTTTATTAATAGATACCTGAAAAGCTTGAAGGCAAGGAATCCTTTGATGATTGTCGGTTTGCCAGGAATCGGAAATGTTGGTAAAATAGCAGTTGATTTTTTAATCGATGAACTGAAAGCAAAAAAAGTACTCGACTTTTTTTCCTATTCTTTTCCTAATGCTGTTTTTATAAACGAAGAAAACTTAATTGATGTGCCGATAATCGAGGTATATTATAAAAAGCTTAGCGGAATGGATCTTTTTCTTGTCGGAGGTGATATTCAACCGATAGATGATGTTGGATGTTATGAGTTCTGTGAACTGTTGTTAAATGAATACAAAAAATTTGGCGGAAAAAAGCTGATTACTCTTGGTGGTGTTGGATTGCAACACGTTCCAAAAGAGCCAAAGATTTATTGCAGTGGAAATTCAAAGCGATTTATTAATGATTTCACAAAAGGAGTGAATGTAGAAAAGAAGGTTTATGGCAAGGTTGGTCCAATCATTGGTGTAAGCGGCGTTTTGCTTGGAATGGCTCCAAGGTTTGGCATGGAAGCAATAACTCTGCTTGCAGAAACTTACGCTCATCCTATGTATCTCGGAATAAAAGGTAGTAGGGAGATAATAAAGATTCTGAAAAAGAAATTGGGATTGAAGATCAATCTTAAAGATTTAGACAAAGAAATAAAAGAGATGGAAAGCGAATTGCTGAAAAGAACAGAGGAACTCAGCACAATAATAAAACCAAGAAGAAAAGGAAGGGATGTTAGCTATATTGGATAAAACTGATAAAACTTTTATATTCTAAAATAAAACTTAATGATCTATGCGAAAAGAGATTAAGATTTGGTGGGATCAAGCTAAGCAAGACTTTGATGCAGCATTATATAACTTCGATGGTAGAAGATATTACATTGCTGCTTTTTTATGTCAACAGGCTGTTGAAAAGGCATTAAAGGCTTTATTCTTAAAAAAGAAAAAAGGAATTTTTCCTCAATCACATTCCCTTATATATTTAGGTAAGGAAGTTAAAGCTCCTAAAGAATTTCTTGGATTTTTGAGAGAGTTAACTCCTAAATTTGTTGATACAAGATATCCTGATGCAGCATTAGGAATTCCTGCTGAAATATATGGCGAAGAAAATGTCGCTGAAATAATTGAACAAACAAAGAAGATCTTAAAATGGATCGAAAACGAATTAGAAAAGTAAAAGGTTGCTTGGAAAAAGGCTTCTTGAGGTTTGTAGAAACCATAAAGAAAAAGTTTGATGCAAAAGTTTTGCTTTTTGGAAGTAGAGCAAAGGGAGAATGTTTTGAGTTCAGTGATTATGATGTAATTGTAATCTCGCATAAATTTCAAGGAGTTCCGTGGCATAAGAGGATAAGCGATATCGTTAAGTATTGGCGTTTGAACAAAGATCTCCATGTTCTACCTTATACTAAAAAAGAATTCGAGAAGAAAAAGAAGATGCGAACTGTTGTGCAGGTTGCAGCAAAAGAAGGTTTTTATCTGTGATTTTGTTGATTTTGGTAATTTTAGTAGGAAAGTTTTATATAAAGATTTGAACTTCTTGGTGAAAATGAAAATCGAATTGATAAAAAAACCAAAAAACGTAACGATAATTGAAGGTTTTCCTGGCTATGGCTTGGTAAGCACAATAACAACAGAGTTCTTGCTTGATCATATTGATGACATAGAAAAGATTGGAAGAATTTGGCTTCCTGAAGCGCCTGCAATGATCGCTGTGCATAAAGGAAAGGTTGTTGAGCCTTTTGGAATATTTTATAGCAAGAAGTATAATCTTGTCATAATCCATGTCGTTACGACTGTTTTTGGCTTTGAATGGGAGATGGCAGAAGCTGTTATGGAGCTTGCCAAGCAATTAAATGCAAAAGAGATCATAAGCGTTGAAGGTATTAGCAGTGCTGATATTGGAGAAAAGCCAAGGGCATTTTATTTTTCAACGAATGCTGTTAGATTAAAGAAGCTGAGTAAGATCGCTGATGCTCCGTTGCAGGAAGGGATTATTGTCGGTGTAACCGGAATAATGATGCTGATGGGCGATAGAAAAATTCCTGTCACTGCTATATTTGCAGAAGCGCACAGCGAGTTGCCTGACAGCAAGGCAGCTGCAAGGATAATAGAGGTTTTGAATGAATACGTTGGATTGGACATCGATCCGAAGCCGTTGCTAAAGCAAGCAGAAATGTTCGAGAAAAAATTGCAGCAGCTGCTTGCTCAAACAAAAAAGATGATGGAAGAGCAGAAAAAGAAGTTGAGTTATGTAGGTTAGTGCTTTTATCTTTAAATTACTACTGATTGATTAAAAAAATTTAAAAACTTTCTTTTTTATTCACAGGTTTAACTATGATGAGTCAGATCTATACGCAGATAAGGCGTTTTGTAGACGAACTAGAAAAAAGAATCAGTCGTTTAGAAAGAACCTATTCTAACCAGAAGGTTTTAGATAGAAAAGTTATGGAAGAAACCATTCAGCTTCTCAGAAGTGAAAACTATCCAAATGCTTTTGTTAAGGTAAAGAAGTATAACTTGGGTGAACGAGGAGAGCTAGCTTTACTTAAAGAAAGTTTTCTTCCAGATTTCATTTTCTACTTAGGATATGGATTTTTAGATGGAGAAACCAAGAAAGGAAGGATAAGAAGAAAAATTCTGCGTGGAAACATTTACAGAAAAGTTATCGATCTAATTGGTGCTTGTATTTCTACATGTATGCGCTATAAACTTCAAGAGCTTAACAAAGAGGAGCTTAAAAGCGAATTAAGTGAACTTGAAAAAAAATGTTTGGACTTTGGAGGAAAAAGGAAAGACGCCTTGCTTATTTACACAGGTATCTTATTTTTAATTTGGGAAGGAAAAATTGATTGGGATAGCCCTGATAAAATAGCTGAAGATTATCCTGCTGAGATAGTATGTAAATTAATTGATCTCAATAGGAGATTAAAAGCTCAGAGTGCATATAACTCAACAAAAATGGCCTCCTATGACCTAGCAGAGATGTTTAATTATTTAATGAAACAGAGAAGGAAATTTTTTGATTTGGTTTGCGAGATCAAAGGAATAAGTCCTAACTGGTGGAATCGACTTAAATTATCGTTGTTGATGAGGTTTGGCCGTAGGCTAAACGAGGAAGAGAAACAAAAATTAAGGGAAAAATTTGGAAAAAAGTGAACTCGTCTTTACTTTTTTTCTTTTTTCTCACCGCGTTCAATTCGTCGAAGTTCGTCTATTTCAGCCAAAATTGCTTTTCGTTCTTTTTCTAAAGCATCTTTTTCTTTTTTAATTTCAACTCCAATTCCACCTATGATAAGATTAACATTTTCGAGTTCTTCCTCTATTAGTTTTTTATATTCATTTATCTTGCTGAGTTGTTCTTGAAGATGTTTTTGAACAATACCCCATTTTTTTGCTTCAGCATTTTGCTCTGCTATAAGTTGTTTTATTTCATTTTCTAATTCTCTCAGTTTTAGATTTTGCCATGCTATAAAGCGTTCATAAGTTTTCATCAATTCCGGATTAAACTGTGCAATATATTTGATGCCGCTAGCACGCCATCGTGCCCAAAGTTGCCTGATTCGGAGCCATGTCTTTTTAACCGCCCCAGACAATCGTTGAAAATCCTGAATTGTTTTAATTAGATCTGCACGTAAAAACGCTTTTGCTCGTACCAAAGTATATTTTTTCGCTTGTAATTTTCCTAGCTCTCGAATTATTTTATCCTCTTCCCGCATTCGTTCGTTTAGAAGTTTAAGTTGTGCTTGTTTTTTTCTTTCAGTTAAAGGAACTCCTTTCACAATTAGCTCTTCTGCTGATATTTCTTCGCGTTCTGCGGCGATTTCTTCGCGTTTTATTCGAGAAAATAATCTTTTAGCCCATCCAAAAACCATTTCATTCACCTCGATTTTTTGACTTGAATAGTTTTTTGTGCGTTTCCTTTAGTTGCGTAAATCTCTTTGCCAGTGATAACGCTGCTTTTTCTATGCCTTTTGCTCTTTTTGGAGCAAATTTCATTAACTTAGCGGCAACTTTAATATAATCTTTGATTAAAGCTTCCAGTTTTTTTAATTCAGCGTCGAGCTTTTTTTCCAGAATAACAGGGCTTTGTTTTTTTCTTTTCTGCTTGACCATAGATTTCACCTCTTTTTTGATTATTTGAGAATCTTGGAATTTAAAAATATTTATAAAAAATCTAAAGGATTTTTCACTTTCTTTATCTGCTCTAAGCTTACCTTTGTGTAGCGCTCTGTTGTTGCAAGATTTGCATGACCAAGCAGAGTTTGAATGACTCTTATATCTGTTCCTTGTTCGAGCAGATGCGTTGCAAAGCTAGCTCTTAGAGCATGGCAATAAACCCTTTTTTTAATACCTGCCTTTTCAGCAAGGGATTTTATGATCTTTTCTGCCTGTCTCGGAGTTATCGGTTGATTTTGTTTGCTCGGACTTGGAAAAAGAAATTCGTTTTCTGGAAATTTTTCTTTTAGTTTCGGAATATAGTCCTGCAAATCTTTGACTAAAGTAGTTGAGAGAATAACAATCCTGTCTTTTTTTCCTTTTCCTGCCCTTACAACAGCTATTTTTTCTTTCAGGTCAAGATCGTTTATTCGCATTTTAACAGCTTCAGAAACGCGCAATCCAGCTGAATAGAGAAGCTCTACGAGAATCCTGTGTTTTTGATTCTTTGCCGATGCTATCATTTGCTTTATTTCATCTCTTGTTAGAACGGTAGGAATCTTCTTTTCCAGCTTTGGAGATTCTATCTTGCTGAATATATCCTGTTCAAGGATTTTTTTATAGAAAAACCTTAATGTGCATAAAGCCAAGTTGACTGATGAAGGTTTTAGTTTTTTATCAAACAGGAGATGGGCAATATAGCTCTTTACGTCTTCTTCTGTTGCTTCTTGCGGAGGTTTTTTGATAAAGGAAAGAAAATCTTTATTGAAAAAAAGATATGTCTTTACTGTTTTTTCTGAAAAGCCCCTTAGTTTAAGCTCTGTTTCGAGTTGTTTCAAAGCTTGCATTTTTTAGCCGAGATGATAATCAAAGATAACCGGGGCCTGGATTAATTCCGGAATTTTGTTTTGACGATTCTGTGCTTTTAAGGTTTCTACTAAGCGTAATGCATCATCTTTTGTGCATGCGCAGGCATAAAGAACATAGGTATCATGATATTTTCCTCTGTTTTTTCTCCAAAAGTATATATCTGCTGTTATTGCGAGAAAGCCGTTTTCTTCTGTTGTTATATCAAAGGTTGTAAGCTGGATATAAATTTTTGAAATGTTCCTTGTGCGGACTCTTTCTTTTTCTAATCTTGAATATATTTCTTTTGTTAAAGTTTCGAGATCTGGATAAGCATGCATGTTCATTTTAGTTTTCTAAAACGAACTTTTATATAAATTTTATTGGTTTTTTAATTTTTAACTTCTAACAAGTAGTAATAAAAGAAAAAATTTAAATAGAATCGAGCTAATTAGTGACTTATGGAATTCGAAGAGATATTAAAAACAATTATTAAAAGTAGAAATGAAGGGGATCTATCGATCCGGATATCTCTTAGAATCCTAGAAAATTACAGGGATCGTTTAGGAAACGACTATGAAACTTTGATATCTGAACTTGTATTTCTTTCTAAAGTGATATCAGAACTTCAACAACAAGCAGAGCTCCTCTTTGAAAAGGGGGTGAAAGATTCTGTTACTAAATTAAACAGTAGGGCGTATCTCGACGATAAATGTTCTTCTTTGACTGAAGAATATTCATTAGCTTTTATCATAGGGGATATCGACAAGTTTGGAGAATATAATAAAAAATATGGACACGTCCAAGGAGATGTCGCACTCAAAATTATTGCACAACAGTTTAAGAGAGCTATAGAAGATAGGTTAGTTAGAGATGAAGTTGCTTTTGTTGCAAGATACGGTGGAGAAGAATTTTGCGCTTTTATAAGAAATTATGAAAGAGATCTGCAATCTTTACAAGAGTTAGTTGAGGGGGTGCGAAAAGATATAGAAACGCTAGAGATTCCTCCTGTTGAAAAGTATGAAGATAGTGGTTTCAGACATAGAACAATCACCATCGCGGCAGGGATAAGACGAAAGAAAGAATCATTGGATGATTTTATGCGTGATGTGATTAACTTATTACGTAAGAAGGTTGAAGAAGGAAGAAATAAAACTTATCTAAGAAAATAGAAAAAATTTATATGTTTTAAAGACCTATAAATAATGAAAAATGCCAAGGCCTCAAAAATATTATCCGAAGCCTGAATATACTACTTGGACTTTGAATCAACGAACAGGGGGAGAAATTAGTAGATTGAAGTTCGTTTTGGAGGGAGCTTATGGGAAAGGATGTAATAGGTTAGTATATGTTCTTGGTACAGGTATTGAAGATCATCCGGTTAAAAATCCTACTAAAAAAGTAAAAGGATTAGTAGAACGTATAATAAAAAAGAATAACTTACCTATTAATCTCCGACACGTTTGTCAAATAAATGGTTTAGTGCATGTAGTAGTTTATGGCAGTAAAAAGGATGCAAAAAAAGTTCAGGAAAGTGTTGAAAAGATCGCACGGGAGTTTTTCTGTGATTCCAGGGCACGAATAGGGATAGTCGAATATAAAGGTGAAAGTGTTGGCGACGTTTATTGTGAACTCTATGATGCTCTTAGGATTGTAAGAGAAAAAGGAGGAATGTTCCACTTCTACGATCCAGAGAACGATTCGATCGATGCTATTCTTAGAAAAGAGCTAGAAAAAATTGCCGAAGAAAAAAGATGCAAGCGAAGCACAAATTCTTAAGAAATTAACGAAAACGCTAAATAACTTGGTTCGTTTTATGGTTATTAAACGAACTTTTTCTGGTTTTTTGTTTTTGAGAAGGAGATTTGATAAAAAATTTTAAGCGATGATTGAAAATTTTAGTCTTTTATTTTTGGTGTTTGTTCTTTGTTTTGCGATTAAAACTTTTGATTAAAACCTAAAAGTTTTTGGTTAAGTCCAACGATGTTTTCTTTTGCCTGAAGTTCTTTAAATCCAGGTTCTAACGAGATCAAAGGCCTGCCTTTTATGTATGTTTTTTGTACTGGAATTCCTTTTGAGATTAGGTTTGTAACATAGGTTCTGATAAGGGTAAGGGAAAGGTTTAGCTTTTGGGCAAGTTCTAGGTATGAAATGGGCTTTGATTCTGAATAAAGGGCGAGAAAGACTTTTTGCTCTTCTTGCGTTAGGGGCTGAATTTGATTGGTTTCTGGCTTGGATTGGATTGGCTGGCCTGTAATTTTTGAAATTATGTTTTTGAGCTGCTTTATTTCTTCTTGCAGATGCTGGATTTTTTTATCCAGCTCGCATAGGTATTCGTAATTTGCCTGGATTTCGTTTGTGTTTTCGTTTATTGCATCGAGATGCTCTTCGAGTTCTTCGTGTATTTTTGAGAATGTCGATTGGACGAATTGCTTTAAGTCTTCTGGTTTTTCGTCGAAGAAGATGATCTTGGTTATTTTTGTCACCTCTTTCTCCTGCTTTTGTTTGATGCTTTCTTTGCTTAGTGCTTTGTTTGTTATTTATATAATTTTCTCGTGTTTAAACTATAGGTTTTCTTTCTTTTTTTGCGCTTTGTTTGGGTTATTTTGCCCTCTTTTTCAAGTTCTGCGAGAAGGCGGTAGAACGTGCTTTTTGAGCAGAGGGCTTGCTCATCTACTATGATCTCTTTGAGCTGGAAAGCTGTTGAGCCTGGATATCGTGTTAGGAGGTTTAAGATTAGGTTTTTTATGTAATCTTTTGAATGTTTGACGATTCTTTTAGCGATTCTTTCTTTTGCTTGGAGTTCTGATTTGAG
>Ga0180302_10001501_pt1 | contig 11091 bp, 7 predicted proteins | sample GuaBasSediGuay17_FD_121794 | JGI IMG/M metagenome (GOLD analysis project Ga0180302, IMG submission 121794) | Subseafloor sediment microbial communities from Guaymas Basin, Gulf of California, Mexico - Guay17, Core 4571-4, 12-15 cm | ecosystem: Environmental > Aquatic > Marine > Hydrothermal... | reverse complement strand
GCAGGAAGGAGGATTAGCATCCGCACATACCCTTTTTCCTTTTCAATATATGCGGTTTTTCGATCTACCTTAGCAACTCCTCTTTCATATCTAAGGCTATAGATAGACGTTTTCCGCAAAACCAAAGACCTGTTGAAGGCATTACACAGCACCCAGCATAGACACCTCAGTATAATAAGGAGGGCTCACAACTATTTAAAACGCCCAGAATGAAGGAAGAGATCAGTTTCGCACATCAAACAAAGACCTAGCAACGATTAAAATGATGACAGCTTGATTAGGTCTCGCTAAGTAGAACTGTTGGGGCTACAGCCCTATATCAATGAGTTTAGCTGGGTAAAGTAGTATGCTGAGGCTGGAAGCGAGAAGTCATCGAAGAAATGAAAAGCAACACCAAGGCTCAGAACTCTAGAGATAGCCGTGCCTATAGCGAGGAAGAAGATGTTGTGAAACAGAAACCTATGCATATAGAGATGATCAACAACAGAAAGAAAAGAACAAATAGAGATAACGGGATCTAAACATAAGGAGGACATAAACAAAATGCGGAGAATTTGTAGTTACACCAAGAATCCGGGTTCATAGATGATATCTATTTATGTTGTGGACGTTTTACTCTACATAAAAGCAGATCAAAGGTTTAAGATTCTCGATTCCTTGAATTGCCAGCGAATTTTAATGATTCTTTAATTCGTCTTATCCTTGATTCAAGTACTATTCTAGGTCTCACAGATACCCATTTAATGTTCATAGGTGACAATAACATTCTGTCCTTAATACCGTACGTGGGCATAGATCTAAAGATCTCAACAATTTCTTTCCAATTATCTATGCCGCGACCATACACATTAACTTTTCTATGAAGCTTTAAAGGATAGAGATTATGACTATATCTTACCATATCTCCTATAGCAGAGATTAATCTTAAGTGAGGAGGGGCATCGATAACAACAACGCCATTGCCATCTTTATCCCATACACTAAGAGTTGTAATTCCAAACCTAACCCTTTTGTACCAATTAAAACCATAAACTTCTATACCTTTGGAAAGAATATCCACAATGCTAATTCCTTCAGTTAGTATGGGTAGTTCAAGACCAAGCATTTGAAGTATTGTAGGCAGAATATCGACATGTCTTACCACTACATCCTTAACTAGAGCTTGCTCTATATCTGGGTGAATTATAGCTAGAGGTACGTAAACATTCTCTGGAACTGGTGGAAAATGATGAAATAAGAAACTACCGTATTCAGTAATAATATCACCGTGATCACTTAAGAGGAACACGAGCGATCGACTCAAAATACCTCGCTTTTTCAACACATCTAATAAATCTAGAAATCTCCTAAACGCTCTCTCAACGGCTTTCTTATAATCGTTGACAAGCTTTTTCTTGTCTCTCCTAACTACTCTGATGTATTTTCTATAACCATCTGGTTTATCTTTAAAGACAGGATCGTATGGAACATGAGTTTCATCGGTCTTTTCTATATATATGAATGGTTCGTTAAGTTTTTCAAGGGGGATTCGCGGAGGATGCTTAAAGACTTTGTAAAGAGCATCATATTCCGTATGTCCCCAATAACTAGTATTCAATGGCAGATCGAATATCGAGGGAATAGATGATGGTAGAAGACTTGAGAAGTCTTTAACCATATGCCTAGGTGGATTCAAACCTGTAACAATAGAAGCCATCGATACTGGAGTAAATATCGATTGAGCAATACATTTCATCACAAGCCCGTAATTCTCAAGCTCTTTAGGATAATAATCAAATCTTAAACTATCAGTCACGAAAATGACGATATTTTTAACCCTACTCCCTAAAGAAGCTAAGCTCTTGAATAAAGGCATCGTTTTATCACCCAATCGAGGTTAGATTAGATGATCCTCTTTTAAAACATTAGCAAAGCTTTCTGCGAGTTAACTCTTCAACTCTGATAAAGATGTTAGCAAATGTAGTTACATTGTCATGATACAACCTACTTTCGTAAATTTTCAAAGAAATTCAATAATCTTGATGTATCGTCTTGATGATTGAATCTTTCTGTGACATTTTTAATAATTTCACTCCTATTCCATTCACGTGAAATAGCTTTAGTGATAGCTTCAGCTAAACTATCGCTATCAGTTCTAGCAATAATACCTGTGACCTCATCCTTCACTATCTCGGGTAGGCTACCTATATCAGTAACAACAGCAGGAACACCAAGTCTATTGGCTTCCACAGGTACTCTACCAAAAGCTTCAGGAACAAGTGAGGGAAGTATAACAACCTTAGCTTTGTACATCAGGTAATAGTATTGTTTAGAAGGAGAGAAACGATCCAAGAACATTACATTCCTTACTTCTAGTTTTTTAGCTAGCTTTTCAACCCAAGTACTTCTACATCCAACCATGTATAACTCTAGATCTCTGAACTCCTTAAAAATCCTAGACCAAGCTTTAAGAAGTAAATGAGGACCTTTAAGAACGTTGGCTCCAGAGACGTATAAAACGTAGCTTTCGGGGGGTTCGTCGGGATTAGGTTTTATATACTTTAAAGGCTCTGTAACAAAGTTACGAATCACTCTAAAGGGTTTATAATTAAGTTCTGGAATATGGTTGGTATGAATTCTCCACGTTGTCTCCGAGGCTGGAATAAATGCATCGATACTTTCTATAACTCCTCGCATAAGTATTGACCATTTGAAGTAATCTATCGGGCCTTTAGCAAAATCTAGAAACCAGTACGTAGCCGCTTTAACATTGCTCAGCAACCCTATTTTTGCAAGTTCTAGGTTTACATTTTGCTTACACCTGATTATTCTCCAAGGCGAACATCGCTTCAAACAAACCTCTTTAAAGCCGTAGGAAGCAACCCACCAAGGACAGATCAGGGCGTGACTGTGGAGATGAGCAACCACAGGAACTTTCTTCAACCCCTTTATGCGTGGTGCAACATGGTAGATTTCATCTGTAATCCAAACAATGTCGGCCCATTCGATCAACTTACTGACATCGTTGAGTTCTATTTGGGGGTAAACCGTAGTAGTATGACCGGTGACTTGATAGATATGTATCCCTAGAGAGTTGATACGCTTAACAAATTCTCTGCTACTATTTTTGCACGTCAAAATCTTAAGTCTAACCACATGTTTAAGTCTCTCAAGAAATTCGAGAGTAGATATTTGCGCTCCACCGAAGGCCAAAGCATGCGATACTACAAGTATATTCATCCTCTAAACCACCTTAGTCGAAAATGCGGAATGAGAATTGAAAACTAAAGGCTATCTCACGATAAACCATGGCACGAGTCTTAACAGTGGCAATGGAAGATTCGGGTGGAAGTACAATCCATGTTCACCTAGCAATTCTCCGTGATCGCTAGTTATCACAATATTACCGTTAATCATGGTTATAAGGTCAGCGACACTTCTCAATATCCATTTCAAGTTCTCTATATAAGCTTTTCTTAACACACGATTAACTTTCTCTACATCTTTCAACACATCCTTCAAGGTACCTAATAATATATGATCTATCGAAAATTTTCCTACAACTTTTTTTAGCTTCCTTATATTCTTATCGATTATTCGATTACTTAATTCCTCTAATTTCATGATTCTACTAATAATGTTTACCATGAGTACGTATGGTGCGTGTGGCTGTGCATACCATACTAACAACTTGTAGTCATGTGGATACCTCAATTTCTTCAACTTTAACTTAGTCATAGTAATCTTTACTGCTAGATTAACTTTTTCTGGAGGCGTTGTCGATATATTTTCATCCCATCCCCAGTCCCATACCTCCTCTATATACATGAATTTATTTGATAGATCCAAGCCTGTATATACACCTCGTTTATTAATCATAGGTGATGCTGTTACTGCTACGTATGAACGCCAATTGAATTTGGAAACCATGTGCTTAAGCCAGTCAGGAGTTGTACTTGCAGGACTTAGTGCTGCAACAAGGCTACCATCTAGATAATCGTAAACAACATCCGAAAAAATATCGTATCTACACGCATCCAATATTATCAATGCATCTATTTTGGAATTAGACAGGAGCTTTTCTTGCATAACAATATACGGCGATTCTATTCTAGTATAGTAGTCACGATTATATATCCATTTCATCCAAGATCTTAGCGTCCGATACTTCAAGTAGAGTTCAACAAGCCATAACCTGGTATCGAGACTAAAATGGGATAGTTTAAGGTAATCACCGATTCTCATAAGTGTCTTAGGTCCTAGCATTATCATCCATAATCACCGAGGCTTGAACTACACTTCTTTCAAGATACTGCACCCCGATGACTAATAATTGAACTAATATGAGTTCAATCATCACAACCAGACAACATCGATATACTGCAGTATCGCTTTATTCAGGTTTTGCCTACGACCTCGCATTTCCAGTAGATCTCGACAACTTCGTTTTCAGCTAGTATATTATCGAACTTAATTATTATCCTTACCATTTCTCTAAACCCATCTTTATCCATATCTATTAGATAGGTGAAGATATTGATTGGTATTGCTGATGATGCCCCAGTGCTGGATGCATAACACACAGCTTTATCACTAATAAGATCATGCATAATGTTGACTACGAATTCAGAGCTAGTTCCATCACCAATAATCGTTGCAACACCCCATGACTCCGTTGGATAGCCAAAGTTGTTCTTTATCGTAGTATGTGATCCGCTAGCTAGTATTATTCCTTGTCTAAAGCTTATGTCTGGCCGTATGTAATTGTCCTCTATGATATTATAGTTGCCCAACTCATATATTGCTGCCTCTGGCTTGATCTTGTCTATATCTATTACTAGTATTTTGTTGTCTCTTACAATGTTGTAGTATCCGATCACAACTATGCCATAAGCATTGTATCCGTTGTATGGATAGCCTGGATCAATGATTATATTGTTTTCGACAATAGTATCGTTACGTCCATTACCAGCAAAAGCTATTCCTGCATAACCAGGTCTCACTATGATATTGTCCTTTATAACGTTGTTATTACTTCCAACGTATATTCCTGAACTCTTTGAATACAATATAACATTGCCTATCATTATATGTCCTGACACAGGGGTTATTCTCATCTGGTTATGTAATAGTATAATTCCGTATCGCCCCGCATTCCTAATAGTGTTCCCGATTACAATGTTTTGTGCCCTCCACGTCGTTATCCCACTAACACCGCTAGGTAGATACTCGATAACATTGCCGATAATAACTGATCCAGGATCGCCACCTACTATTGTACCCTTGAGGAAGTCTGTGAATGCTCTACTACTGCAGTTATATACATAGTTGAAAGCAATGATCCTACCATGCCTGATAGCACTAACAGCAGAGTTCCGTATAATGTTTCCGATTATTATTGAACGGTGAGACGAGCCAGGGTAAGGAGGCGCGCCAGTAGCTCCTGCGCCATGTTCGTGGATTGCAGCCCAGTAACCTCTTGTATTTTCTATTAGGTTGAATGCTATTACAGCTTCGCTACCGTATACATAGATACTATCACTACCGGTATTGTAGATGTAGACGTGGTGTATGTAGATGTCCTTCGTGGAGCCATCAGGAGAAGCTATCTCGATACCAAATCTACGCTCTACTTTTTCGGGTTCGGTATCTTCGGTAGCTTGGTTTAAGCCGTCGATCATGAGGTAAGCTATCTCTATTCTCTGAGATGATTTTGTAGGATCTACTCTATTACCTATCTTAAACACGTTCGTGTCTCTTCCTCTAGCAACAAGTTTTGTAGACCATCCTTCACCAAGGATAGAAACATTCTTAACACCCTCAAGCCTTATAGTATCAACAACATAGGTTCCCGATTTTATGACTATTCTTCCTCCTCGGCTCGCAACAACATCTATTGCAGTCTGTATTACCCGAGTGTGATTAAGGCTTCTCATTATTACTTGCTTAGTCTCAACATCTAGTGTAACAGCGTACTCTCCATCCTTGTAGATAACAATGCTAACCGGTAATGAAAATTCTAGATCCTTAAGTGTATAAAATTCTTCGATATAGTCCTTGAGAGGACCTAGCTCTTCTAAAAGTTGTTCATATTGTTCCAGCAGTTGCTCATACACGATGGTAAGGTTTTCATATTTCTGTTGTAGACTTTCAACTGTTTTCTGATTCTCTTCAAAGTTAGTCAACAATTGTTTATGTACCCACTCAAAGTCGTTGAAAAGATCCTTCAGATCAGCGAGTTCTTTTTCTATTTCTTTCTGTCTTTCACTAACCAGAGCACTGATGTATACTGATATGCCAATAGTAACTAGGACAAGTACTAATACAGCAAGAATTTTTACGTTCATATCCTTAAACCCGCCTACCATCTATATTACGAATCCATTTAAACATAACGATTTTAAGTACTCCTTCAAACCATATATTGAACATAATGTTTTTATAATATCCCTGAATGATTGTTGTATAGGTTTATCGGTAGAAACAACTATAAATCTCAGATTTGTTACAATGCGTGTCAACATTTTGATAACGGCGTGATAGAATCTATATTGGAAGTTGATATAGCGATAGGGTTCAACTCTTCCTCGGTTATAGTATCGTTCTACAAGAACCCGGTAATCGCAATGTAATAGAATGACTATAATATTATGCTTTTTTGTTAATTCAGCAATATTAGTAGTTAAGCGTAAAAGGAATTTTATGAACAGCTTCCAAATTTTGTCGTTTAAATATAGCTCGGCATACCTTGCAAGCCAAGATATATCAGCTAACTGTTTAAACACATACCCTTCCTGATCTATTACTATATCGCATCTTTTGAGATAAGCGAAAAGTTTGGAACGCGCCCTTGAGTATGCTAGCATATGAATCAGTGTGAGAAACGGAAATAGTACTCTATATAGTTTAGGCGATGCCATTGTAATCGGAGGTAGGTTTTCGTAGAATTTTGATTTGATACAGCTATAGAATAGTTTGCAGATTACAGAATCCATTAGTTGTGTAAACAGTATGTGAGTGAATGAGTGAGCGTTTAGAGCTACTACACAAACATTACCGTATTTATTCAGCAATTGACTCAATAATTTTGCATGTGTGGTCTTTCCGGAACCCTGTGGTCCTACAAATAGTATTATAGTTTTCTTCTGGCTCATTCCCATCACCATAAAACTAAATCAACGTCATATTACATTATCGATCCGATATTCGTTGTTACCTCACAAGTACGAAATAAGCATCTACATCAGGGACTAACTATCTACAAATTATCCAATACAAGATGAGCTTCTCATCAATTTTTAACATTAACCTTGTCTGGACAAGAAGACGTTGCGAAATAGTTTAAGTCATGAAATACAACGTGTGTTCTGATCGAGCTTCATACTTTTGGTACGATATAAATAAGAATCATAGTTGAGATCTAATGTAATGATGTCTATTGTTCTACATAATATCGTTATTTTCTACGTGTTTCATTTTAGTATTTTATCGAATAAACTTATTTCAGCTATTGCTACTTTCTCCCATCCATTATGTAATTCTATAAACTGTTTGACCCTAGGATCTTCATGCTCTTTGTTGTAATCATCAATGTCCTCGTCTAGGATTTTGATGGTGTTTACAGCCGCACTCCTAATATCACCTTCAGGAACAAGCTTAACTGGTGGTAAAGATCCGTAGATATCGGATAAAGCTGGAATATCGTATGCAACTACGCTAGTTCCTAGGATAAGAGCTTCTAGAACAACTAACGAGAACCCATCGCTATGTGATGGATAAACTAATACTTTTGCGTTAGCTACCAGCCTGTAGAGATCCTCTTTATTCTGAACAAAACCTGCATAATCTACATAGTCCTCCAACTCAAATATTTTCAGCAGTTTCTCTAATACAGAACGAGTTTTAGAATCAAAAAATCTTCCAGCAACAACTAAGCGTGTTGGTCTAAATCTAGAGACAAGAAACCAGATCAACGGTATCTCTAATACACCTTTTTCAGGTATTAAGCGTGCATAGTATACTGCATAACTTTTCTTTGACGAGGTGTTCCTAAATCTGAGGATATTGGTTTCAAATGCATTTCCAGGTCTTAGCGTATAGATCGGCACATTAATTTTGTCAAAGCTTACATAGTTAAGAGGTTCTTTAGAAATAACGAAAACAGCGTCCAAGAGCTCTCTTTTAAAAGACCATCTATATAGTTCTTCATAGTTAAAGGGGATGTAGAGCTTGTAGGAAGGCCATGTAAGGAGTTTCCGTATTTTTTGTGAAAGAAAGAGCCCTATCCTCTCTACGAATCCGCTATCTAATAATTTTAGAGAACGGAGAGGTTCTGGCTCTAACCTCGATGTTATGGTATATAGTGCTTGATGTAGTAAGGTTACATGGATAGCGTTTTGTATAATATGCTTTGCATACAAACCAGAGGATAGAATGTAGATAGATTCACTAAGCGAAGAATATACAATATCAATTCTTCGCACGTCACTCAGAAACTTTTTGAGGAAATCTCTTTCATACTCAATTACGTTTTTAACGAGAGTAATAGCAGGCAAGCTTCTAGATACTGAAGGGTTCAGAAGAATACGAAGATTCCTCTTCCTGTCAATCAATACATGCATCTTCTCGACATTCTCCAGGAGCTCAAAAACATTGTTATCTATGAATATTCCGCATTTCTGTAAAAAGCTGAGTTGCTCGAGGAGCATTCTTCTCTGCTGATCTGAGAAAAGAGCATTATAGTAATACATTAAGTACGTTATTGGCACATATAGATATACGTCAATAGAAAAATTCGGATAGCATTTCAATGTATTGAATGAACGTGTCTCCGCTCCTCCAAGAAAAGTAGTCGGCAATCCTATGTAGAGGACTTTCAAAGTCATCACCTATTACCTTCGGTCTTGAATATTTTAATACTGATAATGTTAGGTTAACGAGTGGTTGTCTTGGCGTAAGCGTATTTGTATATAATGTAGCTGAGCACCGAGTTATATATTACGTCGAATCGTCTTTGAAGATCCTTGAACAATTGTTTGCCCAGTATGTATTTAGCTTCATTTGGAAAATCAATGTTATATACGGGAATAATAAGTATGATTTCTCCTTCCTGTTCATTCCCTAGGATCTTCGAAGAAATTGTATAGTTGTTGTATGTAGCTATCTCAATTTTGGCAAGTGGTTTAAGAAAACCATATCGATTATCCCCATAAACATTAAAGTACCCTACTTTGTACGCAGAGTAATCAATATGCTCAATTACGAATAAAGATGTCGCGTATCCCTCATAAGCATGGTAATCGAGATCGTGTGAATAGCGTGGTTGAGTGTATATTATCAAATTGTTGATGTACGGACCCAGGGATAGTATGAAAAGTGTTACCATGACTGTATGTAGCAACCTTTTATACCGGTTACTTCTTCTTAGAATTGCTATAAATGTTACTAATTGGCTAGTAAGCAGAACCATTGCAACAACATACGGTCTATACGCATAATCCGTAGGTAAGTGTACAAATAATGATAAGTATGCAAATCCTAATGTAGATGTTGCGAAAATTGTTATTATTTTCACTAAACCGTTTTTTACATACCTTAAGATCGTAACCATACTAATCATGGTTACTAAAGCAAGTAGGAGTCTGTGCGCTCTGTTCGTGTATATAACGATTATTTCTATAGTACCATATTTCGCGAGTCTCGGCGGGGTATAAGATACATATACATCGAGCGGTTTAAAGCCTTCCAACAGTAGTTGTATGGCTGTGCTTAGATCTGAACAGAAGAAGAAACCCCAATACAATGTATATAGAGTTATAGCAACTAATGCAATTAGTGTAAATGGTTCGAGTTTCTTTGCGTCTATAGTATTATTATAACGATGTTGGTTCTTGGTGAGAACCGAAAAGATTAGTATAGCCGTCCCCAACAATGCTACTAGGATGGCGTAAACCCAAGCAAGAGGTAAGTAGTTTATTGCTTCAGCTAGAATGAGTAATGTAAACAGTAGGTAGGTTCGTGAACGAGTTGTTAATGTATATTTTGGCTGGATGGAGATAAGCAGATAGTACGTTAACAATGCCATTATACATAGTCCAACAAGAAAATAATGGAACGCTTTACGCATGAATATTGTCAATGACAACGTGATTAGCACACTTATTAAGAAGTTTATCGGTGATGGAGATCTCGGTGCGTCTTCGATATTGAAGGTGACCCACTTAGTAAGCAGATAGAGAGATGGAAGTAATAACAATACTAACATCGCTATACCGTAGAGGTAGTAGATAGCTATGGGGGGCAAAGCTGTAACAAGGTATGCTATTGTTGATACTAAAGGAGTTCCTGGACTCGATACAAAGTTGTCGAAGTAGTTCATCAACACTTCAATTCGACCATACTTGGATACCTGCTCTATTGATTTAATTGGATAGAAGGAATGCCATGTCCTTGTGAAGTTGTTGACTATGTCTGTTATTTTAACTGTGTATGCTAACTCTAGTATTGAGATAAATACTAATGACAGTAACAACACTCTAAAAATATTACTTTTATTTTTACGAGCATAGTACAATACAGTTATGCCCCATAGAATCACAAGTACAAAGACGAGCATATCATAGATTATTGTATTCAAGGAAAATCTACTAACCACTAGATAGACTAATGCAATAGCGAATAGATATACAATTGCTGTATTAATTCTTGGTATTAGAACCTTAACCATTTCTATCACTACCTTTGCTAAAGTCCAAAAACCTTAACCAGATTAGTTGCCGAGTTGCGAAGTTTTAGAAGTATTAGATCTCTAAGCTTCTCTCCTAAACGCAATAGCTCTATTCTATCCATACTAGTAGGCTCTTCGAGCTTAGACACAAACTCGTCTACGTTGCCAGGGTTGAATAGAAATTTCTCAGCAGGTGTTCCCTCAAGGATTTCCGGAATACCTCCAACTTTAGATGCTATTGGCATCGTCCCTGTGAGTATTGCTTCTATAACTGAATACGGTAGCGGTTCTTCACTTATGGATGGAAATATGAATGCCCATGCCTTTCGATATAGTTCGAGCAACTTACTATACTCTACTTTGCCTACCACCGCTATTTCCAGACT
>Ga0180302_10001500_pt1 | contig 11096 bp, 8 predicted proteins | sample GuaBasSediGuay17_FD_121794 | JGI IMG/M metagenome (GOLD analysis project Ga0180302, IMG submission 121794) | Subseafloor sediment microbial communities from Guaymas Basin, Gulf of California, Mexico - Guay17, Core 4571-4, 12-15 cm | ecosystem: Environmental > Aquatic > Marine > Hydrothermal... | reverse complement strand
TCCATGGCCCCCACACTCGCTCGGGGAAGTAATATACAATAGTCTTGTAGTATTTGCCGCGTTTACGTTCTTCGTTATTGAGGTATGCGGAAACATGTCGTATGCATCATCTGTCGTGGATCGATATAGGGCGAAAAGCGTACGAATGAGACGCGTAGTTGAATCCCTATTCTTTGGAAAGCTGAGGGGGAGCCCAGCAAGGCGGGCTGAGACGATGGTTGGTGGCGGCCTGAGGCTCAGTCCGCTGGCCGAGACCCTACTCAGGGGATATTCTGGAGTATATGCGCTCGAAGAGACTACTGAGGAGCTTTCCGGCAAGGTTCTAGGCTTCATAAGGTTGGAGGAAAAGAGAGACAAGGACTTCGTAAGATCTCTGCTTGGCCTCAAGGCCGCGCCCCACTTCAAGAGGATGATTCTCTCAATAATCCTAAATCTATTCTTCAAGTTACCACTCTGCGTGCTGCTCACAATAATGACTATTATGCTGGCGGAACGGCTAAACGTTCTATATCCTGGTGTTGTCGAAGTCGAAAGCCCGGGGTTTGTTGTCGTAGTCTTTGTGCTAATTGCTATACTTTTCTATTAGCTTGGTAACATCGTGGCGAAAAAACGGAGATAGTGATCACTAAAATTTCATAATCTCCTCTATTTTTTCAAAAAGAGAAAGAAAAATAAAGTAATGCCAGTAGACTACTATTTCTTATAGGAGGGTCTCTCAGGCTTTTCCGTGGTGCATCTATGATGACCACCTTGGCCGAAATGGCTATGATTTCGGAGGAGGAGATAGAGAAGAAGTTTACTAAGTTCCTCCTCACATACACTACGAGTGACGAGAAGGGTATGCCGTATCGTCCATATTTTGATCTGCTTCACACGATATTTGATAGTAAGACAAGGAGTATCGTGGTTTCATATTCTGACATATCTAGAGACTGTCCAGAAATAGCTAAGCTGTTCCTGCAGAGACCAAAGCATGTTCTCAAAATATTTGACAGGGCACTCAGAAATATACTAAGAGAAATATATAAGGACGCCCCAGAAGAGTTTCTTAGGAAATATCGTGTGAGGATCAAGGATATTGAGCCAGAGATAAAGATAAGGGAGGCCTTCTCAAGCGATAGGATAGGTAAGGTGGTGGCACTAAGAGCGCTGGTCGTCCGGGCATCGCAGGTAAAGCAATTTCTTAGGAGGGCAATATACATATGCGAAGTCTGTGGGAGGGCTTTTCCCTACGAGAGTGAGGAGTTTTACTCGAAACCCCGGGCTTGTGCTTATCCTGACTGCAGAAATACGAATCCGAACAAGTTCATGCTATCCAAGGAAGGTAGAGAGTTCGAGGAGTACCAAGAGCTCATAGTGCAAGAGTTGCCGGAGGAGCTCCCAGCAGGAAAGCTACCAGAATCGTGTACCGTTGTGGTGTATGGTGATCTTGTCGATAAGGTACGGCCTGGAGATAGGGTAAAGATCTATGGTATCGTGCTTACAGCACCAGAAAAGCGTCTCTCAGAGGGTAAGAAGCCGCTATTTAAAACGTACATAGAAGCAATCTACCTCGAGAAGCCTGAGGCAGAGGAGGAGGAAGTCGAGCTTACTGAGGCCGAAATAGAGAGAATAATGTCACTAAGAAACGACCCAGAACTAGAGCAGAAGATATATAACAGCATATGTCCCTCGGTCTATGGCTTAGATGTGGTCAAGAAGGCCATAGCTGCTCAATTGTTTGGTGGTGTGCCTAAGGTATACCCAGACGGCACAAAGGTCAGGGGAGATATCCACATATTGCTTATAGGTGACCCTGGGACAGCCAAGTCTCAGCTCCTCAAGTATGTTGCCAGTCTCGCACCTAGAGCCCTCTACACGAGTGGCAAGGGGTCTACCGCTGCGGGCTTAACAGCAACGGTTGTTAGAACGGAGGATGGCTGGGCTCTCGAGGCTGGGGTTTTGGTTCTTTGCGATAAGGGTATAGCGTGTATCGATGAGTTTGATAAGATGAGGGAGGAGGACAGAAGGGCCATACATGAGGCTCTAGAGCAGCAGACAGTATCGATAGCTAAGGCGGGAATAGTTGCGACACTAAACGCGAGAACAAGTGTGCTTGCGGCCGCAAACCCCAAGTTTGGCAGGTACTACCCAAATAGAAGCCTTAGGGATAACATAGATTTGCCGCCCACGATACTATCCAGATTTGACCTGATATTCGTCCTTAAGGATAAGCCTGAAAAGGAGAGAGATGCGGAGCTGGCGGAGCATATACTCCAACTCCATGGTAGGCTCAGGAAGCCCATACCTCCGTTCTCCCCAGAATTCTTCAAGAAGCTTGTTCTATATGCTAGGGAGCACATATTTCCACGTCTCACAGAGGGCGCAATAAAGAAGCTCAAGAAGTTCTATCTCCAGATGCGTGCGATGGCTAATAAGTATCCAGAAGAGGAGCTTGAGATACATCCAGTACCAATAACACCACGGCACCTAGAAGCGCTGATAAGGTTAACCGAGGCGCACGCAAGGATGTTGCTTAAGGATGAGGCCGATGAGCATGATGCTGAGTTTGCGATAGAGCTTATGAGGGAGTCCCTCAGAGAGGTCGCATATGATGTCGAAGCAGGCGTATATGACGCTGGGGCAGTATACACTGGGGAGACTTTTTCAAGCCGCTCTAAGAGTGCATATATTTTGAGGCTCATAAGGAGCCTCCAGAATGTGTATAAGGATGGCGTGCCGATAGCGGAGATTATCAAGAGATGCGAGGAGAAAAACATATCTGCTGAGTTCGTTTACCAAGTAATAAGGAGAGAGAAGATGACAGGAACTCTCTTTGAGCCCAAGCCAGGTAAAATCCAGTATGTGCCCCAATAGTACTTAGCAAAGCAGCGTAGCCTCCTAGCGGTTAGTATTCCTCTTTTAGAGTCTAGGATTTATATTCTTAGTTCGTAAATATACTTATAGATGCTCCACTCATGGTGTTTATTTTGTCCGACGAGGAGTCATCTGAGGAAGAAATGATCGACGAAGAACTCGACAGAATAGCTGATGAGGTTGTGAAAAAATATCTAGGCGCGGCACGAGTAGATATTAGAGCTAGGGAGGCTAGAGGAGGGGTAGAAGAAATTGTGATGGAGCGCGTGGAGATCCCCGAAGAGGTTCAACCGGTACTTGAAGAAGTTCCAGTGGAGAAGATATCACCAGCGGAGATAATGAGGGAGCAAATAAATGAGACTTTAGCGAAAATGAATGACGTGATAAAGACGTCTAGAGAAAGCTTTAAAGAAGCTATAAGGAGACAGTTTATTGCATTAAGACAATACGTGAGAGAGCTTGGAAATGTCATAGCCTTGGCTTTTGTGTCCAAGATAGGTATCACACATCTAAGAAGAAAGCTTGAGGCATCCTATAAGGACATCGTCGAGAGAGAACTCAAAGTGCGCGAGCAAAAGCTTATCGAGAATGCCATAGCTCCTCTCCAGCCCTTCTATAGAGAGCTGATCACGAGGCTTAACGAGCTAACGATGCGTCTTGCTGGCCTAAGAGAGGCCTACGAGAAGTGGTTGCTGGAGTACACTACAGTTCTAAGGGATCTATCGTCAGCCACAGAGGAGGTTGAGGATGTCGAGAACCTCTTGCAAGAAAATAGGGCCCTTAAGCGACAGATAGACGAGTTGACAGCATCGCTAGAACATTACCGCATGGAGAACGAGGAACTTAAGAAACGTATTGCCGAATTAGAGTCTAAGATCTCTGAAGCTCCAAAGATAAGCGAGGAAGAACTTAAGAAACATATTGAGAAAATTGAGGAAAAGTATAGAGCAATTCTAGCAGAAAAAGAGAGAGAAATAGAAGAACTAAAGAAGCAACTCGAAACTACCGTTAGAGAGGAAGTAAAGAAGGAGTACGAGGAATACAGATCACGGTATGAGGAGCTTCTGGAGCAAAACAAGAGGCTTCAGGAAGAGCTCGCCAAGAGAACAGAAGAGCTCACAGAACTTCAGTCTAAGATTAAGGAGCTAGAAGTTAAGCTCGCAGAGCTTCGGAGTCTCGAGGAGACTAAAAAATTGTACGAGGCCAAGCTCGCCGAAAAGGATAGGATAATATCGGAGCTTAGACATCAATTAGAGTCAGCTGTAGGCTCAGAGGACTTAATGAGGAGATATGAGGAGATCTATGCAAAGTATGTTCAGGCCTCGGAACAGAACAAGATTCTCCAGAGGGAGATACAATCGCTGGCTGAGGAAAATGAGAGACTCAGAAAAACTGTGGAAGAGCTTAAGGCGAAAATAGCTGAGCTGAGAAGCGTTGAGAGGATCAGAAGTATGTATGAGGAAAAGCTCTCGGAGAAAGATAAAATAATCAGCGAGCTTCGCTCTAGGATCGCCCAGCTGGAGAGCGGATCAGAGATTGCTAAGAGGTACAATGAACTCTACTCAGAATATATGGCACTCGTCGAGAAAAACAAGATGCTACAACAAGAGCTTGCTAGGAGGAATGAGGAGATAGCAAACCTGACCAAGCAGCTCTCCGAGCTACGCTCAAAGTTCGCAGAGCTCAGCGGGCTCGACAAGATAAAGGGAATATATGAGGAGAAGCTGGCAGAAAAGGATCGGGAAATAGAAAAACTCCGAAGACAACTCGCCGAGTTAGAAAGTATGAAAGCATCGATGGAGGCGTTGAAGGCAGAAATATCGTCGCTAAGGGAGTTCATGGGCAAGGCTGGCGAAGCTCCCTCAGCCGAGGTATCGCTTGAGGAGTATAGAAAGCTTCTAGAATCGATGAAAGATGAAATACTAAAACTCAGAAATGAGCTGCAGGCCAAGACTAAGAGGCTGGGTGAGCTGGAGGCAACACTTAAGGTTTATGAGGATCAAATAAAGATTCTCCAGTCCCAGCTAGTAGAGTATAAGAAGGGCGCAATGGCCTCAAGCGAGGAATTCAAGAAGCTCCAAGAGGAGAACATGAAGCTTAAAGAACAACTAAGAATAGCAAACGAGAGATACAATGAGCTGGCCCAGAGACTTGAGACGCTCAGAAGGGAACCAGAGGAACTCAGAGCCATTCTCTCCGAGACACCAATAGGCCAGATATATCTCCAGATAAGGGCTCTGAGAAGAGCCTCAATAGACCTGCTGGCGAGGGCTCTCGGAATGCCGAAACATGTGCTATTGAGGGAGCTCAAAAATCTCGCAAGGGTCGGAATAATAAAGCTGACTGGCACGCAGGTAATATATCAGGGCACAGTATAGCATGATATGGTCGGACAGGCGATGAAGTTCTCCTCAAAGTTTTTTGTTGTCGTCATAATACTTGTCATACTTATTATGCCTCCACGAAGGCTTTCCCTCAAGGCTGAGGAGGAGTTTCTGGGAGAATTTGTTAGAGGGAGAGACACCATAAGGATCTCTGGTAGACTGGTAATCGAGGAGAATGGCTCAGATATACCGATAGCTCACGCTAAGGTATACCTCTATATGAACATCTCGGAGAGTGAATCGATGTTACTCTACGACAATACCACAGACTCCAACGGTAGTTTTCTCTTCTGCTTCCTAGTGGATGAACGATTCCCGCTAGGCGAGGTTCTCTTCATGGTATACTATCCCGGATCGCTATATGAGGGAATAGCGCCAGCAAGGATGTACTATCGCGCCGTTATAAAGGGGGAGCAGAAGGAGGGCCTTGGAGCCATATTGGTTGTGGTGTTGCTCTTCATGATGATGCTTTCGAGCGCTCTAGTCTCCCTCCGCAGAATGTTTGCTAGGAAATATAGGGCGAGAGGGATGCCAGTATGGAAGGAAATACTTAATACCATGACCGAGCAAGCGAGAAAGAAGGATGTGAATTTCGTTCTCCTCATCAGAGAATTGGTAGACAGCATATCCAAGGAGCTAGGCATACTACCGAAGCCTGGAGCGACATTGCAGGAGAAAGTCTCGGCACTGCGCGAGATGTTGCCAGACGACGCACTAAACATCATCAAAAACATTATTGCCGTCCATGACCTACTCACTTATGGGGGTCCGTATGCTAGGACCATACTCATAAGCACTATGGATTTTGACACATGGGTGGCGCTCCTATCGGATCTTACAGATGTTCTTGATAAGAGACTTGGTGGTTGAACTGGCGGATGGGTACGGAAGACTCATCAGGTTTTGTGTTAGTCTTTTTGTCCTCCTAATGATAGTATCGCTACTTGCCGCGACGCTATCTGGTGGGTTCTCGTTGACACCATACTCGGTGACTTCCTCTACAGATAGTGGGTTATCCGAGATGCGTAAAATTCTCGAGAGCCATGGGTTCGAGACAAAGATAATAGTGTCGGATCCCGAGATCGTGACAAGTCTGAGGAGAAACGTAGTGTACACTATCATAGGCCCAACGATGAGCTACGATACGCAGTCAGCATTAACAATAATGTCTCTACTACTTAACGGTTCGAGCGTCTTAATAGCGGACGACTTCGGCAAGGCTAATTCCTTGCTTTCGGAGATGTGCAGAATGGTATCCACCAAATCTCTCGCCAAGATCTTTTTAGGAGACCTAATAAGGCGGGGCGCGGTTGTAAGGAGTGTTAGAATAATCTTTAACACATCTGCGATTATTCTTGATGCTGGATCATATTGGAGAAATCCGGCATATGTTGTTGTTCGGAACTTTAATGACTACTATGGCGTCCTATCGGCGGGCGTCGACTCAGTGCTCACGGAATTCCCAGCCGCGATCGTTGTGGATGCCACAGTATACTTCCCATACAATAGGACAACAAAGCGCATAGTTGCACCCCTACCGCCAGAGCTAGGCTTTATGGTGACAACGCAATTCAGCTGGTTAGAAACAGATGTGGATAGCGCTAGGCGCGGTAGGGCGACACCGGACCCTAACGAGTGGGGTGGTGTGCCATTTGTGGTTAGTTTTCTCTTAGAATTCCCAAGTGGGGGAAGGCTCGCAATTATTGGAGACCCAGACATATTCACCAACAGGGTTCTGAGAATAGCCGACAAGGAGGGGTTCGATAATAGGAGGTTCATCCTAGACATATTTAGTTGGCTCTCAGCCCCCACCGGCACGAGAACCGTGGTTTTCGATGAGACGCGGAAAGCAATAACACCCGAAAACTGCCTATTTGGTCTCGCCTTGGCGATGAAGGTGGTAACATCGTTCACTAGGTACTGGATCATAGCCCCCCTCCTGCCATTACTCTTCATAATGTTCTTCGCCGTATACCTCCCACACAGGATCGAGATAAGGATAAAAATCTTCAAGCCGTCCACCAAGAAAGTCGGAACATCCCCATACTATGGAAGATACCTATGGTATATGTACAGAGGGGGCTATAGGGAGGCATTTAGAGTGATAGTGGATAATCTGAGAAGAACAATAAAGATGAGACTCGGGATACCCGAGGAATCCTGGGACGAAATACTGGAGATAATGAAAGAAAGGAGGCCCGACATAGCATCTCAGATCAAGAGACTAGAGGAAATAGTGGAGATCTGGAAGATGATTGTGGCTGGGAAAAAAGTCAAGGTGCGCCCAGAGGAGTACTTGGAGATGTTCGACTTTATCCGGAAGCTTAAAAATGTTCTCTAGCGCTACAAGATATTGCGGAGGAGCCTCTCGATGCTTTCTCTCTCTATTCTTGCTGTACCATCTAGCATTCGCTTCAGGGCTTTAAGGATGGCTCTAACCTTTCTTGTGTCCGCCTCCTCGGAAACTTGCGCCACAATGTAGTTCGTTCTTATTCTCTCTCCCACGCTATCAAATGGCTCAACAACAACGATTAAATTATCGGCGAGCCGAGCCTCGCACGCATATTTTGCAAGTATGGAGACCTTAGAAGAGAACGCCCTATCGCTGAGCAACCTCCTAATGAGTTTTGCATGCCTAGAGTATACGTACTTCGGTATGGGCCCCACAGCCTCATCGAACTCTATGATGCCTAGCCCTTGGATGCCTAATTTCCTTAAATTATTCCACGAAGCCCGGCCGAGATGTAGTCTCATATTGATCCCCAGAAGCAAAAAGGCGGATCCTTAAAAACGGACCACATTATCTAGAGAATGTGCGGGGTTCGTCCTTAAACCTCTCTGTGTAATACGCCCACCAGCCACGTTTTTAAGCTCTAATATTCGAAAAAAAGTAATATCTGACAGTTAGGGTGATGCGTGTGGGAAAAAAGGAAACGCTAACATTCCTAGTTAAGGGAGGGGAAGCCACACCGGGGCCTCCATTAGGCCCAGCTCTAGGCCAGCATGGTCTCCCAGTCGGTAAGGTCGTTGCCGACATAAACAGACTGACGTCCGAATATAAGGGTATGAGGGTACCAGTAAAAATAACGTTTGACCCCGACACACGGGAATATGAGATCGAGGTGGGGACGCCCTATACTTCGGCCTTAATATTGAAGTATGCTGGTGCCGAGAAGGGCTCAGGGAAGCCTGGACAGGAGTATGTGGCCAATCTCTCACTGAAGCAAGTGGTAGAGATAGCTAGGATCAAGAAAAAGGACATGCATGCTAAAAGTTTTCTGGCGTGCGTAAAGCAAGTGATAGGAACATGCGTATCTATGGGTGTGAAGGTAGAGGGTATGGATCCTAGGGAGGCTATGCGCGATCTGGAGAAGCTCCTAAAAGATAAGGGCCTATATAAAGAAGTCATTAATGAGCCGGTGTAGTTCTTTGTGTCTTAGCCTTAGTGCTTCTCTGAAAGAGAAACTGAGGCGAGATAAACTAAGACTTGCCGAGTTTTTTAAGAGAATAAGGCTTGTCAACGACAAGTATATTGAGGCCTTTCTCAGGGTTCCAAGGGAGTGCTTTGTCCTAGAGCAATACGTTAGGTATGCCTATGTGGATACGCCTCTCCCAATACTCAGAGGTGCTACGATTTCGGCAATAAGCATGTGCCTGTTAATGTGCCAGCATGCGGAGCTCGATATCGGGAAAACGGTCTTTGAGATAGGTACAGGCTCGGGATACAACGCGGCTCTCTGCGCCGAGGTCGTAATGGGGGGTAACAAGGAACCCGTAGATCCGAAGCCCGTATGCACGATAGAGATAGACCCAGAGCTCTACGAATTTGGGAGGAAAAACCTAGAAAGACTCAACTATCTTAACATTGTTGATGTTAGGCTTGGGGACGGCACTCAGGGATGGCCTGAGGACAGACTTTTTGACGCCATAATAGTGACAGCGGCTGGTAGGACAATACCAGAGCCACTCAAGAGACAGCTAAAAATCGGCGGAGTTCTCATAATACCTATAGACTATGGTGGATATGACTGGCAAGTTCTCGTAAAGCTTAGACGTGTTGGCGAGGATAAATATATTAAGACAGAGCTAGAACCAGTTAGATTCGTCCCGCTCCGGGGGAAATATGGTATCCTGCCGTAGTGTGGGGTTATAAGTGCTCCTAGTAAGGGGACGCGTATACATAGGCGGGTTCTGGTCTAGGGTCAATGTACTTATATCAGAAAATGGTCGTATAGTGAGGCTATATAAGTCGCTTCTCGCTAACAGGTACTACTTGTCGATGGTTGATGCGATCTACGACGCAGGAGATATGATGATTCTCCCTGGACTAATAGACATTCATGTACACTTTAGAGAGCCGGGCATGGAATATAAGGAGGACTTTGAAAGTGGCTCGAAATGTGCTATTGCTTCCGGTGTCACGGTGGTTGGAGATATGCCAAATAATATACCTCGCATTGACTCTCTGGAGCGTTTCTCTGAGAAAGCAAAGTTGATACATGGGAAGTCGTACGTCGATTACTTCCTCTATATGGAGCTCGCTGAGAGCGAGGAAATAAAGAAATCCCTGAAGCTTAAAAATCCTCCGAGGGCAATAAAGGTATATCTACCAGACAGGAGGCATCATCTGCTTATATCTGGCGATAGATTCCCTAGGGATATGCTTTATGTCTTTCATGCAGAGCACCCTGATTATTTGGATGAGCGGGAAGTTGTTGATCTAGAGGATCTGTACAAAGCTAGGCCTCCTGAGGCTGAGTTGAAGGGGATAGAATTCGCGATCCGCTTCGCTCAGCAGGGATATAGGGTTCATATAACTCATGTCTCAATAGGGCGGGGCATAGAACGTATAATGGAGGCTAAGCGTGCCGGGCTTAAAGTAACATGCGACACTACTCCCCATTATCTTGTTTTCTATTTAGAGAGAGTACCTAGAGATTCCCCAATATATAAGGTTTTGCCCCCACTGAGAAGAAAGGAGGAAAGAGATAAGCTTCTCAGAGCCCTAGCTATGGGATACATAGACATTATTGCTAGCGATCACGCACCGCATCATGTTGATGAGAAGAAGGACTTTAAGTCCGCGGGGTTCGGGATTCAGTCCCTCCAGTATTTGCTTCCAATAATGTTTAGCCTGTGTAAGAAAATGCACATAAGCTTCGAGAAAGTGCTAGAAAAAATGACAAGTATGCCAGCAAGAGTATTTGGATTGAAGTGGCGGGGCAGAATAAGACCTGGATACTTTGCCGACCTAGTGGTGTTCGATGGCAGGAAGAAATGGGTGGTTGACCCAGAGTTTTGCTACTCGAAGTCAAAAATATCGCCCTACGACGGCATGCTTCTGCGAGGAGAAGTGAGGGCGACGTTTCTTCGCGGCCATCTAGTGTTCGAGGATGGAGAATTTTTAAAGAGAATTGGTAAACACGTATAAAATATTGTGCCCGCCAAGCAATATTAATACCCTGCGTGTCCACAGTGATGTCCCTACTCGAGAGCTTTCAGTTTAAACTGATAGTCGCCTTTGTTGTGGGCGGGATAATAGGGCTAGAAAGACAGTTCGCAAAAGAGAGGGACGAGGAGCAGCACGGTGATGGTCCTGGCGTTAGATCGTTTGGGCTGATCTCTCTCCTCGGTGCTGCTACCATTATTCTCGAGAAGACATATGGTATCGCGTTCTTGGTAATAGTAGGATTCGTAGGTGTTCTAATAATAATTGCGTCTTTCCTTATGTTCAACGTCACGACGAGGAGAGAGCTCAACATAACTACGTCAATAGTCGCAATACTCGCCTACGTCCTTGGGATTTTTGTTGGGGTAGGCGAGTATTATTGGGCGATAGTCATCAGCGTTTTCATT
>Ga0180302_10001499_pt1 | contig 11100 bp, 16 predicted proteins | sample GuaBasSediGuay17_FD_121794 | JGI IMG/M metagenome (GOLD analysis project Ga0180302, IMG submission 121794) | Subseafloor sediment microbial communities from Guaymas Basin, Gulf of California, Mexico - Guay17, Core 4571-4, 12-15 cm | ecosystem: Environmental > Aquatic > Marine > Hydrothermal... | reverse complement strand
GCAGCCCCTGAAGTAGTGACTACACAACCTACCCCAGAGGTAGAAAGAGAGGAAGAGAGGAAAGCGGGGCTAGGTCGCATATTCCCGTTTAGAAGGAGAGAGGAGAGGAAAGAAGAGGGGAAGATTTGTCCTTATTGTGGTAAGCCGGCTACTTGGATACCTCAGTATAACAGGTGGTACTGCTACAACTGTGGTCGTTACATAGACTAAGGTGAGACCGTTGAAGAGCTCATTAATCTTCGTAGTTCTATTACTCGCTCTCGTTTTATCGCCACAAATAACCCTCATGATGCCTCAAGGAGTTACAGAGGTTCAGTTGATCTCTGACATCGCGTATCCAGCAGTCGTCTTCATATATGCTGAAATCACTGGAGAAGTAGAGACTCCAGACTGGATAATCACAGCTAGCATTGGTGGTTTTGGAACCGGGTTCTTCGTTAATCCTCACGGGTACATTGTGACGTGCGGACACGTTCTCTTTGCCATGGATAACGTAGACCCACTTCAGGATAGTGTAGTGAGGTACTACTTACTATATAAAGCTGCTATTGTGCTCATCAACTACCTTAAAGAGCAAGGTTATACCCTAACGCAAGAGGATATTCGGTATTGGTTCAATTACGTTATGACTCAAGGGAAGATAACTAAGGCTAATCTTGACGTTTACGTAATACTAGGAGAGGCCGTAGGCGCTGATGTGAAGGCAAAGGGAATAAAGGCAAGAGTAGTAGTCAAGAGTCCATTTATAGAAAAAGACATAGCTATACTTAAAGTTGACTTAGAGAATACGCCTACTTTACTACTAGGAGACTCGGATAAAGTTAAAGTCGGGGATGAAGTATACGCTGTTGGCTATCCGGGTGTTGTCGTCTTCCACGAGATGTTAAGTCCTGAGACAATGCTCATTCCGTCTATAACTAAGGGCATAATCAGTGCTAGGAGAAAGACTAGGTATGATACTCCAGCATTGCAGACGGACGTCCCAACTACACACGGGAATAGCGGTGGCCCAGCTCTAAGCAAAAATGGGAAGGTAATAGGAGTAGTCAACATGGGCAGCGTAGACCCTGAGAAGAAGATAGAGGTGGCCGGCTTCAACTTCCTCGTCCCCAGCAACATAGTTAGGGACTTTCTCAGAGAGTACGGAGTGAAAAATGAAGAAGGAACTACCGATAAACTGTATAGAAAAGCCCTAGCCCTGTACTATGCTAAATGTTACGACTCAGCCATAAAAGAGTTCAATGCACTCTTAAACATATTCCCTTACCACTGGTACGCTAAGAAGTTGATTGTAGAGGCTCAAAAAGCCATAGCTAGAGGAGAGAAGGCTAACAGTATCATCGAATTAAAAGTGCCTACAGAGGAAGTCAAGTATGGAAAAGAGGTTTCGATAAGTGGGAAGATAGTGTTAGTTCACGAATCCCCGTTACCAGTGGAATACGAATTCACAGGAGGCACTGTGAAGATAGAGTACATTAGACCTGATGGCGAGAAGATCGTTCACACGGTTCCAATAGAGAAGGACGGGACGTTCTCAGACACCATTAAGGTAGAGAAAGACGGAGTTTGGAAGATCATAGCCTCATGGAATGGAAATAAAGACATGCATGGCTCTCAAGTCTCGGCTACGATGAAGGTAGCTCCACCTCCACTCGACATAATGAAGTACTTGCCGATAATCGTTGGTGTGTTAGTAGTCGTAGTTGCTATCTTGATAATCCTATCAAGGAGGCGTAGAAGAGTTGAAGAAGTGATGCCGCCGCCTCCACCACCGCCACCTCCACCACCTTAATTCATTGAAATAAATAGATCGAATTTCATAATTCTTTCACCTACTTTGTCTATATGATGGTAGAAATAAATAGCTGGTATGAGGAATATACATATAGTGATGAGACCCGGCCTTTCAGAAAGATGAAGTGAGCTTACCCGACTGATTCCTTCAGAGGAGCCCACCTATTTAAACCCTTTAAGTCTTGTTGGTAGAGCGAATCACATTTAATGAGTTTATTTCCTTTTCTAATGTTTTTCTTATCTCCGAAACCGTATTTACAATCCAAATTGCTTCTTCGCGTTTTACGCCTCGACTCTTGAACCATAATAAACTGAAACACTTCTCTAAAAAGCCTGGAGGAGTCTTTAAATTCTTCACTTGTTCAAACAAGTACTTGTCTCCCTTCAGGTAAACCCGATTTAACGGGAAGAGTATCCTAAGAGCTTCTATGGTGAAGAGTTTACTGAAAATCGACTCGATGTCGTAGTTTCCCTTTAAATAATGGTACTTAACGGCGTTTTCATACCAACCTACCATGTGAAAATGATGCAGAATGTTCTCCCTTCTCTTCTCTTCAGGGTACTTGCTGAGTTCTCGCTTAATTCTCCTGATGAGACCAGTAGGGTCGTAGAGTACTATGGAGTCTAGAACGTTTGACACATTGATCTCCCACATGCTTCCTACATCTCGTTGTAATCTCTCTTTCCACAGTCTTAAGGGAACATAAACTATGTCAATTGAGCAATTTGATTTTTGAATTATTTCTCTCCTAGGCTCATTCCCCTCTTTAACTAAGACGCACATGTCAACGTCAGACATCTCGTGGATGTTCCCTCTGGCTACAGAGCCTACTACGAAGACTGCCACTATGTCCTGTCTACTTTTTATTAATTCACCACAAACTCGTCTGATGATTTCTCTCAAAATTTTCAGTTTCTCGCTTAATTGCATAAAACTCCTTACCTCCTGACGCTATACATTCTTTACTTTAATAGGTTAAGCTTTAGCTCAGGGAAGAGGGTTTTGATCTTTTCAAAATCTGTGTCTTTGGTCCACAGTTCGAGGTTGTTAGCGATAGCCGTAGCCGCTATATAGACATCGTTTTCGCTTACAAACTTACCCTTTTTCTTTAGGATTTCAAATATCTCGGCAGATTTAAGCAACGCTTTATTATCTAGTCCAAGTATTGTAAACGATTCTTCAAGCCTCTTCTTGAAAAATTCCTTGTCTTTCTTATACCTAATGTACTCATAAATGCTGATGATCGAAATGTACAGTTCTTCTCTTTCAATTAAGTTCAAGAGACTCCTCTTGTCTAAAATTTCTATCAAGACGCTAGTGTCTAAGAGAATTCTCTCGTTCGTCCCCATTTTCTCCTATCCTCGAGCAACTCCTCTAAACTTGCTCTCCTTTCAGTTTTGTTCTTTTCAATTATTTCAAAGATAGCTAAAATTCTCCTCAGCTTCTTATAATCTAGTAAAATCTTTTCTATGGTTTCATTCATGCTCTTAGCGCCAATCCTTTCTTTCTCCTTTAAGAGTTCGGCGTAAACTTTTCTTGAAACAGCTATGGTAGTCTTCTCCATATATTTTTATAATGTTATAATATTATATTAACCTATCTTAACATTCTGAGTATTCCTCAGAGTCTACATCCTAGACTAACTCTCTAGGTGAATTAGCCTTATGTGAGAACGACAAACACGTCTCTTGTACATGAGACTCACTGACTCCTTTCTCATTGAATAGGATTAATTTCTGTATTTATTAGGAATACCACTTTCTGGAAGTGTGTGAACAATTAGTGTGGTCTCTTCATAGACATTAGTATGCCTTAAGGCAAGTAGCAATTTTGTCTTTTCCAAGGCATTTTTAGAATGCTTGAAACTCGCTCTCGCCTATCTTTAAGGAGGTATTTCTCCATATAAATTGTATTCATAAACGTTGGAAGGAGATTTTCTATCCAGCCTCTTTTCTTCAATTCGTTGATTAGCTTTTCATTATCTAGAGAGACACCTAACCAACGATAGCCCTTTAGTGATGCGACGTACATTATCGAGTTCACTAAAGTTAAGAAGTTGTTGACTTTATCGTCCTTCATCCATAGGTACTTTATCGTTAACAAGTCACGATTGTACTCATCTGTCTCTGCTATCACAAATCCTATTCTCTCATTTCCTTTTAACACAACTAACGCCTTATCACTTTCTCTTTCATACACTTTAACAAAATGTATAAGAGGAACGTTCCACTCTTTAGTGAATTTAACGAGTGACAGGATGTCATCTAACGTTGCGCTCTTTAAATTAACATCGCACGGAACTTCTATGCTTTTGTCCAGTAACTCGTATCCAAGTCTATACGTTACTCTGAATACATCATACCTCAACTTTAAATAGAAACGCTTAGCCATGGGCTGTGTAACTAGCTACACTCTCCTATACTCATGATCTCTTAACCTGTTTTCTAAAGTCGAGACTAGCTTACTACCTATACCAACTCCTCTGAAGTCGGGATGTACTGCAATATAAGTTAACTCAGCTTCTTTCTCGCTCTCCCTCTTACATGTAATGAAGCCTATTATTTTGCCATTTGTTAAAGCCACAAACTGGAAGTGGGGATCTCTGTACAGCCTATCAATCACGTAAGGACCGAATACTGACGGTCTCCTCCCAGTGAACGGGAACGACATGTTAGCTATTCTGATGACCTCTTTTAAATCTCGCAATTTCATTTCTCTTACTCTAATTTCAGTCAAACTCCCACAATGATACGATGAAGAGGATGATATTAATGCTTTAAGAAATGATTGCTCAAATGTTTCTTGATCTTCCCTTTGTTTGACTAGAAGTCTCGTGACTAGAAGTCTCTTCAGAAAGCTATAACACTCTCGAGATACTTTTAATGGTGGTGGTAATGTGGATGAAGAAAGTAAGGGCAAAGAGAGACAGGGCATATCACGTGAAAGACCTGAGGAAGAGTTGCTTCAAGTGATAGCTGACATAGGTTATAGCATAGAAAAACACTTGAAGGATCCAGCTGTAGTAGGGATCCTGATAGTTTTGACTTGGGTTTTAACTCCTACTCCCTTTGCTGAAATACTATTATCAATCCTCATCGTGAGCACATATTATAGGTACAAAAGGGAGCGCCCACCTTCAATAGAAGTCACTGAGCGTTTTGTATCTGATATACTATTCATGGTTGGATTGGCTTTAGTTGGTGGGGGGATTTATTGGCTCATTTTAGAACTAACTGAAATAGCTATTCCATGGCCTGTTCATTTGATAGTTGCTGGGTTTATGTTACTAATATTAGGGTTGAGGTTGATGAGATATGAGTGAGCCCAACGGCGCTAAGACTGTGTTTAGGGGGATAGTGATAATTTTCATAGGTTTAACATGGTACTTAGTCCAAGCCGGCTACATAAAGTGGGAACAGGCGCCTTCCCTCTTCCTGATTCTACTTGGACTTCTACTCGTAGCTAAGGGTTTATTGAGGAGAGGTGTTAAGAGTGAAAGTCGAGAGGGTGGCAAGTGAGACGTTAGTGAAAGTTGGAGTTGCACTAATAGTTGTAGGCATAGTTCTCTTAGTTCTATGTCTCCCCACGGACTTACTCCTCTCGCTAATTAACCCGTTAACGGTGACGTTTCTTGGCCTAATTATCGTCTTAATAGGCTTAACGTTATTCGTAGTGAAGAATTACACCTTGAGGGTTGGACTTAAGTTACTAGCTGGGGCACTCGAGGTATTGGTGATCATTTTCTTCATAATTGCCTTGTTTAAAGTGAATCCCATGGCTTTCCTCTTCGCTTACCACGATTCAAAGACTTTCGAGTTTAATGGGGACTTAGCAGGAGTGGATGAGCTTGTACTCGACGTAAAGGGCACAAACATAGTATTGACAGTTAAAGGTTGGAGTAGAAGTGAATATTCTGTCTCAGTAACTCTTGAAGTGTACTCCTGGAGTTCTCGAGAGCTCAGTGCCATTTTGAAGAGTTGTAAACCGAGTTTTGAGATTAAGAGAGCGGAAAATAAAGCGATTTTAAAGCTAGGCTCTCCAACGGATTTTAAAGGCTCTGAGTTCCTTCGCGTTTTAATCGAGGTTAAATTGCCTAACGACTTATCATCTAACATAAAGGTAGCCGGAGTTAACGGGAAAATGATAGCAGAGGACTTGAGCGTAAATTCTATCGACATAAGCTTGAACAATGGTGAAGTGAAGGTGGATAATCTCAGAGCTCGATCTCTCAGAATTGAGTTAACGAATGGAGTAGTGAAAGGAAGTGTAACTATTGAGTCCGCTAACTTGAAGTTGATTAACGGGATAATAGATATCGATTGTAAACCTTTGAGAACTAGTTGTGTTAACGCGTCGTTAGTTACTGGAGTAATTAAACTCGTAATTAGAGGAGAAGAGCTAGGAGAATATTGGATTGACGCCAAAGCCCACATAGGGTTCGTTAAGGTCTCTGAGAGGAGTTTGAGTCGCTACTCAACTAGCGTCAACCTCAAGACAGAAGGGTACGAAGAGGCAAAAGCTAAGGTTCGAGTTACGTTGAGAGTTGAAGTTGGAATTATTGCCGTGAGGGTTTTAAGTGGAGGAGCAGAAGCTGTTTGAAGTGCTAAGTCATGAAATTAGGAGGAAGATTATAAGGTTGTTAGCCAAGAGTAGAAGTGTTTCCTATAGTGAACTCCTCTACGAATTACGAGTCGATACGGGGACTCTGAATTACCATTTGTCTAAAATGAGGGAGTTTATTGAGAAAGACGAAAACGGTTCTTACCACTTATCAAACATGGGTTGGGCTGCCTATAACATCCTAAGGTATGTGGAGAGAGTCCCCTTTAAGCCTCCGGAGATCAGGAAAAGTCTCTTGAGCGAGATGTCATCGTTGCTTCGCTCTTGGTCTTATGTATTGATAAACCCTGTTTTAGCTCTAAGAGGAGCTAATGAAAATCCTCTCCTCTACGCCCCAATATCTACTCTTCTATCTACACTGGGACTACTGACTTCGGTTAGAGTTTACGGCTATGTCGCGGCATTGACTCTTTATTTAACTCCACTACTAGTGACTTACATCTTAACTAGTAGGCTCTATAGGACAAAGTCAAAGGTCTTACACTTACTAGTCAATTACGGGCTAACACAACATGTCGTAGCCATTATGTGTATGGCTAGCGAGTTCGGGCTTTTGAGTCTAAGAGGACTCGGTGGCGCTCTTATTAGGTCGGGGCTCACTGTCCTGTACGCTTCTTACATGTTCATCTTCTCGAAGGAAAGTTATAAGTTGAATAATAGTCAAGCGTTTGTTGTGGCTATGTTAACCCTACTCTTATTGAGAGCGCTTATGAGCGTTATAGGCATAAGCTTGATCGAGCTTCCATAATCAATTAGATATCTTAATGATAGGGAAGCCCGTGTTGTTGGAACCTATTTAAGTTCTCAGTTCCACTGGAGACCGTCCCAGATAGGGTTAGAGTCTTTTCGCATAGATGTGTAGTTTTTGACATGGGAGTTTAGTTGCTTAATTGTTCATGTAGTGTGTTTAGTGGTATAAGCTAGAACTCCTCAACTCAACTACCACCCACTCTATCTGGGACGGTCTCGTTCCACTGAGTATTCATGAAAGCGATCTACATAAGGTCTCGTAGACAGTTATTCATCGACTACCTAATGATTGAGAGGAGTCGGGGAGTCAAGGTCGTTGTCAATAGACCTTGTTTGACTGGAGATAAGTGTATTGTCGCTGATAAACTTTGGGAAGGACACAGAGTGGGGCCATACAACTCTGTCTTAGAAGATAATGGAGTTTACAAAATGTGGTATGATGCCATAGCTAATGACGGTAGTAGGTGGCTGTGTTACGCTGAGTCTAAAGACGGTGTACACTGGGAGAAAAAGGAGCTAGGTCTCGTTTCGTTTAATGAGATTAAGGAGACAAACATAGTATTCCCACATGAGAAAAAGTCCCTTTGAGCCTGGCTGTGTCTTTATAGATAAGAATCCTAAGTGTCCTAGGAGCGAGAAGTACAAGATGGTCTGTAGCTATAAACCTCCTAACGGTGAGCGAGGGACTTGGGTCTTCGTCTCTCCAAATGGAATAGATTGGGAGCCTATAAGCGATAGACCTTCGTTTAGACCTAGCGATACTAATAATGTATGCTTTTACGATGAGAGAATAAAGAAGTACGTCACTTACGTCCGTGTTTGGGATCCTTGGCGTAAAGTTGGTAGGTGTGAGTTCGAGGATTTAAGGCGTTAGGGGATGGAGACTGTAGTTTTCTCTTATGATGAGGAGGATTGGAGTGGACTTGACGAAAAGTTATTTAGTGAAATGGACTTCTATAACTCTTCTGCTGTGAAGTATCCGTTAGCGGATGACGTTTACTTAATGTTCCCGTCTGCTTACTACCATTATAGAGTTGAAGTGGCAGAGTCAATGTGTTCAAGGCATCCAAGAAATGATGGACCGATGGACATACAGTTCGCTACTAGTCGTGACGGAGTTAATTGGGTTAGAATAGATAGAAAGCCCTTCATAAGATTGGGTAAGAGTGAGAGTTGGTGTGGCGGTTGTCTATACATGAGTTACGGAATGATAGTTCACGAAGATGAAGTATGGCTCTATTACACTGCGCATGCGCGTACTTGGAGTTTACTTAGGGGACATAGGGCCTATAGACCTAATTGAACTGTACTTCTACTTAGACAACCCTAACAGGTTTAAACACCTCTACGTTGCGGAGTATGATCCAAAAACTCATGTTGAAAGGAGGGTCCCAATAACCGAGAGCAAAGTTAGAGAGGATCTGCTAGTTTACCTGAAGGTGGACCAGATGTTTCGTTACTTTAGAGCAACGTCTCCCTCTAGGTAGCGTACGGCACTTAAATCAATGTTATTTAACAAATTAGCCATTTATCTCTGGGGGCTCGTATGAGGTTGAAAGTGTATAAATCGGTTATAGTTCCTGAAGATGAGAGGGGAGGGATAGTTAACGGTGGCATATCTTACACTTCATCTAGTGGACTAGAGCTCATTCAGTCTTACGGAATAGCTCTTAGAAGCGATACCTACGACTACTTCTACGAAAGAATTAGCCCTGACAACGGTAGGACTTGGTTAAAGCCACAGCTAGCTTTCAAGAGCAAGAGGACTAAAGGTGGAGTGATAAGATACTCTGGGTTTTCATATTTCTTAGACAAAGACAAGGACACCTTAATAAGATTTTATGGTGAGGGGTTCTACCCAAAAGATAACCCAATATTGGCGCTTTGGGATCCTCACTATCAAATTTACGATAGGTATTCTAAGAATTGGAGTGAGAGTAAGTCTATTACTGAGGAGATATTAGAGCGACGACCTTCAGCGTTTGAAAGGGGTTCGTTGATGATCTCTTGTTCTTTCCCCATAAAGATCAGCAAGGACTTCATAATAGTACCCTGTCAACTTAAGGCTATGCGAGATGGAAAAGTGTGGTTTCCATTTCCTCACTACTTCAGTCCTTTTTACGAAAGCGCGGTCTTGATAGGCAAGTGGAGTGGTTCGTCTGTTAAGTGGGAAATTAGCGAGAAAGTTACAATAGATCCTAACGTCAGCTGTCGATTGTGTGAACCTACAGTAGTTGAGTTAAGCGATGGGACTCTGTTCATGATAATGAGGGGGGATAATGGAGCGTTCCCTGAAAAGCCAGGATATAAGTGGTTCAGCATATCGGAAGATCACGGATACACATGGGCGTGCCCAGAACCCTTAAGGTTTACTGATGGAAAGCCTGTGTATTCCCCATCTTCATGCTCTTATGTGTTCCGCAGTGAGAAGACTGGAAAGATTTATTGGATCGCTAACATCCTAGATAGAAACCCTATCGGCAATAGACCTAGGTATCCTCTGCAGATCGTCGAAATAGACGAGGAGAGCTTGAGAGTTAAAAGAGATGCTATGCTAGTGATTGATGACAAAAAGCCAGAAGATCATCCAGCTATTCAATTCTCTAATTTCAGATGTTATCAAGATAGGGAAAATGGCGACCTAGTATTACTGATGGCTAGGTATGGAGAGAAAGGTGACTCACCTGAGTTAATATTAAGGTCTCCACTCTACCTCTATAGAATAGAGCTTGACTGAGCTAATGCCTGCTCCATGACTTTGACTATTTCTTTAAGTCTCGTCGGTATGTCTATCCCAGCTGGACACTTAGATACGCACGTCCTACACTCGACACACTCTGTCGGTTTAACCTTAAGGGAAGAGTATAGCCTTAATCCTAAGTCTCTGACTTCCTCTGGATAGCCCATGTAAATGTCATAAGCTCTGAAGACTTCAGGTATAGGTATTCCCTTAGGACAAGGCATACAATAGCCACACCTGAGGCAAACCTGACCATACCTGTAAGACTTCCTCAGTCTACCTATGAGCTTGAATAGTTCTTCTTTTTCCTCTTCGCTCAACGGAGGCATGTCGGCTACTAAGACGTTTTCCTCGAGTTCCGCTAGTCTCCTCATTCCTGGAATGACTGTATCAACGTATTTGTTCGAGAGTATGTACCTGAGCGACGCTCTTACAACGGGGTCATTTCCTAGTCTCTTTCCTAATTCTGTTTCCATCGTGACTAATTGTCCTCCAGACAATGGCTTCATTATTATGATTCCCATGTCGTGTTCTTTCGCTAGCTTCAATATGCCCTCTCGTTCTACGCCTTCAGGGTCTAGAGGATTGTATGCTAACATTATAGTTTCAAACTCTCCGCTCTCTATCGCCATCCTCATAACGTCTAGGTCTCGATGTATTGATATCCCTATGTGACCTATGAGTCCCTCTTGTTTCGCTCGCTTTAACGCTTTAAGAGCTCCATTATTAGCCATTACTTTGTTGAATTCCCTCTTAGTACTTACAGTGTGGAGTTGGTATATGTCTATGTAATCAGTTTGTAACTCTTTAAGACTCCTTAGAATATCCTTATACGCTCCATCGTAATCCCTTTGGTGAGTCTTCGTAGCTACATAAAATTCATCTCTCCTCTCCTTAAGAGCTACGCCGATTTTCGTCTCACTATCCTTGTAATTGCGAGCAGTGTCAATGAAGTTTATCCCAAGGTCAAGTGCCTTGTTTAACAACTCTTTGGCCTCTTCTACAGGAATTTCAGGTAATTTTATAGCGCCAAAACCTATTACAGACACCTTCAACTTCGTTGATCCTAGAGTTTTGTACTTCATGTTATCACCATTCTTGATCATGATGAAGTCATTCCAGCCGACTTGACATTTTTGGACTATCAAACAAAGGATTAATAAATTGTGATGTTAGTGGCTCTGTGCCAACTATT
>Ga0180302_10001498_pt1 | contig 11105 bp, 17 predicted proteins | sample GuaBasSediGuay17_FD_121794 | JGI IMG/M metagenome (GOLD analysis project Ga0180302, IMG submission 121794) | Subseafloor sediment microbial communities from Guaymas Basin, Gulf of California, Mexico - Guay17, Core 4571-4, 12-15 cm | ecosystem: Environmental > Aquatic > Marine > Hydrothermal... | reverse complement strand
GTAGACTTCCCAGAGGGGATGTCTCAAGCATGGGAGGAGGTTACAGTAACCACTCATCTCGGAACCCATCTAGACGCCCCATACCATTATTATCCGACCACGGCTGGGAAGCCCGCGAAGACGATAGACCAAGTTCCCCTCGAGTGGACCATCGGGAACGGCGTAGTCTTGGACATGACTCATAAGAAGGCGCGAGAGTTCATCACGAAGGAAGATGTAGTCGAGGCCCTAAAGAAGATAGGCTACGAGCTGAAGCCCATGGACATAGTCTTGATCAGAACGGATTGGGATAAGAAGTGGGGGAGAAGAGAATATTTTGACGACCATCCCGGGATGAGCGCCGAAGCCGTCCACTACATCCTAGACCAGGGAGTCAAGGTCATCGGGATAGACACCTTCGGATTCGACAGACCCTTCAAGGCTATGGCTGAAGACTACAAGAGGACGGGAGACAAAAGCTACCTGTGGCCCGCTCATAACGTCGGAAAGGAGAGAGAATACGTTCACTATGAGAGGCTGGCGAACCTGGACAAGATACCAGTCCCATATGGATTCATCTTCGTCGGCGCGCCATTCGTGATCATGGGTGCGAGCGCCGGCTGGACGAGGGCGTTCGCCATAGTCGAGAAGGAATAAGATCGGTGAACTGATCTAAAAAATAACCCCAACGTTTTTGTTCATCAAACTTCTCCTATACCTGCTCGTGGATTGCAGGCCCTTAGGCTCGTTTCTGGAAGCTTGCGACTTCTTTTATGAGCTTCTTCACGTTTCTCTCTATCTCATCCACTATCTCCTTTACCTTGCTGGGAGGCTTATTGAATGGGTCCTCCACGTTCCATACTATAAGCTTCTTATCCTTGACCAGGTTTCGGGGGCAGGCGGATGCGGCCTCAGGGCATAAGGCTACTATGATGTCCGCCCAGTTTAGCATCCAGGGCTCCAGCTTTCTCGGAGTTCTGAGAGAGAAGTTTATCCTCTTCCTCAAAGCCTCCAAAACCTCCTTGTTCAATTCCATAGCCTTCTTCCTGAACTCCTCCACGAGCTGCCTCTCGCTCTTACCCTCAAGGCTTATTCCCAGGATCTCGGCCGCTCTCAGAAGCCTTTCCCGCCTCTCGGCTTCAGAGAAGCTTTCAAGCCAGGTTCCAGCGCTCATGGCCTCCACGAGGTCTCCGCCGTAATGCTTGGCGAAAGATTCAGCGACCTGACTTCTGAACATGTTCCCAACGCAGAGGAAGAGAATCCTAACCATGCTTTATCAAGCTCAAGCCGGATTTATCGAGGTAAAAAGCTTTACGAGATGAGAGGGGGGTGCCGACTCGAAAAATTTTAGGTAGACATCCGGTTTGACGGCTTAAGGCGCAGTTCGCTATAGGCGAAATGTTTCCCGAGCACTCAATTTTTCAGCGTTCTAATCCAGCCATTCTCCTTATCTTCCTCCCAACGACCTCGAGCGGGTGATCTTCAAGCTCTTTCATTAATCTCCTCAGGTTTTCTCCTCCGCTCTCATATTCCTGAATCCACTCCTCGGCGAAGCTTCCATCCTTCACTCGCCTAGCTGCAGCCCTCATATTCTCCTTCACGTGCTCGTCGATTATCTTTGGGCCTACGGCCAGGCCGCCGTATTTCGCCGTATCAGACACCGCTCTCAGCATTCCGGTCAGCCCGCTCCTGTAGATCAGGTCTATTATCAGCTTGGCCTCGTTGCATGCCTCGAAGTACGCTAGCTCGGGCGGATACCCCTCCTCGACGAGGACCTCGAAGCCCTTCTTTATCAGCTCCATCAGTCCTCCCACCAAGACCGTCTGCTCTCCTATCAGGTCGCTTTCCGTCTCGTCCTTGAAAGTTGTCTCTAAGACCCCGACCCTGGTCGCCCCGATTCCCTTAGCTATTGCTAGAGCCTTCTCCTTGGCCTTCCCGCTGTAATCTTGCTGGACTGCGATCAAGGCTGGAACCCCGCTTCCATTAAGGTAGGCTTCTCTGACTATCGGGCCGGGGCCCTTGGGGGCGACCATTATCACGTCGACGAAGGGTGGGGGGATCACCTGCTTATAGTGTATGCTGAATCCGTGGGAGAAGCATAGAGCCTTTCCCTCGGAGAGCCTGTCCTTGACGTGTTTTTCGTAAACCTCCCTGTGAGCCATGTCTGGGATGAGCATGTAGATTATCGTTCCGCGCTCAGAGGCCTCATCGATCGGATAAACCTTGAACCCATCCTCCTCAGCAAGCTTTTGAGACCTGCCAGGTCTGCAGCCTATTATCACCCTAAGCCCAGAGTCTCTCAGGTTCAACGCTTGGTTTCTCCCCTGGCTCCCATATCCTATAATCGCGATCACCTCATCCCTTAGGATCGACAGGTCCGCATCTCTATCGAGGTATACGCGCACCATATCCCTCCAAGGGAGGAGACAGCCTAAATAATATTCTTTTAGCTTCTCGTGAAAGGATTTTACGGCGGTCTCTACCTAGACTTCTCCTGAGGCTCCGCGGGCTTCTCCACTTCAGGCTTCACCTCAAACAGCTTTCCTAGTGGAAGACCTATTGCCAGAAGGCTTAGGATATACCAGCCTAAGGAGGTGAGCTTGTTCCCAGTCGAGATGAAGGGTATCACTAGGTCTCCTGGGAGAAGGGCGACGGCTTCCAGCCCCCCGTAGATCGGGGTTAGGATCCCGATGAAAACCGCGTAGAATATCGCGATGCTCCCTATGAGCATGAGGAAGTTTTTCTTCCCGATCTCGGCGTCGATTTTCCGATAGTATTCCTGCTTCCTCTTCAGCTTCTGGAGAAGCTTCTTGTCGCCCTTCTTCTGAGCCTCGAGAAGCATCCGCTTGAACTTCTGCGACTCCATCATCTTAGCCATGTCCTCCGGGCTGAGAAGCTTCTTCCTCAGGATGTTCGTCATGAGGCTCACGGCGAGGGCTATCGCAAATATCTCGAGCATGGTCTGGATCATCAGCTCTCACCCAGCATTCTTCCTAGGAGCGGATACATCTCCAGCATCCTCTCCCTTATCAGGAGCTCATAGTACTGATAAAGTATGCCTGTCATCAGGAGAATCCCGATCCCCCCACCATAGACGTTGAAGTAGTCTCCGAAGATGGCGATCAAGGCGACTATCACGGCTCCTAGGATCGTCAGGACCTTGATGTATCTTTGCAGGAGCCTAGCGATTATCGAGGGCGCCCTCCTAAATCCCGGGATCTGCATCCCAGCTTTCACGAGCTGGTCGGCGACGTGGTATGGGGAGAGGCCGCCGACCTCGACCCAGAACTTCGCGAAAACTATGCAGAATCCTATCATTATCAGGGAGTAGACTATGGCTCGGATCGGGTCGGTCACCGCGTTCGCGATCGTTCCAGGAGAAGTCACGTAGTATGCTAGACCGCCGAGGGGGACTGGGCCATATTGGGTCGCGTTGAAGGTTCCGATGAGGTTCAGCATCGGGTTCTGGTTCGCTGGGTTCAGCCTGCTCCAGATCATCGTCGAGAAGAAGTAGATGTTCGTGAAGACGACGGAGGCGAATATCACGGGGATGTTTGAGACGTAGAGGAACTTTATCGGGTATCTCGCGACGTAGCCTGAAATCCTCGCATGCTGGATCGGAACCTCTATCCTCAGCGACTCGAGGTAAATTATCAAGATCAGGAGGGCGGTCGTCGCGATCAACCCCATCACGTCTGGAAAGCGCCCCCTATACAGGAGGTCTCCGAAGGTTCCTCCCTTGAATCCCGCTTGCACTAACGCCAAGATTATTCCCTGATAGTATCCGTCTGGAAGCATTATCGGGGAGAAGAGGTTCGTGAAGATCGCCTCAGCGACTCCAGCGGCGATGAATAGGCTGACCCCGCTTCCCAGACCCCAGCCCTTCTGGATAAGCTCATCCATGAAGACTATGAGCATGGTCGCTGCGACGAGCTGAACGAAGACTATTAGCTGGGTTTCTGGCCCAAGCCTGCCGAGCATTCCGGAGACCGTGAAGACCGCTGCCTCAACCAAGATCACGATTATCGTGAGAAGCTTATTCATCGCCGTGAAGGTCGCCCTATCCTCAGGCTTCGATAGATCTAGCTTGATGAGCTGAGCCCCGACCAGAAGCTGGAGTATCAGGCCAGCGGTTACTATAGGCCCTATCCCGAGGGTCGTTAGGGTCCCCATCCTCTGAGCGAAGATTATGCTCATTATCAGGGGGCTTTGGCCCGCGAGCCGCGAAGCCTGAGGAACGCCGTAAAGCATCGTGTGGCCCATCAGGGTATAGAGGATGAGCACTATCGCCGTCCAGGCGAGCCTCTCACCTAGACCAAGCCTCCTGAGAGGCTTCCTGACCTCAGGCAGGTATCTTGCCAGCTTCTCGGCGACGGGCTTCCAGCTCAACCAGCCACACCTGGAACCTCTTTAGGCGATATTATCTTTCCTCCAGCCTCCTTTATCATTTTCTCCGCTTTCTCGGTCCAACTCTCCACGGCGACCACCAGCCTCCTATCAACCCTTCCCCTGCCCACCAGCTTGCCGACACCATACTCGGAGAGATTTACGAAGGGGGCGCCCTCCAAGGTCTTAAGCTCTCCTCTTCGTTCGAGGTTCTCGACTAGGGTCATGAGCTGGATCAGGTTCATCGACCTTATCTCCCGCCTGTTCGGCCTGTGGAATCCATGTCTCCCGAAGTAGTCTGGAGCATATTTCAGGACCCAAGTCCACTTATGCTTATGCATGCCGGCGTGCCCGTGACCGCCTCTAGACCCGGATTTCCTATGCTGGCCTATCTGCCCCCAGCCGCAGGTTCGGCTGCCTCTACGCTTCCTGCTTTTCCGATGCCGAGTGCCCATCCTAAGCCCGCACCTCTCCTATCTAAGCTACCTGAAGCCTTCTAGAGGTCTCCTTAATATAACCTTTGATTGAAGAGAGATGACCTGCTTCCTTATCCGCGAGGTCATATTCCGGCCATTCTCACGAAAAGCTCGTTTATCTTTTCTCCGCGGTAGCCGTACTCTCCTCCTGCTGAGACATGCTTCTTGATGCTTTTCCTGAAGCCTCCTCGAGGGGGGTGAAGCCTGGCGTAAGGCTTTACGCCCTTCTCCTTAAGCTTGTTCAGTACGATCTCAGCGGAGTAAAGCTTTCTCGCCAGGTCTTCCAGCGACTCGAACCCCAGCTTCTTCACCGCCTCCTCGTCAAGCCTCCCATCTCCTATGAGCTCCACTTTCCTGAGAAAGGTTTTGATCGTCTTTAGGTTCGGCTCCCCCCAGGTTATCATGTGCTCCACCTTCTTCAGCATCCCCTCATAGCTCGGGGTTCTCGGGACTATCGTCGCCCAGTTCGCTCTCCTGAGGTTAAGCATCTCAAGCGTGTCTAGATGCTCTTTTCTCGCCTTGACGCTTCCCTTGATCCTTATAACCAGGTAGCATCTAGCTTCCTCGGCCAAGCCTCATCACCACATGCTCGGCAAAACTATCTTGTTCGTGTTTCGCAAGGCCTCGAAAACCGCTCCAGCGAAGGATAGGGTCGTTCTCGTCTCGCCATAGGTTCTCGTCCAGACATCCTGCACCCCGGCGAGCTCCAAGACTATCCTCGCAGCCTCTCCGGCCACGATCCCGAGACCCCTAGGCCCGGGGATGAGCTCTATCCGAACGCTACCGCGCTTGCCCTCGACCTTCGTTGGGAGGCTGTGAGGCGCCCCGCACGCGCATTCCCAGCTTCCGCATCCTCTCCTGACCGGGATTAGGTTGAGCTTAGCGCTTCTCACGGCTTTCTCGATCGCTGAGACGACGTGAACGGCTTTCCCGGTTCCAAGCCCCACGTATCCATCCCTATTGCCCACGATCGCTATCGCTCTGAACTTGGATCTCTCGCCCGCCGCCGTCTGCTTCTGGACCAAGTTTATGTCTAGGACCTCTTGTTCTAAGCCTGGGAGAAGCTGGTCTACTATCTCGACCTCGGTTATCTTGAGGTTGTTCGTGAAGAGCTCAGCTATCGAGGTTATCTTGCCCTCCTTAACCATTCGGCCGACCTTTGTTCTAGGAACCCATTCCTCCAGACTCATCTCCTCCCAACTCCCTTAGAATCCTGTTCTTAACTTCCTCAAAATGAGCTTCAAGGTTCGCGTAAACCGATTCATCAGACCTTGAGAATTGGATGGTCTCCGCACCCGACTCCTTCAGGGACCTATAGTAGCTTGAGATATGGGCTCCCTTGATCCTATCCTCTCCTGGAGGTATCTCCTCTCCCACGGATATCTCTATGCCTGAGTCCTTGAAGCCGAGCGCGGCCGCGAAGACCTTTGATCCCTTACTCGGCCTATGGAGCCCTATATCGAGCACCGCTTTGTCGATCTTAGGCTTCATGAGGAGCCCCGCTAAAAGCCCCGTGAGATATGCTGCTGGAGTGTTCTTCAAGCTCGCCTTCCACCCGAACTCCCTAAGCTTCTTCGAGGTCACCGTCAGGATCGTCTCATCCCCTCCAAACTTAGGCTTGATCACCTGAACGATTATGTGCTTATTCGTTTTCCTTACGACGAGCCTCGGCAACCCGGATTTAACGAGCTTAAGCCTCTTCCTGTAATCGGTTAGCCCGAGCCTCCTCCTCTTCGGAGGCATCCTCTTCAGCAGGCTCATAGCAGCGGCCTCCTGATCAGCTTATTCTGCTCCAGGTATTCCATCATCGCCGCGACGGACTTGAACGCTCCCGCCTTGACCATCCGATAGATCCTCCTGTAAACAGTCTTCGTGACCAAGCCCCGATCCCTGAGCTCTCTAAGCCTCTTCCTTTGAGCCCTAACCCTTCTCATCCACTGCTCCTTCCTCGAGAGCCTGCTATACTTTCCGCCCTTCCTGCTTCCCACCCCTCTCTTCTTCCTCTTCCTCGCTCTAACCCTGGCTCTGCTCACGCCCTTCTTTTGCTTCTTCTCGATAGCCCCATCCTTGATGAGCTGCCTTATCTCCTCTCTCGTGATCGCCTCCGATATTTCCTCAAGCTTTTCTGGGTCTAGCTTGACGCGGTGAATCCCGCATTTCAGCAGGTCGGCTGCGAGCCTTCTCTGGAAGGTGAGCTTAAGCCCCACTCTCCTTCACCTCCTCGGTCTCCTGAGCCTCCTCAAGCTCAGGCTTGACCACCTCTACCTCCTCAGCCTCTGGAACCGTGGGCGGATTGAGTATCTTTATCCCCAGCTTCTCAGCCTCCTCGACTATTAGCAGCCTTTTTCTCATACCGACTGAGCCAGCTATCCTTACCGCGTGAATCTCGGGATCTAGGCCTTGCAGGTCCTCTGGCCTGTAGACGAGGACTTCCTTGAAGCCGCTTGGATGAAGGTTCCGATACGCTCTTGGGGTCCTATATCCCACCTTCACGAGAGGAGGCCATCCCTTGATCTGAAGCCTCATCTTGCTATCCTTCCCTCTAGGCCGCCTCCAGTTCGGCTTCAGCCTGACGTATCTCCAGCTTTCCTGCCTGACGAACCTTGGCCTCTTAAGCTTCAGCTCCCTAACCCGCTTCGGGATCTTTATCGGGCTCATCTAATCCATCCCCACCTTCTTCTCATAGATGTAGATTCCATCTAGGAACTTCCTCAGATCCTTTCTCCTCACCCTAGTCGCCTGCTCGATGTTCGCAGCCGTCTGACCGACCGCCTCCTTATCCAATCCCCTCACTATAACCTCCTCTCCCCTAACCTCAACCCTAGTCCCTTCTCCAACTATCTTCGCCATCCTCGGATTTCTTTCTCCTATGAAGTTCTCGATGATCACCTTATCTCCCTGAACCTTGACCGATATCGGGAAGTGTGAGGCGACCACCCTGAGCTTATAGGTGAAGCCTTGGGTGACGCCGATTATCATGTTCCTGACCATGGATCGGAGGGTTCCGATCAGGGCTTCAGCCCGCTTCCCCCTACCGACCACCTTGATCAAGATCTTACCCGACGTGAGCTCCAGCCTGGCGTTAGCGTGGCTCAAATCCTTGACGAGCTCGCCGAGCTTCCCCCTAACCCTAATCTTGGAGGAGCCCTCTAGCTTGACCTCGACGCCCTCAGGCACCTCAACCTCCTCCACGTACTCCTTCAGGGGCATCTCCGCCACCCTGTTCGAAGCAAGCGCCATTCTCAACCCTCGGCTTTCAGGATCTGAACGATCGCCTGCTATATGACTATTTAAAAATTAGCTGAAGATCTCGCGCCGAGATCCGGGCTCAATACACGTAGCCTATGAGCTTTCCTCCTATTCCCAGTTTCCTGGCCTCCTTATGCGACATGACGCCCTTGCTCGTCGTGACTATCAGTATTCCAATATCCTTGCTCGGCAGATACTGCTGCTCCCACTTCTCGTATTCGTTCTTCTTGACGCTGAACCTCGGCCTTATCGGGGCCGCTCGGTTAATTCTTCCCAGAAGCTGTATCCTGAACTTCCCGCCTCGCCCATCCTCGATATACTCGATCGCGCCCACGTAGCCGTGCCTCTGAAGGGTTTTCAAGATCTCCCCGATGAGCTTCGAGGCATAGTAAATGCACTCACGGTTCCTGACCATCTCGTTGTTCTGGAGGGTTGTGAACAGCCCTGAGACCAAGTCCCTGCTCATCCTCTTTTCCAAGCCAACCATGAAGTAGCCTTATAAGTGTTTTTCCCAGAAAAGCTCCCGAATAAGCGAAGCCATACAAGCGGAGAAAGCAGCTCGACTGGGATCTTACTCATAGACCTTGAAGCCTAGGAGGGGGCCGATCTCGTTTATGCATCTCCTGCAGATGTAGAGGTTGTACTTCCTAATTACGCCTACCGTTGTCCCGCACCGCCTACACCTAACCACTCCCTTCCCGAATTTTCGATCCTTCGGAGGCTTATGCTTCACCATTCTTGTTCTCGTCGGCTTGCTGATCCCGGGATAATATAAGTTTCATCTCGCTGGGGGAGAGGCTACTCTTCTTCGACTATCTTGACCCCGAAGGCTTGCCTCATGAACTCCATGGCTTCCTCTCTCGTTACCTTGTGGCTTGAGCCTACCTTGCTTCTCGCTCTTCTCCTTAGGGCGACCCTCAGCCCTGGGCGAGATAGGTGAACGCATACGTCCATCCCGATTATCCCCAGCTCTGGATCGTATTTCGTCCCTGGGATGTCTAGATGCTCCTTGATCCCGAAGGAGAAGTTTCCGTTCTCGTCGAAGCTCGACGCCTTGAGGATGTTGTTCACGGCTTGGAGAGCCTTCTGGAGAAATTCAACAGCCTTATCCTTCCTGAGAGTCACTCTTACGGCTATGGGCTGCCCCCTGTAGATCCCGAAGCCCTTTATAGTCTTCTTGGCCTTTCTCAGCTCCGGCCTCTGGCCTGTCAGCATCTCGATTATCTTCGCAGCTCTTTCGAGCCTCGGGGTGCTCGCCCCTATGCACGAGTTCACAACGACCTTCTCCACCCTAATCCTCCTCATCGGATTATCCTCTCTCTCCCTCTTCTCCTCAGCCTCTACTGTGGTAGCTTGATCCATGGCTTCTCCTCACCCACAACCATCAGGTAATCCAGTATGGAGCTTACCTCTCCCCGGGAGGTTTCCAGCTTCACTATAGGCTTAGCGGGGTAGACGACCTCCCTCCTAATCTCAACTATCCTCCCATGCAGCCCCTGCTTTGGCCCCCTGATGAGCAGGCCATATCTACCTTCCTCAAGCTTGAGATGGCCTAAGATCGTCTGGCTGGGGATCGAGATCTTCAGGGTGTCTTTCGTGCCGTATTCCTTGACCTCGTCCGTGATCTCCTTGAACCTCAGGTTCCTGCCATCGTGAAGGGTTATCTGGAGATGGCCTCCGGGGACATGCATCTTCCTGACTATTTTCCCGAGCTTGAAGCCCGACTCCTCCCTCGAAATCTCCACCAGATCCAGCCCCTTCCTGTGAACCGGAAGTATCCTGAAGTTTTCTCCGGTCTCAGGGATCGACACGACGTCCATCAGCCCTACCGGAAACCTGTAATCCCTCACGGGCCTCCCATCGACCAGGATCTTCCCAGCCTTGATTATCTTCCTCGCCTCGTCAGCTCTCTCAGCATACTTCAGGTAGTCCCTGACTATCAGGAGGAGGGGTATGCATTCGAATTTCGGGTGAGGGCCTGGGGACGGATGCACGGTGAAGACCGCTTCCTTGACCGAGATCTTGAGGTGGGGTGGAGCTGCAAGCCTCTTCATGTGGCCCATCAGGCTTCAACCTCCTTACCTCTGAGCAAGGCTCTCTTCCTATATTCGTCGTCTAGGTTCAGGTCCATGATCATGACATTAGAAACGTGGATGGGCCTTTGAACCGTGCTTCCATCAGCCTTCTTGGCCGTTATGTTCTCGATGTAAACCATCTGCCTCTCCCTATCGACTCCAGTAACCTTGCCCTCAACCCCCTTAAACTCTCCCCTCATGATCTTCACCCTGTCCCCGACCCTGATCGGGAAGGATCTCCGCTTATACCTCTCTCTGAGCTCTGGGGAGAGGTGAGCTGACATGAGCTTCGGGAGAGCGTGAAGCGGGGCGTTATAGAGTAGCTTACGCTGCTTACCAGGCTTTGCCGATCTTCTCGCCATCTCTAACCACCCGGCTCGTGAGCATGATCTCTTCGCCCGAGAGGCTCTCAGCCATCTAAAGTATGTTATGGTTCGAGTTTACGCTTCCTGCTGGCTCAGCTCAAGAACCCTCTTCTCGAAGTTATACCTGTTTCTAAGCCTTGGGATTACCCCCTTCCTAGGCTTAGCCTCTATCTTGGGGGTCTGGGACCTGACCTTCCCAGCCTTCGTTATCGATCCGTGGCTCGGCATCTCGGCTAAGCTGAGTCGAGCAACCATTTATAGGTTTCCTGCTCTAGAAGGTCTCGTAGCGGACTATCTCTTCGAGAGGCTTCTTGGGAGGAGGCTCAGGCCTCTCGGCGGGATAGCCTATGGTTATCATGGCGACCACCTTGAAACGGTCTGGTATTTTCAGAGCCTTCTTGACCTCTTCCTCGATGAAGTGGCCTATCCAGCATGAGCCCAGGCCCAAAGCCTCCGCGGCGATCACCATGTTTTGCAAGGCTATCGAGACGTCAACTACCGCCCATCTCTCCCGAGAGTCTCCGCATCCAACGATAACCGCCGACGCGTCCTCGATGAAGCTGTTCCAGCCCGAG
>Ga0180302_10001497_pt1 | contig 11109 bp, 10 predicted proteins | sample GuaBasSediGuay17_FD_121794 | JGI IMG/M metagenome (GOLD analysis project Ga0180302, IMG submission 121794) | Subseafloor sediment microbial communities from Guaymas Basin, Gulf of California, Mexico - Guay17, Core 4571-4, 12-15 cm | ecosystem: Environmental > Aquatic > Marine > Hydrothermal... | reverse complement strand
TGAGCAAGGATATAGTGCATTAGTGGGTGCTGAAGTAGAGTTCTTCCTAATAGATGAAGTTAAGTTAACCTTTAAGCCACCACATAAAATGTCAATAGAATTCTCATCCGGGGAAGAAGTATTCGTAGGTAAGAAACGTGGATACTACATGCCATCACCACTAGACGATGTATATAGGATAAGAGATGAAACCATAAAAGTCATGAAAGAATACTTTGGCATAGACCTAGTTTCAAGTCATCACGAAGTAGCCTTTATGGGTCAGGGGGAATTCTCGATAAAGGCTACAACACCAGTGGAGTTAGCAGACCATATACAAACACTAAAATACGTATTAAGGAACATTGCGAAACAATACAATCACGTAGCAATATTCATGCCGAAACCATTGCCTGAAGATAATGGTAGTGGAATGCACATACACTTAAGCATATGGGATAGAGGCTTCAGTAAAAATCTATTCTACGATCCAAGCGATGAATATGCAAGCTTAAGCCAATTAGCAAGATACTTTATTGGAGGACTAATAGAGCATGCACGATCGCTATCAGCAATAGTATCACCAACAGTAAACAGCTACCGAAGATTAGTACCAGGATACGAAGCACCAGTACACTTAGCATGGAGTAAAGGAAACCGAAGCGCAGCAATAAGAATACCACAACCACTAGGAAGCAACGTGAGAATAGAGTATAGGCCACCAGACCCAACAGCAAATCCATACTTAGCCATATCTGCAATAATTCTAGCAGGAATGGATGGAGTAAAGAAGAAAATAGAGCCAGGAGACCCCCTAGATGCAAACATCTATAAGCTATCACTTAAGAAGCTAAAGGAGAAAGGAATAAAGACCCTACCTAGAAGCCTAGATGAAGCATTAGATGAACTAGAAGTAGACCATGAATACCTAAGACCAGTATTCAGCAAAGACGTTATAGAGACATACATTGAGGTAAAGAGGAAAGAAATACTAGCACTAAAGCAATATCCCTCAATAGCAGAATATGACTACTATTTGTCAATGTAAAAATGGTAAAGAGCTCTATCATGTAATCCTTTAGTTGCTAAAAAATAGTTCATACCTAAGGGCTAGCTTTCCACTAGTTCATTCAATAGCCTTTTCATCCTATCATATAATACTTCTTCAGATTTTAATTCTTCGATACCCTCAACGGCTTTAATGAACTTCTCTATATCTCTAGGGTTCTTGAGGAATAGTATTATTTTACGAGCTATTTCAGGATACTTATAACTAATTACGTCTATTACTCTCTTAGCTACATATAGTATTTCAGCGTATCTAGCTTGTCTATTTAATTGTTTCTTGAGAACTTCAACTTCTTCTCTTGTTAAGGCTGTTGAATATCTCTTACATAGAATATATATAATTTTATACTGTTCTAGTAGAAGCGTATCGAGGCTTTTTAGCTCCTTTATCTTAGCTTCTTTCCTAATTTTATCCCAACATAATGCTAGGGCTGAAGCAGCTATATTAGCTGCTAATACGTATTCACGAGGTACACCAGGTAATACCCATAGAATAGTGGAGCTAATAGCTCTAATAATTTTCTCCTCAATACCCGGTATGTGTTTAATTTCCTTGATTACTACTTCCTCTTCGGGAGCTCTATACCTTAAGTAGCATGCAATAGGTTCATCTAAGGGAAGAATAAGTACCTTACCCTCCTCCTCTAATCTCCTAAACACCCTCTCAATGAAGCCTATATCTACTTCACTTAATCCCTTATCCTTAAGCTTTTCATTAACATACTTTAAAGCTAATGTAAATCCTAGAACCCTTTCACATTGAGGTATAGGACATATAAGGGATACTTCGGGCTTTTCTAGTAAATTCTTAACTAAGCTAAATACCTCATACTCCATATATGGCTTAATAGCCTCAATTAATTCCTTAATACCTGGATCCATGTAGTTATAGATTACTTTACCTTCCAGGGGATCATAGAGCACAACTACTAGCTTATTATTAATATATGCTCTTCCTGGTTCACCACTAATACTTTCCACAACTTCTTTACTAAAACCTGTAGGTGATGAAATAATTAGTATGTGTAGATACTTTTCAGGTCTTTCAGCTAACTCTACGCTCTTCTCCTCAATAATCCTAAATACCTCCATAGGCGTTAACGAATCAGAATCATAGCCTAGGGCTTCATATCTTTCTGGTCTTACTAGGTTAATAGCTTCAACAACTAGTCTTGGGATTTTACGGAATGGAGGCTTAAGGCTTCTTATGTAGTGGGTAAGCTTAATACAACATCCCTTAGGTCCCTTAGCCTGTTCATTAATGTAACTATACTCTTTACTCCATTTACTTATATTTAGGTACTCGTTATTTATGGGATCATAGATACTTATTGGGGGCTTAAGCTTTGCTTCAATTCTACTTATAAACTCTACTTCAAGTCTCAAAGCAGAGTCTATGTGAATGTATCTTTTCTTCTCAACACCCTTAATAATATCAACTAGTTCTCTGTTGATAGACTCTAATTCGCTATTTCTTACTCTTAATTCTTCGTAAAGCTTCTTATACCTATCTCTTTCACTAGTAACTTCATTAAGTGCTCTTCTAAGGTTTTCAAGCTCAGAGCTAATAGCTGCTAAACACTCCTTCTCCTTCTCATACTTAACACTAAGTTGTTTGAGCTTCTCCTCCTTCTCCCCAAGCTCTTTAACGTATTTATCAAGGAGTATATATGCTTCATTAAGCTTCTTAGCTAAATCCTCATTATTTCTCCTCAATTTCTCAACTTCACTTCTAAGCTCCTCGACCTTCTCAACTCTAAGTTCTTCAATAACGCTTTTCCTCAATTCATCTAAGAGCTTCCCATAAGACTCCTCTAACTTTCTCAAGGTGTCTTCTATCGTAGACTTAATGTTATTGACTTCATCCTTTATTTTAGCTCTAAACTCCTTAGACTCTAGCATAGCTTCAAGGTAGTCAGCAAATAATCTCCTAACCCAAGCAGGTTCACTCAACATGAGAGAACTAATAGCGTTAGCTATCTTCCTTAAACGGTTTAGCTGTAACTCAATATAATACGATACTATACGAGCATCAGGAAGCTCATGTAATAATCCAGGAGATACCTTAGTTGGTTCAATAATCTTCTCCCCAATATCCTCGATAATAGCATCAGCAAACTCTCTTATCAAATTCCTGATATTCTCTTTATTCCCAATAATATAGTTCTTAATCTCTTCAACTCCTAGTTTATCAAATCTCTTAAACCTCTCAAATTTCTCAACAAGCTTCTTCTCAGCACTAGTTAGTTTACGAGGAATATCCTTTAAACCGGCAGCCTCCATGGTATACAACACTACGAGTTCGGCAAATAGGCATGGAGCAATATACATTCGCTCATACTCGGGACTAGAAACACTATAACCAATAATCCTAGCAACCCTATTATCCTCTAAAGTACTTATGTAACTCCTTAACTTATCATACAATTCACGTAATTTAGTTAAACTACTTGTACGAAGCCCACTTACACCTGCACTAACTACCTCCTTACACTCATCAACCATATCAAGATACTTATCGACCTCACCTTCAAAATCAACAGCACCCACCTTATCACCACCAAGAAGTACATTTAAATCCTACGCGTAAAGCAATATATATTCTTTTACTCCATTAGTAAAGAAACAAATTAATACCAAACAACTATAACATAACTCTATGGAGGTAAAAGTTGAAGGCAAGTGAAATAATTAACCTTTTAAATAAGGTAAATAATGAAATAATCAAATACATCGAACTACACGGATACACCAATCAGGTAAGGAATGCAAGAGCCTACTTCATAGATGCAATAGATGCTCTACTAGACAAGAAAATAGAAACCAGTATCAAGTTACTAGACTTTGCACTAAAAACACTATATAGGTGAAGACAATGATTATATTGAAGTTAAAAGAAGTATTCAATAAACTAGACGACCTATACTCCGATACAAAGCTAAAGGAAGTTAAAGAACTATACAATACATTGTTAAATGGTATAGAAAAAGCATTAGAGGCAAGGCTAAAGGGAGCTAGTAGAGAGGAAGCTGAACAACTACTAATAAAGATAATAATGGACGTCGAGGATAAATACAATAGACTAAGCATGTTAAGAGATCTAGTAAAAGCAGTAAACAGTAATCCACATAGATAATAATTCCTAATGATTTTCCTCAACATATTCTATCCACATAAACACATTACCTGTTTCAGGATTAAACGCTAAACCTATCTTATCACCACTAACTAGCTTAAGCTTCCCTATACCCATATAACTCATCCTCACACCACCATTAACAATAATCCTCCTACCTTCCCTCAAAACCACCGTACCATTATGACTACCTTCATCAACTAAAAACCAACCACCATTAACTTCATCATATACTAGCTTACAGTGAACCTTACTAATATACCTTGAGTCAATACGAAGATCAACATCTCTACTCCTACCAATAACATACATACTCTTTCTAGGATCTAAGAGTATCCTCCTATCACCTACAATAAGGTAGGACTTAACCCTAATGAGTTTCTCTAAATATTCAATAAATTCAGTTATGGATGGTCTCCTAAGGGGATCACTACTTAAAGCCCTAGTAATTATTAAGGGTAGAGACCTCTCAACTATACTCCCCTTATACTTTACTCCCATAACTATTTCATAGTATAGTTCTGCAAGCTGATAAACGTCAGTAGAAAAGTACTGTTTACCAAGTAGTTGCTCGGGGGCAGCATAATCGGGAGAATAACCAATCCTATCACCATACCCCTTATTTCCGTCGATTCTAACGGCTATAGTGAAGTCACTTAACTTAGGAACACCATTAATAGAAAACAATATGTTACTAGGCTTAATATCACCATGAGAAATACCAAGTTCGTGAAGATACTTAACAGCTCTACCAACCTTAACAACAATGTCAATAGCCTCAAATACACTCAACCTACCCCTCCTAGACAATAAATCCTTAAGAGAACTAGGACAAAACTCCAAAACCATAAAAAGCACATCACCTCTAACAAACAATAAATCATAAAATCTAACAATATTATCATGCCTTAACTCTCTAAGAAAACCCGCTTCACGCAAGAGAAGCCTACTACACCTCCTACACTCAACAACAGAACCACCCTCAATACACGGTCTAGGAGCCTTAATAGCAACAACACCATAGCTTTCATGAAGACCGCGAAAAACCACAAACTTCCTAGTACTCCTAAAAACCTCAACATCCTTAAACCCATAACCATGTAACATACTAAGCCATGAGCCGTCGAACACTATTACCCCCTATTCAATAATAGAATAACTATAACTAACTTTATAATGACATTCCTACCTCTATTCTACAGAAAAACTAAATAATTTAATCTCATTCTCTTAAAAATTGGGGCAACTCGTTGACTCCAGAGGAAGCTACAGAGAAAATACTTGACGTTATATATGCTATTAAAGCTCTAAACATACTTATGGAGGAAAAACTTACAAAGAAATCATTAAAAGTAGAAGAGTGCATAAACATAGCTAGTAAAATTGTAGGAGAACTTGATAGAGTACAGCAAGAAATACGTGAACTTCTAAGCAATTTTTCAGGAGATTACATGAGGTCTACAATAGCAGAATCCATATATAATCATGAAGTCGTGGGCTCTCTATGGGAGAAAGCTAAACAACTACTGGAGCTATGTAACTTCCCTTCATATTTATTAAAATGTATAAAACCAAAAGAGCCTTCACAAACTCTAGTCGATTCCGATGGAGACATATATAAAGGTGGTTTAAAGGAATTATCTTCTATTATCACAAATGTGAAGTTAGGTTTTAAGTATTTCTTGAAGCTTAGGGGTGTAGGTGTTGGTGAAGAAACAGAGACTTTTACGGGTTAAGTGCTTGTAGGTTTCTTATTATTCCGTATAGGTAGCCTATAATGAAATCTATATGGCGTTTTATCTGGTTAAGGTATTCTCGTTCTCCTCCTTTCACCCTCTCAATAAACGTACCGAGCCTAATAATGTCATTCTTTATGCTCTCCCTTATTTTCTCACTTATATTTAGTTTATTCAGGTAGTGTTCCTTAAATGAAATTAATCCTACGTTTAAGGCTAATAGCTCTCTTAAGAGTAGTTCTTCTGAAAATTCCTTCTCAATATACTCTTTAACTCTTAGTAAGTCGTTTAAGCGATAGTTAAGTACGCTTATGAGGTCTTTAGGCTTAATATCGTACTCCATCTCCTTAACTCTCACATAGCGTTGAGGTGCTTCATTAATTATAGCTACAACCTTATTACGTCCAATATCTTCGTAGTTAACCTTAACCCCCATCTCCATGAGCTCCTCTATAACTTCTTTAGACTCAACAACTACCTCCCCAATACTTATTGTTACTGGTATTCTCTTCTCCTTAACACCTATTATGGTGAACTCAAAGTATGGTCCAAGCTTAACCCTACTACCAATACTAACTATGCTTTCCTTACCACGAGGAACTATTCTCCCATTAATGTAAGTTCCATTCTTAGACCCAGCGCCATTAGGTCCATGATCTCTTACTTTAACAACGCCTTTATCGATGGTTACTAGTAGGTGCCTACGGCTAACAAACCCGTCAATAACGTTTAGATACTTAGAATATTTCTCTTCAGGATTAAATACGTAGATACCCCACTTCCTAGCAGCTTCATTATCACTAAAAGCTAGTGGTGAATCCTCTCTATGAAGCCTACCAATGAAGAACCTATTTAAACTAATATCTAGAACTCTAGGCTCACCATTATCATCAATCCACCTAATAGTTAACAAATTGCATCCCCTTCTATACCTGACGCCTTGGAGAAAAAATTTTTTCTCTACTTTGCATCCATTATTATTGAAAGCTCAGTGCATACATACATATTACGTTATATGAATTGGGGTTCCTTATGGCTCCTGACGGATCTAATGAGGCGCTTGGAATTTTAATCATCATGTTTATATTATTATTCATTATCATGGGCTTTCTATCTAGTATAAGCCCTAGACATGGTGGAGTATATCTATATGAAAGATCTATTTCAATCAAACCTGGAGGTAAAAGTACTCTTACTTTATTAATTGAAGGAGAATTAAATGAAATTAACGTAAATATTCCAAAAAACTTTAAATACGATATAAGACATGGAGAATACGAAATATACATTGATATATATGCGCCTAAATATATTGTTCCTGGAAGATATGAAGGAAAGATTAGCGTTAAATATAGTATTCCCAGATTTCTATTCAGTGAGAAAAGAGAAAGAGACTTTAATATATTTATAGACGTTATTCTACCTGACGATAAATATCTCCTTACAAACCTCAAAAAACAACCCTTTAAACTATCTAATGGATACATAGAGTCTGATGTAACCTTCTATAACGCGCTTAATGTATGTCGAAAGATATTATGTGAATTTATTATAGGATATAAGGATAAAATTCTAAGTAAAGAAGATGTATATCTAAGTATTGATGCTAATTGTTCTAAGGAGGTAATTTTTCATATATCATTAAATAAGATATTTCCGCTCTACCCCCTCGTAGTTTATTCTGCGCAATCGGGAGAAGATTCAAGTACTTGGATAATGTTGTTAGTTTATGAGGCAGAGAGTTCTAATCTAATTGAAGGACATTTACTATTTAAAGGACCCATGGAATCGCTTTTAGAGCAAGTTAATGCTATAGTAGTTAATCCTCTTATAATATGGGCTCTAATAACTCTAGTGTCCGCTATAGCCCTCATGTTGATATATCTAGATGTAGAATCATTAACATGAATATTCTTCGATTTCTTGACTCAATTCAGCTAATTTCTTTTCTAGAGTAGTGCATTTTCTACAAAAGTTGCTATATACGGCTAATATTCTGAGGGACTTTGTATTTTCTTTGTTACTTATTACAATATTAATTAATCGTGTGATGGGTAAGTATATGTGGTTATCCCACGCAGTTTTTATAGTTCTTGCCACCTCATCTATACATGATTTCTTAGATACTATGTTGTTAATACTAGTGCCTAGCTCATTCAATAAGTTTCTTATTTCGCTACATACAGATCTAGCATTCTCCAAACATAGCTGCCTTATGGCCTTAAGATATTTATCAAAAATAATGCAGATAGGTGTTAAAAGAACTACATACCAGATTACACCTATGATTATAAGTAACAGATCTATTATGTTACAGTATAAAATTAATAGTATTGGAAATGCGATTGTTATGAGTATCGCTATAAGGAATAAGAACAAAATCCTATATTTTATTTTATTAATTTTACTACAATATTCGATTTGAATTACCTTAACAAGATTCAGTAATTTATCTAGCTTAGCTAATAGGTCTTGCTTACTCATGTCAGTATTCACTCTATTCACTAGAGGATATAAATGTCGTGGTGGTTGATCATTAAAAATTTATTTATGTGAATTGATGCACTATACTACGTCGTGGGGATATCATGAGAATGGAAATGATAGCATCGTTATTAATATTATCACTCCTATTCATTGCTTTAGTTCTTCATGCTAGGTACTTTGGCGTCGGTGAACTTATTGGGGAATTTTCGGTTGAGGCTGATGGTGTTGCTGATATTAAGTATTTAGGTGAGGTAAAGCTGCTTAATGGTGATGTTAGGAAGGTAATTATTGCTGTTGGCCCTGAATATACCCCAGAGCCAGATAAAATGGATGTTAACTTCCTAGTATTCAACAAGTATGGTAAGGTGTGGAAGATATCGTATACTTCTCTTGTAGATAAGGGATACTTTGCTATGAAAATACTACCAGCTAAGGCCCTCGGCATTGGTGGTGAAGGGGGAGTTTTATGGGCTTACCTACTAGCTGAGAGAATTCCATACAAGAAGCCTCCATTCGATGAAGTGAAGATATACAGGGTTGGATTAAACGTTACTAATGGTAAGGTTATTGCACCAAAACTTGTAGCCTCCTACAATGCTACTAAGGGAGGTAAAGTTAAGTGGCATACCTATGCTAGATGTGGAACGCTTAGAGTAATAGGAGATTACCTCATAGTTACACTCGCATCATTTAATGAGGAGAGGGATTGGAAGGCAATAGTTCTAGTCTATAGGGTAGAGGATGTCAGGAAGGATTCATGGACCCCAATAACGGTTAAAACCATATCCATAGGTAAAGATGCTAAATTCCCTCTAACGATTTACCCTCTACCTCTAGGTAATGGTGATATTGCCATCGCTATGCTGTATAACGCAAACATTGAAGGACAATATAGGGGCAAGATAATAGTTGAAGCCCTCAACCCCACTACAGGAGAAGTAAAGACCCTCATAAACGAAACCCTACCTGGCATGCTTATCCGCTTTTACATTCAAAACCTATGTAGCCTTAATGGAGGAGACAAGATAACATACCTTACAGAAGTTAATGATACGTTAATCTTAAATGAACTAAAAATAGAAGACGGTAAACCCGTGTTAAGTAAGCTATACACCATACCCAAATGGAAGGATAGGAAAGCAAAATACTATATCATTGACTACGTTGACGAGAAGGGTAGGATACTAGCTCTACAAATAATAACATCAAAAAGAGAAGCGATCCTCTACGACGTAATAAATAATGTAACGTTAAGAATAGGTAAGGTAGCGGGTAATCCAAGTGCTTGCGCGATATTTAATGGAAAATACTTAATCCTAACATACACGGGCGTAGAAGCAACTATAAAAGTATACAAGGTATTGGAAACACCAACAGTTATAACAACAACTACACTAACCACAACACCACCAACAACTACAATTACTACAACAACAATAACAACTACGACAAAAACCCCAATAACATCAACAACTAAGCCTACAACCACAACAACTACAACTGCACCACTAGCATCAACAACTACATCAAAACCAGTACAAGTAGAAGTTAGTGTAAAGGAGGGAGATTGGGTAAAATATGAGGCAAAAATAAAGGTTGCTGGAATTGAAGGAACACTTACATTTAAGGTACAAGTAGTTAAGGTCGATGATAAGGGAGTAACATTTAAGATAACAGATGTAAGGGCTTCAGGTTCTATTCAGGGAATAGACTGGAAGAGAATGGAGGGAATGACGTTTACCTACGAGTGGGGTAGAAAGCCAGTATGTATTGGTGGAATGAACTTCCTAAACTTCTGGGCAGATCCAAGAACACTACCATCGAATGGAGTTGTAGAGGAGAAGGGAGTAAAATGCAAGTATGATACAAAGACAGGCTTCCTACTAGAAATGAAGGCAACATACGAGTTTGCTGGATATAAACAGGAATTCTCCATGAAGGCTAAAGAGGGTAGCATACCATCTCAAGGCCAAGCCTTGCCTGGAGCTCTAGGAGACCCGAAGATAATAGCGGCAATAGCAGGAATAATCATAGCAGTAATAGCAGTAATAGTACTCGTTAAAAAGAGGTAGCCGCGAAGAACAATCTCTTTTTATAATCTCTACTATCTTAGAGAAAATGTTATATTTTCTAAATTATGTGATTAATTCTTAGGTGATTACTAGTGATTAGTGGTAGCGAACTTAAAGCTAAGATGTTAGAATTGCTTGAGAAGGATGAAGAATTTAGACATGCTGTAGCTGGTAAACTTGGGATACTTGAAATATTAAAGAGACTTGATAGAATTGAAAATGGATTAAAGAAGTTGTATGAAAAGAGCTTAGAGCATGATAAGAGATTTAATAGGATTGAACTTGAACCAGGAACGCTCTCTGAAAACTTTTACTGTAAAGCTCTATGGGATGACCTAAGAGAGGAAATTAAAGCTAAAGGAGAGAAAATACTATGTAGGAAACGTAACATGCGCGTAAATGATGTAGATATAGACCTATTCATAGAGACTGATTATACATAGTTGAGGTTAAGGTTAAACCCAAACATGACGACGTAGGGAGACACATAGCTAAAGTAGATCTAGTGAAGAAGTATTATCCCCATAAAAGGATTATATCAATACTAACTGGAGCATTAATAGGAAAGGAAGTAGAGGAATATGCAAAAGAAAAAGGCATCATTGTATACATGTACTAAGTATTCTAACTA
>Ga0180302_10001495_pt1 | contig 11111 bp, 11 predicted proteins | sample GuaBasSediGuay17_FD_121794 | JGI IMG/M metagenome (GOLD analysis project Ga0180302, IMG submission 121794) | Subseafloor sediment microbial communities from Guaymas Basin, Gulf of California, Mexico - Guay17, Core 4571-4, 12-15 cm | ecosystem: Environmental > Aquatic > Marine > Hydrothermal... | reverse complement strand
TGGCGTACTCGAGATATTCATAGGCCCTTAATGGTAGAGGCATTAAAACCCTATCGGCTATGCCCCTAAGCCTCTCCCGGATCACAACTTTAGAGTCTCCGAGTATGGGTATAACGATATCCGAGACCCTGTTCAGTTCCGCATTCTCTTTAAGGTATCTTATCGCGTCTGGATTTACATCGATCGAGTAAACCCTCCTAACTTTTGAGTGCTTGGCGATTATTATCGAGAAGCATCCGACACCGGCGAACATGTTGATGACTATCTCCCCATCACTAACCAACCTGGCTATCCTCATTCTCTCATGTAGCAACCTTGGAGAGAAGTAGCACCTCCCTAGGTCCACCTTGAATAGGCAGCCGAACTCCTTGTGGGTGGTCTCCATCCTCCTCTCACCGGCGACCCACTCAAGCCTTCTAAGGCGGAGTTCACCGTGAACCGGACCGGTCTGCATGAGGACCGTCTTAACATGTTTGTGGAGTTCCATTATAGCCTTACCTATCGCCTCACTCTTCGGTTTTAGGGGTTCTGGGACCCGTATAACGGCTATATCCCCGATTATGTCGTAGGATGAGTATAGCTGGTTTAGCTCTGACTGTGTGAGTACACCTTCCAGGCGGGCTCTCAGGGCTCTCCCCAAACTGGCACCCTCTACTTATGCACCTTATGGATCGTTCTCTTCATTACCCGTATGGTTCTCCTAGCTAGACTGGATATCTTACTCTCATGGAACCCCAGGACGAAGCTCTCAACCTTATGGTAGTGGCCGTATTTCTCCATGATCTTATCCCAAGCGTCACGCCAATCAGAGAACCTCCGGCGCCACGAGAGGACATCCCTCACAGCCTCGGCCAATCCAGATCGCCCCGGGATCTCAGATAAGCCGGGTCTCGATTACCCTCTTCGGGAAGCTTTATCTGCCTCTCGATCTCGGCTATCTCCTCCGGCCTGGGTTTCCATGCGTAATTGTAGATCGGCCCGCTCGGCCTCTCGTTGTAGTAGGGCCTGTTACATCCGGGACAGCCTGATGTTCTGAACGGTTCCCCGCTTCGCACTATACTCTTCAATAATCTAACCGGCACCCCAAAGCTCGTTAGATGGCCGTCCCTGAACTCCATATCCTCATATCTGGCTATGGACTTGGTTACCAAGTAGTGGGCGAGCTGAACCCTTCGGTAGTATCCTAAAGGTGGCTGGGGGTTGTTCTCTAATCTGGTTCCTGGTATCGGTGTGAATGCGAATAGGGCTGGGTAAACCCCCATATCCATGCATGACTGGATCATCCGTATAGCTTCCTCCTCGCTCTCCCCCAACCCAATTATTAGGTGGGTTGTCACTGAACCCCTACCGAAGACTTCAACCGCCTCTTTGAGAGCTTTCAGGTGGCTCTCCCATTTGTATGGTCCACCAGCCTCCGAACCCTTAATTCTCTCGAAGAGCTCCTTGGTTGAGCAGTCTAGGGCTATGCTCACCCTATTCACGCCAGCCTTCATGAGGTTGACCATGTCCTCACGGCTTAATGGTTGGCAGGAGACCGAGATTGGAACCTTAGATATACCCCTTATCTCCCCGACGAGGAACATTATATCATCAACTACCCCCGGATAGTTCAGGGCTTGGATGCATGTCCTCTTTATCTCGCCGTCCTTGTATGCCTCGGCTATCCTCGGGATCACATTCGCAACCCTGAAGGGTGGCCAGATGACTCTCGAGAGCATGTCGGCCCTACCCCTGCTCTCCCTAGCTTGGGGGCAGAATCCGCAGTTTGCTGTGCATCTTCCCTCGATGTATGTGAGGAGGTAGATGGTCGTCGGTTTAGCATCTATTATGCCCTCCATTAAGCCTAGGAGTATCGCGGAGCCGATCGAGACTCTAATCCTCTCCAGCTTACCTGTAGTCATCTATATCGGCACTCCACCAAAATAAAGTGTAGAGGGTGGTGTTCTATCTTTCGTTCCTCTAAATGTTTTTACCTGAGGGGATGCTGAACGCTTAGTTTAAATATGTAATCCATAGTCTTTTATATGTTGTCTGTTGGAGGCTACGTGGTTGTCCGAGGATGAAGGGCAAGTCTTGATCTATAGGTGTGTCAAGTGTGGTGCACTAGTGAAGTCGACGGAGTTGGAGTTGGGTGTCAGGTGCCCCTACTGCCGCTATAGGGTTCTCAAGAAGGAGAGGCCTCCGATAGTCAAGAGGGTTCTCGCCAGATAAACCCTAAAACTCAGAATAGTTCTCTCTCGCCTATCTTCCTGAATGTCTTTCCTCTAACCTTGATTACTGGACCTAGGTCCTCCTCCGGCTTCCGGTCGGTTGTCTTTCTCCTAACGGTCTCTCCGCATATCCCTCCGGGTAGTAGATGCCTTGCCACGCACATGGCGTAGTTGCAGTTGGATGGATCGCAGGGTTCGTTGACCCATCTGCACCATGGGGTTCCTCTCCGATATATCAGGGCGTTCCTACCGCATCTAAATTTCCTACAAGTAGGAGAACACTTCCTCGGTTCATGCAATCTCGACACAACCTACATCAGATAAGTTCTTCGATATTGGATTACGCCTCATATGTTACCTTTATATTTGGCTAAAATTGGGGGTTATAAACTTTTCTCCATGACGCCTCGAACCCTCTTGTATATGAATACCGCCATAAACGAGATTATGACGAGACTTATGAAGGATAGACTGACAAGCTGGCCTACCTCAAATGGATATCCGAGAATCATGATGTAGCTGTTTATTCTGAGCTCTATGCGTCTGGATTCTTCGAGGTGGACGGATAGAACTTCGCAAACCCTACCGTAGACCCGGACGGTTATCCGGTAATTTCCACTAACCATCCCCTCCTGGAGGGCTGTCCCATCCGACCGGGTCGTTAAGGTGTATAACTCCAAATCTCCACAGGTTATATCCACTACAGCGTTGGGGATCGGCTGCCCGAGGTAATCTAGGACGACCACGGATAGGGCCAAGTTGAAGCCTTCGCACTTTATGGTTAGAGGTGTATACTCATTGGCGAGTGTTACCTTTGTCTCGTTTAGGGTTATAGTCCTCTTCAGGGTTGAGCTGTAGTTGTATACGCTCACCGTATACCTCCCAGGCAGCAGGTGGAGAGTAACGTTCCCAGCCGTATTCGTTACCCCCTCATCAATTGGGGTTCTACCCATCCACTCACACACCATCACATGCACATTCGGTATAGGTCCACCCTTAGAGTCCAGAACCTTAACTGAGAGTAGGTACCTCCGGCAGGTTATCTCCAACTTAACCCATCCATCCTCCATCAGGTTGGAGAGGCCGTCTATCAACATCTCATTAAAGGTTACGCCGTTTCTGCTGAACTCTATCGTGTAGTTGGCGTTTACGGGTACCTGGGGGAGTTCGATGGATCCGGTTATGTTAGTCTTGAACGAGATCTCCCTAGATATCGGTGAGCCATACCTATTGATTAGGTCAGCTTGGACGCTCACCTCTATATCCGGCAATGGGTCACCGTCCTCGTCGGTTATGGTTATGTTCATGTTTGCTATCTGGGCTGTGAGGGTTATCACTCCACTCAAGTCCACATATTCCTTGGATGATAGTATCTCTATCTCGTTGAGGAACCCCTTGAATGTGTAGTTCACGCCGCACATGAGGTTTATTACTGGTGTGAAGCCGGTACGGTTGGTTATTGAGAACCCTAATGGAGTTGTGAGGTCAGTTCCATTATAAATCTCGATGTCAACGTAACTAACCGTCTCGTTGGCTAGGGTTAACACCTCGAACTGGACCTCTACGAGTCGGCATGTGATTCTGTAGATGGAGCTGTTCGTCACGCTTCCGTTTATGGAGCCAACCTCGAAGCCGTGCCACAGAGCCTTGAAGGTGTAATTTCCAGCCTCAAGGCGGAAGGTCGCCCAGCCGGTGTCGTTCGTCTCCTTCGCTGAGATAAGGCCTTTCACCCCGTAGACCGTAATGTTAAGGTTTGGAACCGGATTACCATCAAGGTTTAAGGCCTGGATCGATACGGCATACTCCCCAAGCTCTGGGGAAGCCTCCAGTATAGAAATGTGCGGAACCAGAAGATGTAGGATTAGTAATGATGAAAGGATGAACCTCTGGGGAGTCCACCTCTTCATCTGAACCTACTTCCTTACTGCGCCATTAATCCCTTAATAGAAAAAAGATGTTAAATAGGTTTGGGAGGTTCCTCCGTCAAGGAGACCCTTTAACCGACCGTTAAACCCTTCAGTCCTAGCTATCTGAACCTCTGTAACTTCTTCAGTAGGAGTTTATCCCCCTCGCGATCCCCTGCGCACGTCGCGATTATTCCATCCACGATTCCGTCGAGTTTCTCTGCGTACTCCTCAACGTGCTCCATGGTCGTTGTGACGGGCCACCCTATCATCTTTATGATATCCACATTCTTCGGGGTTTCGACTAAGAAGTACGAGTATATCGGCTTATTCAGACGTTTGCACTCCTTCGCTATCTGCTCCAACATGGGTAGGGAGGCATCCTCAAGCCTCATGAAGAATGCAAAGTCCCACGGTCTCCTCACCCTTGAGATGCTGTCCTCAACGGACCTACGGGCCGAGAGCAGACATCCAAGCTTCAACCTCTTCAGGCGTACAGTTTCGCGGAGGAAATCTCGGGCTTCCTCCGAGGATCTCAACATCTTTATTGGCTCCCCGTATTTGGGGATATCTCCCATGGTTATTACGAGCCCGTCAACCCCCACGGCTTCCGCTGCTAGGGCTAGGCCTCCAACCTCAACAGGCCCCTTATAGTGTAGTATAAAGACGGGTATCACAATCTTGTCTGGATACTTCACCTTCAGTACACAGCTTACCGCTGTGCCGCTCGGCGCGGGGATTCCGGCAGCGCTATCTGTGACGTTCCATCCGTCAACTAAATCTTTAACCTCATCCGCGTGCTTCAGGAACTTCCGCGTTGGAACGAACTCTTGCAGTATCTTCATTCAAGGCCCCGAATGAAGAATAATGTTTAAGGGTAATAAAACCTTTTGCATCTTCCCTTTCCCGTCCAAAACTGAAAACCTTTTATCGCTAAAATGATAAAACCAATAGGGGCCTTATCGTTTAGTGGTGATGAAATGTCTCAGACCATAAATGTTGGGATCTTGAAGGCTGGGTGTATCGGGACCCTGCCACTCCTCGAGTTCCTCCTAGATGAGAGGGCTGATAGGAGGGATATCTCGGTCACTGTTATTGGTTCAGGAGCTAAGCTTGGGGTTGAGGAGTGCCGTGAGAAGGCCGAGATCATGGTGAAGGTTAAGCCGGATCTAGTAATCCTAGCCGGTCCAGCTCAGGCTGCCCCAGGACCGACCGAGGCTAGGAATATACTGAGATCCTCCGGTATACCTACGATTGTAATCTCCGATAGTCCAGCTAAGAAGTTGAGGAAGACCTTGGAGAAGGAGGGATTCGGCTACATCATAGTTGAAGCTGACTCCATGATCGGTGCCCGCCGTGAGTTTCTAGACCCAACCGAGATGGCGATATACAACTCCGATGTGATAAGGGTCCTAGCCGTGACGGGTGCCCTAAGAGTTATTGTTGAGGAGATAGATAGAGTCATAGAAGCCCTGAAGAGGGGTGAGGAGCCCGCACTCCCACGGTTGGTCATAGACAAGAACACGATCATGGAGAGGCGTGGATTCAGCAATCCATACTCCAAAGCGAAGGCCATAGCCGCATACGAAATCTCGAGGCGTGTAGCCGACATAAACACCGAAGCTTGCTTCAAGGTTTCAGAATGGGAAGTCTACACCGAGCTGGTGGCGGCAGGGCATGAGATGATGAGGGTGGCCGCCAGACTGGTCGATGAGGCGAGGGAGATCGAGAAGATGAACGACTCAGTGTTGAGGACCCCGCACTTCGGGGATGGAAGTCGAGGTGAGAAGAGCTCCTTAATAGAGAAGCCGAGGAGAGGTGGATGAATTCGTAGGGTGATATCGTTCATCTTTAAAGTTTTCTTGATCAAAACTTCTTAATATGAGAATTGCATATCTCTAGTATCACCGAGAGGCCAGCGGGCAGATGTTGATACGAGAGATTATTCTAGAGAACTTCATGAGTTATGAGTATTCGAGGATACCCCTAAAGCCGGGAGTCAACGTAATATGTGGACCGAACGGTTCGGGTAAGTCCTCGATACTGTTAGGGATATCTGTAGCCCTAGGGCAGTCCTACACTGAACGTTCCAAAAGGCTGAGTGACCTAATCCGTTGGGGTAAGGACGTTGGGAGGGTAACCCTCGTCCTAGACAACTCCAAGCGGAACGGGAAGCGTCCAGTACCAAGAATAAAGAAGGATGAGATACTCCTAACCAGGGTTCTGAGGAGTGATGGGAAGTACTGGTTCGAGCTGGATAACAAATCCGTTACGAAGAACGACGTCCAGAGGCTCCTATCCCGCTTCGGAGTGGACCCGGAGAACATGCTCATAATAATGCACCAGAACATGGCTGAACAGTTCGTAGTCCTCTCTCCTCAAGAGAAGTTGAAGATGGTTGAGGCAGCCGTAGGGCTGGAACCGTACAGGAGGAACGTCATACAGGCCCAGAAGAAGCTGAGCAGGATACTAAGCCAGGAGGAGTCAGTCAAGAAGCTGCTGGAGTCAGCTGAACAGACGCTCAGCTACTGGCGGGAACAGTACGAGAGATACCAAGAGAAGAAACAGCTGATGTTGAAGAGGCGCTTTCTAGAACGGGAGTTGGCGTGGGCGCAGGTATCAGTGAGGGAGGATAAAGCTTCAGAACTCCAACGCCGGATAGAGAGCATAAAGGATGAGATAAACGATACCGAGACTAGGATAAAGATATCGAAGGACAGGTTAGAGGGTCTCCAGAGGGATGTAGAGGGCTCAAAGGATACGTTGTGGAAACTGTTAGAACAGAGAATCATGCTGGAAGGGGATAGGGCGAGATATGAAACCGCATACAACCTACTAAAGGGGCCGGTGAAGGAGATCCAAAGCCTAGCAGAATCGATCAAGGCCGACAGTAAAGAGGTGAATAAGTTCGTAGACCGAGTCGAACTGTTAATTAACTCCATAAGCCCGCTGGGGATGGACCGAAACCTCCAAGTGCTTATAGATGAGGTTGCAAGTTCATCTAGGGAATTGAGGGATAGGCTCAACCGCATACCCAGCATCCTAAAGGTAAGCGACCTAGAAGGGGAAATAACCGAGTCGATCAAGAGGAAGGTCGAACTAGACGGAGAGATAAGCAGGGTTCAGGACGGGATAGAACAGTTAAGGTTCAAGGTCGACGAATTGAACAACCAGATCATAGACGAGAGGGTCAACCTAGCGTTGCTCCAGTATAGGATAAGAGGCCTAAACGAGACCCTAAGAAACATGGAGAAGGAGTATAGAGGAATACTCATCGATCTAGAAGCAGCCGTTAAGAGGGCGGAAGAGACCGGTCCAAGGATAGCAACGACGAGAAACGTGGACGAGATCCTAGACGAGATAAGAGTTGTGGATGGAAGGATAGCGGCGTTAGCTGATGTATCAGAGGATATAGAACGGATGTACGAGTCATACTCTAAACTCTACCTAGAACTCAAAGAGAAGGCCCGCGTCGTTGAGGAGAATAGGGAGAAGGCCCTGAGGGAAGTGAAGGATAGGATCGAAGCATGGAGGAACGTGATAAACAACCTCCTAGACAGCGTAAACGAGGAGTATAGGAGGATACTATCCAAGGTGGCAGCGACAGGCTCCGTCCACCTAGTGAACAGCCACGACATAGAATCCGCAGGCCTCGAGATACTCGTTGGATTCAAAGGGGCGAAGCCCGTCCCCCTAAACATCTACACCCAGAGCGGCGGAGAGAGGAGCACGGCAACAGTGGCCTTCCTGATAGCCCTACAACAACACGTCCGCTCACCATTCAGGGCAATAGATGAATACGACATCCACCTAGACCCCAGGAGCAGGGAGATACTCGCAAACGTCATAATATCATCCGTTAGGGGAGGACAGTTCCTCATAATAACCCCAAGCCAGATAACCCTAGAACAGGAGGATGTGAACGTAATAGTAGTCCAGAACGTCGAGGGTTCAAGCGTCATAAGGGTGCTTAGCTAGGTTGAGGCGGATAATATGCCCCCAAAGAAGAGGAGTATAGCAGAGGAGGAGTTGCAGAGGATCATAGAGCTCTGCCGCTCCATCGAGGAGAGAGGCCTAAACCCATTCCTAGTTGACGTTGACGAACTCGTAACCATACTCAGGGAGTACTTCCCAGACCTGGACAAACCTGAGGAACTATGCCTAGACGCGGAAGCCCTCAACAGCATAGCCTCTGTCATAAGGCTCCAAGGTGAATGGGTGAGGCGGAGATCGTCATCGCTCTACAGGGACCCCTTCCTGATAGAGGAGAAGATCCGGAGCCTGAGCAGGGAGAGGCTGGCCGAGGTCTTCCTCAAGGTGTGGCGTCCAATAATCGAGTTTGAGCAGATAACCATACCAAGCCTACGCCAAGCCTTAAAATACTGGGGAACCCTCCCACCCTTAGACGAGAGGTGGCTTAGAGGAGGCCTCTTCATTAGGGAACCCGGAACAACCACGGAGGAGGACCTGATCAAACAGAGAATACTCGCCGAGAAGGCATTCTCTGAAGAGCTGAACTCCTTATGGGTGGAGCTCAAGAGGAGGACCCGGGGAGGAAAGATCAGATACTGGGACTTCATAGGGGCTGAGACCTACCAGGAGACCATAAGGAGGGCATACCTAACAAGCTTCCTACTGACCTACGGATACGCAACCCTGGAGGTCAATCCCTTGGAGGGTGAGATGACGATAAGACCGCTCGATGAACCTACACCAGTCGGTGAGAGGGAGCAGGCTATATCGATGCCTATCCCCATAACCCCGGAGGAGTGGATGAGATGGTTAAGGGAGCGAGAAGCCTAAGGAGGAAGGCCTACTACACAATAAAGATGAAGCAGGCATCCCACCTACTATTCTACAGGAGGCATAAGATTCCGGGAGTAAAGGGTTGGGAGCTCAGGAGGGCCCTAGGCTCAGACTATCCGAAGGTGATAAGCCTCCTCGACGACTACCTAGAGAAGCTCGACCTAAAGGTAAAGGTGATATCTGAGGAGGGCGTCCCAGAAGGGGAGATGCCCCCGGAAAGGCGCGATAGAGACCGATTCTACAGAACCCTCAGAGGGGGACTGACGCCTAAGGAGGCCAAACTCCTCGGATGGAGGATCGACGACCTAGCAGCCCTAGCAGTCGCAGTCTCCTACATAATCTCGAAGGGAGGGAAGGCCCCGAGAAAGGAAGTCGAAGAGCTCTTGAGGGTGAAGATCCCGGGCTGGAAGGTGGATGTGAACCTCGACAGGTTCATACGGTACGGCTACATAGGTGAGGATGAGAATGCCCAATTGTACATTGACTGGAGAACCAGAGCTGAGGTGGACCAGAAGGAGCTCATCGACCTCCTCCTAGGGGCGGAAACCGAACCTATGAAACCACCCCCAGAACGATGAACCCAACCGCACCGAATAGGATAGAGATTGTGGCTTATCATTCTTCCAAGCTCCACGGCCACTCCTCCTCAAACCCGCATCCTAGGCCTCCTTACTCGAGAGAAGTTCAATCAAGAATGTCCGTAAAGAAACATCAGAAGCAGCACAAAAACCTTATTTTTATGGCTTTGCTAGCCATCCAAAGTAATCCCAACCCGGAAGCAACCAATCCAAAGACCAGCCACAGCATTCTTTATGAGCGGGGGAAGTAAAATCCGATTCGTGAGTGTGATTCAAATCGTCAATGATGGGGGCTGGGGTCAAGGGTTAGGGTCCATACCTCCTCTGAGATGGAAAAACTGATTAAGGTTGGAGGTAATTAAGATAAGTCGGTTGAGTGAAGGATCTAAGTGGAATGGGGATGTTCTACTCTGAGAGGGAGCTCCTAGGCGCCATTGTAGTTGACTCCGAAGGTTACGTAGCTGGAATCGTAGAGAGGCTCACCCCACAAGAGGAGGGGCTCCAGATAGTGGTTAGAAGGAAGAGGGGCGGCAAAGCGACTTTCTCATGGGATGATGTTAGGAGCGCATACATCTCAGAGCTCGGGAAGTGCATAATACTGAACAACCCGGCGGAGGCCGTTAGGAGGGGGATCAAACTTGACAGGAGGCCTCTCTACTATGGTACCGATTACGTCCAGAACATGCTCGTCATAGACTTAAGGGCTAAGATACTAGGTGTAGCCGTCGATGTAACATTCCACCTCGCCAAACCGCCAACCCTCAGGGTGGTCAAGGCTAAGAAAGTCACCTATAAGGAGGTTGATGATATAGACGGTCTCATAAACAGCCTGGTCCCATCCAGATACCCAACGGTCCTAGAGCTGCTGAAGAGGGTTCTGCTTGACCTAAAGAAGCGTGGAAAGTACAGGGCTGAGGACGTCAAGCGTAAATACCTAATACCATGGGCTAGGTCTAAGGGTATACGCATCCCGAAGAAGAGGGTTCTACAGGCTGGTAGGGGTGATTTATACACAATAAGCTGGTCAGACATAGGTAAGGTGGGAGATGTCATACTACTAAACAAGGTGATCTAAGTTTTACGTTAGGCGGCTACTCCACTCCTACTTCTTATCGTATTCCTCAATTTAAGTACAGCTTCCTCGGGGGATATCCCCATCCTCAACAAGTCGTCGTTCAGCTTCCTCTTGGAATACTTGCCCCAAGCCTCGTCATAGTACCCCTGCAACATGTCAAAGACCTCTGGAAGCGGTATCTTGATCGGCGGGATCCCCCTGACGGCGACTGGTCTACCACAATTCACACACCTTCCAGAGCTTCCCGTGTTCCAAGCCTCACAGTATGGACAGACAACGGCGTACTTCCCAGCCAGCTTAGTCTTGAACTCATCCAGTGACTTAAGCTCAGGGGTCTTCTCACCCATGAACTTGTCTATAACCTCAACTAGGTCCTCCTTCTTCAGTGACTCCTCCCTCCTCAAGAGTCCGAGTATCTTCAGGAGGTAGTATATGCTGGAGAGCACGCCGCTCGCAAGCACATTCGAGAATGTGTCAGCCCATAAGTCTGAGAGGTTGAAAATATCCTTTATGTAATCATTTACCCCCTTCTTCAACC
>Ga0180302_10001494_pt1 | contig 11114 bp, 14 predicted proteins | sample GuaBasSediGuay17_FD_121794 | JGI IMG/M metagenome (GOLD analysis project Ga0180302, IMG submission 121794) | Subseafloor sediment microbial communities from Guaymas Basin, Gulf of California, Mexico - Guay17, Core 4571-4, 12-15 cm | ecosystem: Environmental > Aquatic > Marine > Hydrothermal... | reverse complement strand
ATCTTGCCATCCTTCTTGACGAGAGCTACCCCTGTTGCACCATACTTATCCGCGATGGTTTGGATGAAGGGAAAATCCTCCATACCCACTCCTTCCTTAGAGACTTTGATCTCGAAGGATATTCCGTAGATGTTCTCCCTTACCTTAAAGTTGCCAAGGTATATTCCTATCATCCCTTCAAAGTTAAACAGCTTCCTCGTCATCCCCATTATAATTACTTCTTGCCCTTCATTTATCAGGAAGCGTTTAGCAAGCTCCGAGGGCACTGTAATTATTAAGCTATTACCGCTTCGGCGTATCGTGCCGTTGAAGATCACGCTATCCTCGGTCCAAGAAGCTTCAGGGCCTTTTGAAGCCCGCATTTTCAATACTCCACGTTGATAAAGGGATCATCCTGAATATAAAAATTTCTCTATAAAAATAAAATGGAAAAACTATTATCGTCTGGATAAAAGATCAGAGTTATTTAGATAAGAATCCAGACCTAGCTAAAAAAGCAACACGGGAAAATAGCTTACTTAAGTCTTCTTCAAGTATTAAGGAAGCTAAACGTAAATCTTGAATTCCAGCTTTAAATAACAAAAGTAATTTAAGGTCAATTTGGTCAGGTTCATAAAATGAGGGTTTATACTCCCTTAAAACAGTATAGATAGCTGATATGAGGGCGGAGGGGCCCATTAACCATAGCTTAACCTCTCCTAACTTTTCAAATGAGGGGTACGAGATCGTGATGATTGATAACCCTTTCATCTCCTTCGGGGCCTTGATTTTTTTGACATTAAGTATCGCATCGTTTTGAAAGTGAACTTCATGTCCTTCCCCCTTCAATATTATTTCCCTATCGCTTATCAGCATCAGTCCTTTATACCATGGCCCTTTCTCTTGGGACGATAAACGGTAGTAAAGATATGACCGCACAAGAACTTTACCATTTAGACAAGCAGAAGAGGCATCCGTTACAATTGCATCCGTATTATTCAAGGACACCAGTAATACCTGGGTATTACTCTAATTTAAAAACTTTTAGCAGATAAAATTATTCGGGTTCCTCCAATATATCTCATTGATATCTTCAATCGTTTAATTGAATAATTAGTTAAAGGTTTTCCTTGACTTTTCATGAATCTTCTCAATTTCGTCACGAAGCATCTTCAGTGACTTGACAATTAATGGAGCATCGGGCAACGTAGCTTTCGATGCACTGCCATTTGATGTTGAAAGGGGCTTTTCAAAATCTACCTTTTGAGCGTTCTCAGTAGCCATCGTCTCTGAGCTTACAGCTGCCTGTAAAGCTAGCTTGACTAAGGCTTCTTTTAAATTGTCGATACTGTCCTTGATCTCTCTTAGAGGAGCCTCCAGTTTAAAGCTTAAGTCTCTAATTTCTTTAATAAGAGGGTCAGCACTCCCTTTCTCTTCACCCTTCCTTAATGAAACACCCTCCTCAGCCACACCTTCAACAGCTGAAACCTCATCCACCCTTCTACCTCTTCTACTGCGAGAGAAAAACTTGGAGAGACGTTTACTTCTGACAAAGAGGGACGTTAACAACAACATGAGCGCCGTAACCGTTCCCAAGATTGGTTGATCGTTAACTATTGAAGTCAACACCACTTGATGGCTCAATACCTCGAACTCTATAGCTTCCCCATAGAGCAGGCAGTACAGGGAGTAAGATGCCAATAGGAGGCTGATCAAGGCTAAAGACATCGATAGTTTTCTATGAGGCACTTCCTCAACCACCACTGCTTTCTCATCGTTTAGCCCGTTCTTCTCGACCTCTTTACGGTGAAAGACCAACCACCTCCTCCCCGAAACCTGTGAAAATAGAGAAGATTGTCGTCGCGGCACCATCGACAAGCCACATCACAGCCCCTGTTATTAACAACAGTATACCACCGTAATATGATAACGAAATCAAGGATTCCCCTTCCACGAGATGCAGAGCGAGAGAATTGCCGAAGGTGAGCGTTAAGGCTATCGTTATAAGGAAGAGCACCATAACACCCTCCCCTATATACCCAATGAGGCTTACATAGCTCGAAACCATGAGGGTGAACGTCAAGAAAACGTTCATTAAAGATTTTACTAGCGTCATGACGGCGATGAGGGTGGCTTGAAGAGGAAATATCAAACCTTTAAGGAGAGCTAGAACTTGGGATCTACGCTTCCGTAAGGTGAGAACTAAAGTAGAGAAATCAAAGATGGATAACGCAGATTCCTTAGCCTTCCCGCCGTTCTCCACCGCACTAAAGAAAACCTTTGTCCCCTCACGGATAAGCAGGCTGCCGCTTTCCTGCCCGAAAAACTCCCAAGCAACGTTATTCTTTATCCCGATCTTAAGCCTCCTATGTAACCTTTTTATCAGGTTGTTGAGCGGGCCATAGTCATTGTACACTATAGCTTTCACCGCCTCGTTAATGCCTCCGCTAATGGAAGCGGCATCCCCCAACGTCTTAATGAAGACAGGGTAGAAGATATCCATTTGTTTAATTTGTTCCACACGCCTCTTTCCCCTAGCTCCCAAAACCAAGAGTAAGCCTCCAAGCCCCATTAAAGATACAGGGACTGGGAATGCTTTTGACAGGAACAAGTTCTCAATGATGAGCGGTGGCATGTAAATAAAATACGTCACGTATATCAATGCGATCGAGGCGGCTACGATGCCTGAAATAATGAAGAGGCGCAACGACCATTGCTCGAGCCTCTTTAATCCCCTTGGCCCGAAGCTATCCAGAGCTACAACCCTTCCCCGCGGAGCGTTTTTGTATATGAGGTACAGTAAAGAAGCTATGATGGTCACTATCATCACCACCGTTAAAGTCAGGATAAGCTCCGCGGAGCTCACCCCATATATCATGGAAACCAGTATCATGGCGACGGAGATAAACGCGCTCGCCGTGAGCATTGCTGAGTAGGCTTCACAGAAGCGTTTAAGCCGGTCCATGGCTCTTTCGTACTCATCCTGATACGAGGTTAAGTACTTGTTATACTCTATATTTGAAAAGTCCTTCATCGGTAAGCCTACCCCAATGGCCTGAGACATCCTTAAGAGAAGGTCTTTGAGTTCACAGTTTGGAAGCGCTCTAGATACTAGTTTACAGGCATTGACTTGATTGTACCCCCACTTATTGACTAATAAGTCGATCCTCCTAAACACCTGAGCCACAACACCTAGGGACGATTTCAAGGCGCCGATGAGCCTAAATAAGTCCTTACTTGAGGCTCCAGAGCTAGATAAAGTCGCTAGATATAGAATTAAGAGGTGGAACTTCCTCTTCACTTCAGGCTTGAAGCCTCTTTGCTTCACTAGTTTATGAAGGGGGGTCGAGGAGTAGTCATGGTTCCTGAGGATCTTCCCTTTTAGGTTTAACATGCAATCCCCCTCAAGGCTTCTCGCCTAAACGTAGTTGATGTAAAACCCTGTCAATACCTGCCTTGTACACCAGTTTCATGAGTCGCCATACCTCCCAGTGATCAAAAATCTTCATTTGGACAAGAAGTTCCAAGAAGGCTTTCCTCTTCTCCAACTCTTCATATATCTTCCTAACTTCCTTCTTAGAGAAGCCTCGCCGTACAGCTATTTTCTGTTCAAGAATGTAGCTACTGCCTTCACCTCTATATACTTGCTTATCCGTTACAGGGTCCCACGAGAAAATCTCTATGAAGCTAAACCTATTCTCAACAGTGTCGTAGCCAACCATTTCATTGACGCTCAGGACTCTCCTTTCTAACCGACCTGTCTTTGGGTGTCGGACAGCGCTTTGAATGACAACGGCGTTTAAGTTGTCTACATAGGTCTTAGGCACATTGATGGGGTCCCCTGTTAATCTCTGTATAAGCTTCTCCACGGAGGCCGCATGAAAGGTAGATAAGACCGGATGGCCAGTCTGCATGGCCTGGAAAGCAACGTTACCCTCCTTCCCCCTAATTTCACCAACGATGATGAAGTTAGGTCTTTGCCTAAGGGCAGCCTTTAAGAGGTCAAAAAGCTCAATGGAGCTACCCTTCTCCTCGCTCTCCCTCGTCACTTCACGTACCCAGTTATCGTGCGGCACAACAACCTCAGGGGTATCTTCTATGGAAACTATCTTCGCGTCCGGTCTTATGAACACGCATATGGCCTTTAACGTCGTAGTCTTTCCAGAAGCTGTTTCACCAGACACCCATACGCTCATGCCCTCCTCGAGCAACATCCACAGGTATGCTGCAACTCTCGCATCGAAGGTGCCCCATTGTATGAGCTGTGTAACGCTTATGGGTATGTCTGTGAACTTTCTAATGGTAAAGTTCGTCCCCCTCCTACTAACGTCTTTTCCAAACACTATGTTGATCCTACTTCCGTCTGGAAGGGCAGCATCAACTATAGGCCTTCTATAAGAAACAGGCCTGCCGATCCTCTCAGAGAGCCTAATAACGTATTCGTTCAGTTCCTCCTCCTTCGCAAAGGACACGGTGCTGGAACAGCTTTGAAAAATTTTATGTTCAACGAAGATCGGGCCGACGCCGTCGCATGAAATATCCTCCACGTAGGGGTCTCTTATAAAAGGCTCTAGAAGGCCCATACCCACCTTTTCGTTCAGTAAGCTGTACTTCACGATCTCGTAGGCTTCCTTGCTTAAGGTCAAAGTGAACTTCTTCTTTTCGAACTTGTATGCGGACGGTCCAGATAAGGAGAAGTCGACCTTGATAACCCTGTCTAGAGCGTCCTCTATGAGTTTTCTTTGTTCCTCCACGCTTTCATAGTCAAAGCTTTCGTCAATAATCATCGCTAACGCCTCCTCCACCTTATCTAGAAGAGGCTTCGAATCGCTAGGCAGCTCTGGCTGGATTGGATGGTACCGTGGGCGCTCCCCCATAGATGGTAGGTAGATATGTATGAAGATGGGGTCGCCTACGGGGTAAATGATGTTAATCTCAGAGAGGCCTCTAAGATCTCTTGAAAGCTGCACGTAGTAATTGGGCAGAGCCTTTCCGCTCTTCAACCATTCATAAAGATACTGTAGTAGGTGTTTATTCTTCTCAACAGCATCTCTAAACTCCTCGTCAAGCTGTTCGATGAGCCGGCGGCTTTCGAGGCCAGGTTTATAGCTGATTTGCGTGGCTACCGCCATAATTAACACCTACGCTTTGGCCTGTGAGAACGGTAGTACCTTTATTCCGAAGGCTGGGTCGACCTCGAAGCTAACTATTATGCCCGTCGCTTTGTTGGCGCCCCTTAGCTTGAGGACCTCGAGGATCCTAAAGGTGCGGTCACGCATCTCTCTTATGCTTAGCATTAGATGTCCATCGCAGATGGACCTAATCCTTATCAGCATTTCCTGGCTGACCGCGTAAGGGTGTAGAGCTATGAAGAACGTCTTGCCGACAATGTCCGTCAAGTTCCTACAAGTGGAGAAGAAATCTAGCACGTCATCGTCCTTAGCCTTAATTAGTATGTAGCTCAACGAGTCTATGATGAATGCCTGGGACCATTTATCTCTCTTAATAAAGTCGAGCAAGACGTTCAAGTAATATTTGGCCACGTTCTGATCCCACACAATCCCTCTCGTATGTAATTCCATTATCCTAAAGGTACCCTTCGTGAAGAAGGGCGTGACCATGAACGATAAGCTCTCCATCTGAGAGAGCAGGCTTTTAACAGTGTTCTCGGTGGTGAGGTAACGTACCCTTAATCCACGGTTCAAGGCACCCCAAGCTATCTGTTGAAGAATAGTGCTCTTCCCGCTACCGTTAGGCCCCTCGACGATATTCAGCGAGGGGGAGGGAAAGCCGCCGATCTTCCTATCCAGCTCATCGTTTAACGTTTTAATGACCCTCTCGTCCTCAACGGTCATCAAGAATGTCACCCCGAGGCCATCGTTGTGTATCCATTCGGCAAAGTAAAGACCACTGTTAAGCCAAGCGTGACGTTCATAGGCACGTTAAACCATAATTCCAGCTCGACTTCTTCCGACGGGTCCCACATACCCTTGGACAGTACAGGAAAGTCCATCGGGTTGAGGAGCTCGAAAGATTTGCCCGTAGTATACGCATCAACAATCCTCCAACCAGAAGGCTCAGAGACGTAAGCGTCGTAGGTAAGCCTATAGGACCTGATGGCACCGTTAAGGTCCGTATACCTCACAATTAAGTCAAAGAGGTCTTTTTTGGAAGCTGCAAAGGAGATCTGTCCACTATTACACGCCACTACGATGGCCGACGAATCGTTTACAATGTTCACCTCCTTAATATACACCTCCGTGAGCTGGAGGTCTAACAGCCTATCGTTTTGGCAAGTTACCGATGACTGAATATCTAGGACAGGTGTAAAGAACCAATCATAAATGGTCGAGGATAAGGTGAAGAAGGCCACCCCGATCAACGCCACGACAACGACTATCCCTAGGCTAGCCGTAAAAACCACCTCAGATGGAAAACCAATATTCATCGTATGAGCCGGTATAGACCGAGAATCTTACATAATAATCACCTGCGCTAAGCCCTGACGTCAGTGATACCTGGATCTGAATAGTCTCCTGAGGGTCCCACTCTCCATCATCATCGAGGTCGTTAACGATAACGTAGCTCCAAGTGGGTGGAGAAGTGTTGTTGAAGGGGATGTGTTGGAATGCCCCCTTAGGTCCGAAGAAGAGGTCAGAGCCTGATCCTATCAGTGTTGAAGAAATCGCTGTGTAGCCTGTGTTTTTGACCCAGATCTTTACCTCAGTACTCCCTTCAGCACCGCTGGCAAAGATAATCTTCACGTCTGTTTCAAGCTCCGTCTTCAACTGCGCTACGTAGCTCCTTTGAGCACTCTCAATGTAGTATAAGCCAGGTATGAAGGCTGCAAGCACAATAGCTATCGATACTATAGCAGCCACGCTCAATATCGACTCAGTGATAACCGAGCTGGAGGCCACCTTAATCATCCTCCAGCAGCTTGTCGTCCCCCTGAAAACCTAAGGTGACCTTGCTGTTGATCGGCAACAGTTTCTGGCTGAAGAGCCCTGAAAGTAGGAGAAGAGCTAGGAAGAATCGCTCATCGGCACCCTCATCCAGCTTGTTTAACAGGTATACTGCAAGTAAATGGTCTTCCATTCTCGCCCTGCGCGTAGCATCAGGAGGCGACTTAAGAATACTTGGAACCATCTCTAAGGCCTCCTTTATCATTAATGAGGTTCTTCTCGATACCCATCCCTTGGCCACATAGGAATTGAGCGCCCACCTAAGTTCATCCTCATCGAATAGCGATAGGAGAAGAGAGGCGCACGCGATGACGGCTAAATGTCTCTCATCGACGGACGGATGGCTCCGGTTCAAGTCCATAGCTTTATCTTCGTCTAGAGGCGCTTTCACGTTCTTCTCAGCGTCCAGCTTCATGTCAGGCGTCTCCAGGAAAGTTGATGGCTCATTTATAGAGGAGAGGGAAGCCTCGCCTCGCAGCGTTGTGGTGTGCCTGAAGCTATCGGCAGTTCCTGGGACCGCACTTTCTGAGCCTGTAGGTTTCGGGGCCTCGTAGTTCTTGGCATGGTTTTCAGCCTGGTTCTCATCCCGCTGCACACCCTTACCTTGATCGCCACGGAGAGACAACAAGAGGTTGAAGGGGTTTTCCAAGTCGGAGAGCATTCTCCTTAAGTCCACTAGGGTATTCTCGATGGGTTCACGTATCTCCTTCAAGCTATTTTCAAGCATCTTTACCTTCTCTTCGAGAGGAAGGTCATCCATCTGCGAAAACCTGTTCTCATCCATGGAAATCTAATCCCCCCTAGCAACGGTATAGGAGCTACGTCTATCCACGTACCTTGAAGAGCCAGCCCTCGACAACTGTCTATCGATGATGGAGAGCTTCTTTCTAATCTCCTCTTCGTCCAGGTCTAGTAGGAAGCTCAGGGCCTCTACATCGCTAAATCCGAGCTTAAGCAGCGTTGAGAGCTTAAGTTCTTTAGAGCTTAGGTTCCTACGATTACCGTAAGTATCCATGTGTCTTTTCATCATTAAAAGTACAGACCTAGGTCCCATCAACGCTACCTTAAATCTCTGAAGACCATATGAGTAAGTAACCATTAATATCCTCGCACCAGCTCCATTAGCAGACCTGAACATCCTTACGTTGTCGATGTTAGCATGGTTAAAGCTGCAACAGTAATTATTAAACTTGAAGATGACCCTTTCATCAGTCAATAGAGCCAAGCTTCTTATCCATGAAGTATTAAGCAAGCCTAGCGCCTTTTCGCCCTGAAATCTACAGAGGAGCTCAGCCTCTAGGAGGAGCTTTTCAGCCTTCATTAATCACCAACCTCCCACCCTCACCCATTGAGACGCTGGCGTCGAGGAAGTCCTTCTTTACTCTAAGTTCAAGGTCTTCGAGCTCCAACAACACTAACCCTAACGGTAAATCACCCCTTAGGACGACGGATATGAGTAAATCTGCTAGTGGTTTCACGACATAGAAACGTCCACTTCCCTCAGTAACTATGGTTTTAGGTGGATGAGCTTGCAACTCCTTGCAAGCCTTAGTGCAAGCTAGGTATAGCTTGAAGGCTGTCATAGCCAGGGAGGTGCTAATAGGCTCCTCCATGGTAGAAGCCTTGATTGAGCCATCTACGCCTTGAAGCATATACTCTACTTCGATGAGCCTAGACCTTACGCTTTCAAGATATCCTCTTACGGTATTGACCAGTCTCTCGTCCATTAACCTTCACCTTTTACAAAAGTAGTATTCGCAGTATGAATTTCGTTTCAATCCACATCTCACTTCGTGGACCACCACGTCGGATTTGAAGAGCGCGCTCGTCGCTCCCTTGATTAACCCTTTATAGAAGTAACACCCGACGCCCCCGCCGTCACCATTAACGGGGGGCTGCTCCCCCCTATCGATAAGGTTCTTCACATGTATCCTTCCTTCACAGTTATAATCGTTATATATGGCGATGTTCATTCTACCATACGTGACGTTACTAAAGAGAATCTTAAGGTTCCTAGCAGAAACCGTAGTTATATCCATCTTTTTACATTCCCTGACCCCTACCACTTCACCAAGCTTGAACATTATTATCGCGGCTACAGAGGGCCCAAAAAGGTTGATGATGGATTCCTTCAACGCGGTAAGCATTTCCGTGGCTACGGCTTCCTCCACATCCCGAAGCGTCAACCTACCGTTGGTGTTATTGAGCGAAAGCTGCCACGCCAATACGTTTTCTCCTCCACACCTGTATATAAAGAAACCTTATATAAGTCTGACTTCAAAAGAACCAGATTCATAAATTTTAATTCAAAGTAGGAAAAGAAAAATAGCTTTAAAATAAAATTCAGAAAACAAAAAATTTTTATTCTAGTAGCGCACAAATAAGGGACGGAGGTGAAATGGAAAAATGAATGGGTACTTCAAGAAGGTGCTTCAACGACGGCGCGGCCTAACGGGGTTGGAGACGGCCATCATATTGATAGCCTTCATCATAGTCGCAGCAGCCTTTGCCTTCGCCGTACTGAACATGGGGTTCCAGACCGTTCAACGAAGCTCAGAGGTCATGCAGTCCGGTCTTCAAGAGGCAAGCTCAGCCTTAGAGCTTGACGGCGCAGTCATAGCCTATGCAGATAGCGGCAAGACCTACATGGACTACACGGTCTTCTACATTAAGCTTTCAGCAGGGAAGCAGCCAGTGGTTCTAAGTACCGGCTCCCTTTCAGTGGCCTACACCGACCCCTACATCCATGTAGATAATGTGTACACTTCAAGCGACTCCTATAGCAGGTGCACTATAACTGAGGTGCTAGGGGACGGTGACATGGTACTTGAGTACGGTGAGAAGTTCAAGGTAGTCGTCAATGTAACAGGTATCTATCAGGCCGAAGGGGAAGGGACACCTGACATAGGAGCTAACGAAGAGTTTACCGTAGAGCTGAAGCCAGCTCAAGGCGCCATCCTAACCGTGATTAGAAGACTTCCACCGTCACTGGACACGGTGATGAACCTAGGTTAAAGAGAGGGGGGTTCCGCGTGGAATGGCACGAAGACACAACGCTCTTCAGCGCCACCATACGTCTAAGCGGAAGGAGCCTTGTCTTAACGATACCTAAGCCTCTAGCGCGCCGCTTTATGCTCAAAGATGGGCAAAAGGTGACGGTTGTCGGCATGTGGAAGGAAACCCCTCTCTTCGAAGGCATGATAGGGATTTACCTAGGGCGCTTCAAGGTGGCTATACCTGCCGACGGATTCGAGCTATTAGTAGAAAACCCACCAAAATCCCTCTTTATTGAGGGCAGCGAAAACCTAAAGCTTCAGGAACTACAAGACCTCGTGACCAAGTATAAGTGTTACGTTACCCATAGGGTGGACGAGCAGGAATTAAGGATAAGAGGCATTTTCAACGGCTTAAACCAGCCATCCATGATCACTCCAGCGGGCAAGGATGTGGAAAGGATAGCGAAGGACCTAATGAATAAGCTCTCTAAGAAAGGCCTTAAAGTCGTAGGCATGAAGACCTTCAAGGTAGAGCTTGAACGCAGCATGGATCCAGGCCTCATTGCTAGAAGGGGATTCAAGGATATCGATGGCATAAAGGCCGAATGGGTGCTTTAGGGGAGGGGGATGTTGATAGAAGTCTTCCTAGAAACCTTCAACGCCCTCCTAGCACTATTAATGGCAGCCTTCATGGTATACATGGTCAAGCTCTTCAAAGGGAGCATGTTCGAAAGCGACTGGCGCCTATTCGTCGCTGCATTAATACTGTTAGCCATCAGCCAGCAGCCCTTCATCGTCCACCTCACAGGCCTTTCACTGGCAAGGGACTTCTCCATGACCTTCTCGCTACTCTTCATGACATACGCGATGTACAGAATTAAGAAGAGGTGGCTAGAGGTAACCCCCCAGGGAATGGAACCCTCCTCCTAACAACCCCCCCTTTTTTGAAAAACAAAAGTTTTATAGACCCCGAGTCATCATTGATATGGAGCATTACATGGCGAGGGAAGAAGAGACCTGCAAGCTTAAACCTCGAAGAGACGCTGAGCTAAGAGAGAAAGGCTGGACTTACCGGTTTGCTACGAGCGGAGCTAGGTTAAGAGAAGCTGAGGATCTTTATAGGTCGCTGGGCTTCGAAGTTCACCTTGAGCCGATTAATCCTGAGGACGTCGAT
>Ga0180302_10001493_pt1 | contig 11115 bp, 8 predicted proteins | sample GuaBasSediGuay17_FD_121794 | JGI IMG/M metagenome (GOLD analysis project Ga0180302, IMG submission 121794) | Subseafloor sediment microbial communities from Guaymas Basin, Gulf of California, Mexico - Guay17, Core 4571-4, 12-15 cm | ecosystem: Environmental > Aquatic > Marine > Hydrothermal... | reverse complement strand
GACGTAATTATTGATGCACTTCCTGGAAAATTTGGCTATTATATAATGAAAACAGCCATTAAAGTAAAACGAGACTTAGTAGATGTTACATACATGTCTGAGAATCCGCTTGAATTAGATGAAGATGCGAAGAAAAATAAAGTTCTTATTGTACCAGATGCAGGGTTTGCTCCAGGTATTAGCAACTTATGTGTCGGGTATGCTGCGAGTAAATTAGATGAAGTAGAGAAAGTTAGAATTTTGGTTGGGGGTATTCCAGAAACAAACATCCCACCGTTGGGGTATTGTCTAACTTGGTCTGCAATTGATTTAATTGAGGAATATACGCGGTTAGTGCGAATTGTGAGAAGTGGGGAGGAAGTAAAAGTTGAGCCTTTATCTGGATTGGAGTTAATTGACTTTGAAGGAATAGGAACACTCGAAGCTTTCTATACTGATGGGTTACGTACTCTTTTATATACAATTAAAGCAAAGGATATGGAAGAAAAAACATTAAGATGGCCAGGTCATGCAGAAAAAATTAAACTACTTAGGGAGCTTGGACTTATGAGTGATGAAGTAATTGAGATTCATGGAGTTAAAATAACAGCAAAGGAGTTTCTTGCAAAGTTTTTAGAAAAGAAATTAACATGTAAAGAAATTAGAGATCTTGCGATTTTGCGCGTAATTGTCAATGGATTTAAGGATAATTCGCGAATCACTTACATGTTTAATTTGATTGCTAGGTATGATGAAAGAGAAAAAATGACTGCAATGATGAAAACAACGGGATTTACAGCATCAATTATTTCACAGTTAATCGCTAATGGAGAAATTCCAGATAAGGGCGTTGTACCTATGGAGTTAATTGGAATGAATGAGAAACTTTTCCACAAGATCATAAGTGAGTTCTCAAAAAGAGGAATTAACTTGCGTTTAGAAGTTTCTCGAATACCTCCTGGACTATCATTATAGAAGTGCTAAAAGATTCAAAACTAAATGGATAAAAGTAGCAATTGATGATTTTTGTATTTTAATGAGAATTTAAAATCTCAAATCCAAAAATATTTTTGTGATGCATGTACGCGATGATACTAAATGATGAAATTCTAATTACGATGTCAAGTAACAATGATTTAATAGAAAATGCTAGCTATGAGATTGGCTGATATGACAATATTTGGGAATCAGAGAAAGTACGAAATAAAAGATTCTAACAGAGATAGGTATTCGTAATTAATGCAATATAGACGCTTTGCTGAGATATTATACTTTTTATATTTTTATGATATAATTGCCAAAAATTTAAGAGGTGTATGAATGAATTACCAAAAAATACGTACAGACGCATTACGATTAATAGCTTATCATGTCATTAAAGAGATTTTGGAGAATGGTTCATTGCCGGATCAAGAGTTAATTATTAATATGCTTAAGAAAAACAATATTAAGGATCCAGATAAAATTTTGGAAGAATTCATAAGAGAGAAATACATTATCAGAATTTTTGATGACAGTGATAAGAAATATGTCATAACTATTGATGAAAAGCTATTTTTCTCCGAGCATATTCTATCTGTTAAGGAGAGTCTTAATTTAGATTTTTCAAATATATGGAGTATTCTAATTTTTGCCATCTTCTTAGGAAAAATAAAATATGTCAAAGCTGCACGACGCATTGCATATAATCCACTTATTCACTTTGCAAGTGTTTTGAATTCTTTTCTAGATACTGTGAGGTACAAAGAAATAAAAGAAAGTATAGTCACATTATCCAATGTTTTTAGAATAATAAAGAGAGTTCAAAGAAATTTGAATAAATCTGAAGTTGATATAACGGAACTAGCAAAATCAACACATTTAGAAATCATGAAATTTTCTGAGAAAGCGGCTCGCGCATATTTAGAGAAGTGGTGTAGTCGAATCGTGGTAATCCTTGGTAATAAAGCTGTAGCATTACACCCAGTTAACTTGGAAAGCAAGATAAGAGAATTAATTGAAAATAAATTTAATTTGACGGCACCTAGAAGAGTAATTGGCTATCTCTCGACAAAAATTTGTAGTTCTATCGAGAGATCATTATCAGCAAGACTTGGAGATAGTTTGGATCAATATCGATTGGATCTCGAAGAATTTTGTAAATTCCTTGAACGTGAAATAAGAATCGAATGGAGCGAGCTAGGTATGCTAAATGAGCTATCATCTTTAGCAGAATCCAGAAAAACATTGTACAACTTGCGTAATTCATTACAAGTCTTGCTTTATAATCTCTCAGAAATAGAAGAATTCTGCCGAAAATTGGAGAAGGAGTTAAAAGAAAGTAGGCAAGTTTCTCCAGAATATATCAAAAATCTCATCAACGATGTTGGACAAAATATAAAAAAGATAGAGGAATACTCTCGTTACATTTTATCACATCTGTTACGAGTTCTCTACATTAAAGATACTTCAAGCGGAGAATCTCTATTAAAAATGCTTGCTGAAACAATATCGCCTAAAAATCAAAGAACATGCTATTGGATTCTTTATGAAAATTCAGAGATAAGAAACATACTTCGAGAATGGGGGGAGAGAACATTAAATCACATTAATCAAGTAGTCAAAAAATTAGAGGGAATATTAAGAAGATTAGATAATTGCATAAGAAACAATAAATTAGATTATGCAACAAAGGCGAAGATAATTAATGATATAAATCAGGAGATAGAATATGGTGGAAAATTTGTTCACTTTGATGGAGAAAAATTGTTTATACCTCGAGGCTTAGTTAAACTTATAGCGGAGTTCATTGCTAAGTATGAGGGAAGACATGAGGAATATAATAAACTAAATAAAAAAATGGAGTCAATAAAGAATCTTTTCTCTCGTGTAAAACAAGAATTCAAAAAAATTGAATCCCCTATGCATGAACAAATGTTCTCCACATCCAGTCATAAATCGTATACTTCTAGAACACCGCCGGAATTAATTGATGAATTAAGATGCCTAGTTTATGACAAGCTTGCTAGAGCAATTAACCGTATTTATGCGTCTGAGAAGCTAGCTCATAAGAAAACGCCAGAGTACATTATCCCAACTAACTCGCAAATTTGTATTCCATATATTTTCCCATTGCTTTACGAATACTTATTTAAAGTAGGGAGAATGATAGGAGATTTTAATAAATTAGCTCAAGATTTCTCTAAAAAATTAACTGTGGAACTAGGGGACATTAAAAGAATTAGAAAACTCGTTGATATATTAAACAATATCATTTTTCTGTTTTTGCAGTTAAGCCTAATAATAAAAAAAATAATCCGTGACCTCACATGAGAATAAGAGAAATTTCGATTGAAATCTTAAACATCACATATGGTAAGAATATGATTCCTGATAAAAAATTTGAAGAAATACTAAAGATAAGCGATAATTATGAAATCACCGACGTTGATATATTTATCGAGCATGGCCAGCTTAGTAAGCATATGTATTATTCTTCAGTGATCCTAAAATACGAAGAACCATTGGGTAAAGTTTGTTCCGTGCCGAAATTGCTTGGAAAGTTAAATGAATTAAATCGTATTGCAAACAAAGTTAAGTTGAATAATGATGTAGCTAAGATACTTAAGATAAGTGTAATGGAGTGTAATGATAAAACAAAGAATGAAATAATCTCTTTGCTATTTCGCTGTATAATAGGCAATGGATCGCCGTCGTTTAAAGAAGAAATGAAAATAAGTGATTCTATATACCCAAGACTCAGAAAGATATCACTGTTTAATGAAAAAGTTGTGATAATCCCTGGAGAAAATACGCTAGTGTTAATTGATTTCTTTGATCAAGCAACTGAGAAAAGGGATTTCGATGAGATATACAATCATTCATTACGCATAGGTTTTCGAAGAATATTACTTCTGAGATTGTTTACTCTTCAATTACTGAGAAAAATCACAGAATTACTTCAGGAAGCTTGGAGAAGGCAAAAACTTGAAAACTTGTATGCAATATGGTATAGTCATCTTGAACAGCATGCGGAAATTGATTTTCTGAAAATCACAAAGGATCCAATATTTAGTAATGTTTTAGATGAGATAATGAGAATATTTGAAATTGAGAAAATTAGTAACATGGTTACAGATAAACTCAAGTGGTTGATAAATATAATTGAAAGACTTGAGGAATATAGGAAATACCTCAGAGATATAATGATAACAATAGTGTTTGCAATTATTGCAAGTCTAACTATTGACAATCTCTTCTGGAGATATTTAGAAATATATAGAACAAACATTTGGATTCAAATAGTTCTACTTTCATTCATATTCTGCCTTATTATTTTAAGCGCAGAACTTACAAGCAGACTATACACCAAACGAAAAAGATACAAGATTTTTCGAGAGGAATTTTTGCATACTTAATGAAACTACATCTACGGTCTTCATTGATCCAATTATTTATGATACGAGTTTCTTAATTTTCCTGAAAATTTACGTTGCTAAAAATTTGCTGAAAAGCATTATATGACAATAGATTTTATGTGATTTAGGATTTTCTCTAAATTCTCTTTTATCTTCCTCGATTTGTCAATAGATAAAGGAAGAACTAATGTGCCGGTGAATATTGGGAATATTCGTTCGGTTTCCACGAAATACGCTACTGCATGTCCTTTTATGTATTCAAGTTTTTCATTAGGTATAATAAATTCTCCTTCTCTTCTAGCAACTTTTATTCCATCAATTTTCTTGAATTCCCATCTCCAAACGACCCTTGGCAACTTAATTCTTTTTTCTGGAGATTTAATGATATTCCTGAATCTCAAAAACCATATTCCGTAGCATCTTCGAGGAGTAATCATGTATATTTCGTCCTTTTTAGCCAAGACGAATTTTCTTGTAAGTATTAGATACTCTGGTTCAATTACTTTTAATATTTCGTAGCTTCTAATTAGATTCTTCGCAGTATCACCGACTAGAATTAAATAAATCGCACCTATCATCATGATAACTGCAAAAATTGCAAAAAGTGCCGTAGTAAATTCTGTTGGTTCGGTACAAGCAGCAATCAAAAGCATTAACAAGGCTCCAATAATAATCATTGACATGCCTATAGCAAATCCTCTTAGTTTTTCTTTTTTTAATTCGTCAACGGAAATTTCTTTAAGCATATTTCTCACTTTTAAGAAGGTTTTTAATTTATTTTCTGTAAGAATAATAAAAACCTTTATTTTTATTTTATGTACATAATCACAATATCAGAAAAACTGCAACATGATGCAAAGTCGTAAATATATAGCAAACAAATTTAACTACGGGTTTATTCATCAAACCATACTTTAGGCAATATTCTGAAGAGAAAAGGAATTGTGAAAATATGCTAGAAAAAAATCACAGGAAAAGTAGCAGAAGCAATATACAAGATAACAAAAATTCCAAGAGAACACACGGTTGTGGATTTTTGATTCATGTGTGATGTGATGCCATAAAATGCATGTTTGATAGGTGAGCCCCAAATCTACAATGTATCTTTACTGAATAATCATAAAATCATGAAATGTCTTTACTTAAATCTTCCTTAATGATCTAAATCTCCTAAATTCTTCCTCGAAGATATATGGACAGATTCCTCTTTCCTTCAACTTGTCTCTCAGAATACTAAATACATTCTCTGCTTTATTAACAAGCTCATCTAAGGATGCCTTGTTAAAGAGATGCATTGCAGTTAATGTATTGCACGCCATAATCCAGATTCCAGTTGATACATTATCTTCTCTAAATTTTTTAGATGAGAACAATTTAATAATATCCTCTCGTGAAATCAAGGGATAAAGAGAAAGCCATGCATCAGTTAACTTATTTCTGATGTTTTCTCTATTCCAAATAGATGCCAAGGCTTCGATTATCAGTAATCCGTCTAAAATGTGTGAGCGTCCTGCTTTTTTCGCAACTAGAGGCAATACGATTGGAGTAACTAAATTAAGAGAGTCAAAGAATGTGTCGTATTTTTTATTTAAAGCGAGCGTAATCATGTAGATGCTTATTGGGATTCTTATCGCCGATGTTGTTGAAATCCAATTACCAATCATTGACCTATCTAATGTTTTCCATTTTGATAACAAGTATTCCGCGTACTTCTTAATTAAATTTATTGGTGGATGGAAGCTATCTAAAATCATGGAAAACATTAATAATGCATGGACATAGATCATTGCATGAATTTTCCTTTCTTCCTTTGTTTTTGGAGTATAGTCAAGTAATATAAGAAAATTAGAGAAAATTTCTCTCAATCGCTTTGAATATTCCTCGCTAGATTTTCTTAGCTCTGCATATTCTTTGTAAATCAGCCGATACTTTTCAATGAATCTCTTTTCATAGTCAGTAATGAATTTCTCAATAACAGCTGGAATTTTTTGTTCAATTCCTGGGGGAAGAGAAAACAAGGCTGCTTCAAGCTCTTCTAAGGTACTCATATTACGCACTCTCTTGGATATTTCCTCTCTTACTGTTACAAACTGCTTTACATCCGGACGGAAATCAAGTTCTCCAAAATAACAATGATATGTGAACTCCAAGTATTTCTGGTAGCACTCTTCCATGTCCTTTATCAGATTAATGACTTCCTTGGGATTAAATCCCCTTACCCATCCAAGTAATAAATATGTTCTTGTAATTGCAATTTTATCTCCACTTTTGCATGCATACTTAAAAGCGTTGATTATTTCTCTTTTAGCTAAACTTTCAACAGCCTTAGTTAAATTTCTAATTGATATTTTCTTCTTTTTAATTGCTTTATCAATACGAGAAATCCATTTTCTCTGTTCGCTTTCCTTTTCATTTATGAGTTTCTTTGGAATATCCGAAAAAGGCAATGGAACGTACTTTATGAGTTCATATAATTCATCAAGCAATGTATAAGGAGGAACATCGCGTAAAATTTCAACTAGAGTTTTCCTAACTGGTTTAGACACCTTCTCAGTAATAAGACCTATCTTCCATACTCCTGTATCCCTTAGCTCGTTTAAGACTTGTTCTATAGATATTGCCGCACGCTCAAGAAGATATTCATCTTTCACGGTTGATATTAATGCTACGAGCGCATCACCATTGCAAATATCCTTCATTAAAATCTTGAGGTCACCCATCGTTGTAAGCATTATAGGTCTTCTAAAAACTTCCTTAGAAAACATTCTAAGTGCTACAAGAAGATTAGAAAGTAACGACATTTCAACATCTTTCATTTTCGGTTCACATGCAATTAAGACCCCAGACGAATCAACAACAGCAAGATGCAACATTGTAAATACCTATAAACAAAAAATTTAATTACCAAAGATTTAATATCTTCACTAATCGCTCATGACGACTTTTTTGCACATTTTCATCCGAGGAATTTCTTGTTTTGTCTGGTTTAAATTTGAAGAATGGATAGCTTGAATTTCTGCGTGCAACTTAAGAAATCAATAAACTCGCGTTAAATTTGATTATTAAATAAACGATTAAATCAGAAAAACTCAAATCACCGCTTGATATCATATGAAAAAAGTAGATTAGATAATCTAATAAATGGTTATGAACAAGATATTAATATGCCAAAATTTTTATTCTAGTCTTTAAACTAGTGAATCATAATTGCAGAGAATGAGTAGTTATATTAGTGGCACAAATAACCGCTTTAATAATGAAACCACATAAATATTCAAGAGAGTATTGAACAAAAATATTATTAATTTACTGCATATTAGTAAATAGTTTGATATGCGGTAATTCAAATGACCATGGGAGTTTGGGTATGCATTAACTGCGGATATCAAGTAATGGTACCAATATATGCACCGCCTTTGAAATGCCCGAAGTGTGGTGCAGAATACGAAATCGTGAAGATTCTTCATGGTGCTCATATTGCTCATGACATCCCGGTGACAAGATTAAAGGGTAGCGAAAAATTAAATGTCGTACTTCCAATAGCTTTTGCTGTTGGACATAATGAATCTGCGGTAAGGGAATACTTTGAAATTGTAAAAAATGTTCAAGAAATCATGAAAACGTTGAAGAGAACTCAAAAGTAGCAAGTATCCTGGTTTAAAATCGTAAAAATTCTAAAGAGTTATCTGACAATTTTGTGAAGGATTAACATCATAATTACTACTAAAAATTCTAAATAATTGTGTCAGGGATATTATTCTCGGTAGTTTTAAAAGTAGTTTAATATTCCAAAGGAGCCCATTGTGGAAATAACTTATGTTCTATCCCCAGTTGATCAAGTATTTTACCAACAATGTAGCTAACGATGTCATCTAATGATTTAGGTTTATGCCAGAATGCTGGACATGCGGGCAAGATAATTACACCGATTTTCGCCAATTTTGCCATTGCTTCTAAATGTATCGCATCTAATGGTGTCTCTCGAGGAACAAGTATTATTTTTCTTCCTTCTTTAAGCGCAACTGTTGCAGTTCTTGTTATAAGATTATCAGCAATTCCATAAGCAATTTTAGATAGTGTAGTGAGCGAACATGGACAGATTATTAACGCATCAAACTTAAATGAACCAGACGCGGGGGGTGCAAATAAATCATTATTTCTCCAAATAGACTTAACAAATTTTGATAGCTTATCCACAGTATATCCCGTTTCCATTTCAAGGATTTTTTCGCCAATTTCAGACACTATCAGGAACACCTCATGATTTCTTTCCAATACCTTGATTAATTTAACAGCATATATTGCTCCCGACGCTCCAGTTATTCCAATAATTATCCTCATGTTTGACAACATAGATAATCAATAAAAATTATAATAGTATCAGTTAACAAAGAGCATTACTTGGATTTAGCAATCAATGAAAAAAAGAAACTAAAGCATTTGTTAATGATAGTGTTGAAAGAAATCTAATTATTGTTATCTTTAATTCAATTTTTATCAGAATAGGACACGAAAATTATAATGACTGTGGTTTTAGAATAACACGATCTTTCAGTATGTTTTAACAATGAAAAGCGAATTATGTTCTTCGATTTTTATTGCTTCTTTCTGGATTACGTTTGCTGAGTATCTAGCGTATCCCGCAATGAAGTCAGCAATTTGAATTCCTAAATCTTCAATTTTTTGTGGAAATTTCACTTTTGCGTGAATTCCGTATAACTTTATGCAAGCGTTTATGAAATTAAGTTCTCGTTTTTGACTAGATTTTTGTCAATTATATACAGTGATGATTTGTATAGCCTATTTATCAAAAGAATTGTTGCTATGAGTCTAATTACCCCCCTTTTTGGATAGAATAACACACTTGTCTTCATAATTTTTGCTATGTTCTTTAATAATGCTTTGTTGTGTGATGAAAGTTTTTCTAAGAATGCTTTGTCGTCGTATGAGATATAAAATACGTTCCCTTTAGCTAATATTCCAAGAAGAAATCCAAATGATTCGAGTTTCTTTGGTATAAATTTTAGAATTTCCACCAAATCAATTTTATTTTTTACGATTTTGCTTTTAAATAGTTCATTCACAATGCTAGAAAATTTTAATTCTGTTAATCTTACATCCAATCCATATTTTCTAAAAACCTCATAATAACAATCTCTTAGAGTTCTCCATGCATTCAAATAATTTCCTCTGCACACAAAAACACCGAGTGATATCTCCTTATTCCTTATAGATTCATCTATGAAAGTTATCATAAGGTACACTAAAAATCAAATATTTTAAGCAATATACGTCTATATTTTTACTGGGTGGATGCGGGCCGATGTGGAGTAATTCCAGCGGCTCGCAGATGAAGCCCAATAATAATCCTAATGGTTTGCTAGAAAATTCATTGATTAATAATTATTAAGTATATTGTTTATCACAAAGATATATAAGCAGAATTTTGTTGGAACTTACGAAGTATGCTTTTAAGAAAAATATTAAGATGTTTGTATTCACTACTAGAATACTAAGCTTAAATAATGTGTGCGAATATTAACGGGTGTGGTAAATTATGCATGAATATGAAAATCTACGATTCTCGTAAAATGCGTCTTTGAGTATTCTATTATGTTGTTAATTTGAGTTAAAAATGAGTTAAATTGGGTAAGTGCATGAGTAATAAATTCCTTATAAACCGAGAAGTGATTTAAGAAATCCTGCTATCAGTACGAGTCCCAAGAGTATTACGAAAATAATTGCAATTGCAATTATGACAAAAACAATGAATTTTCCCCATTTTGAAAGTTCTTCTTTAATACTGTTGAGTTTAATTTGCTTATTCATGGCATCACCCCTAAATTAATATTTAGGGTATATTTCACTTCTTGGTCCAATTTTTTCAATGGGTGCAATGTAATAGGATTTTAATATTGCCATCTGTGCTAGGAATAATGCGACGCACTTTGGAAAATTTTTATCGATTTTCTCTAGTATAACGTACTTCTTTAGTATTCCTTCCAAGACATTGTAAATAGTTTTTGTTAGAAGTCCAATAACTCCGAATTTTAATCTTGCATTACCATTAATATCATACACAACTTTTCCAGCTAGAGGAACTGTTGGAGAGAAATATATTGGATTCTCGTCTTGATATACTACGAAAACTGCTTTGAAATTTTGTTCCCCTACCGAAAACACCGGAGCTTCGTCTTCAGGGAAGAATCTAATGCTAAATTCCTTCCCATCTCTACACTTAATAATTGACTTTACATTGTATTTTGCATGGAGATCCGGAAATGGATGACCCAATGTGCCCTCACAAAATATTCCTTTAGAATCCAAAACCTCAAACTTCTGATTAACATTTAATCGCTGAGGTTCATTTTCACCCTTTAACCATACTGTTGGGTAATGCAATATTATTCCGACACACTTCCTATCCTTAAATACTCCTAGAACTCTAGAAAATCCAGATGGTCTAAATCTTCCAAAGAATTTTGTCTTTAACTCCTTTACTTTAATCCCATTGAAATCAATTTCATCAAGATCTCCCTCAACTTTTATTTTAGATACTACTGAATTTCGCCAGGAACTGATCTTTGATAACATCTTATTCTTCCATCTTATAAGCTTCTCATCTATCATAGCATTCACGCAAAGAATATCTAGGTGATATGTTGTCAAAATAATAATATTATTTTTTTTAAGGTAGCATTTATTAATTTTCAAAACATTCAAAATAGTATATTTATTG
>Ga0180302_10001492_pt1 | contig 11116 bp, 16 predicted proteins | sample GuaBasSediGuay17_FD_121794 | JGI IMG/M metagenome (GOLD analysis project Ga0180302, IMG submission 121794) | Subseafloor sediment microbial communities from Guaymas Basin, Gulf of California, Mexico - Guay17, Core 4571-4, 12-15 cm | ecosystem: Environmental > Aquatic > Marine > Hydrothermal... | reverse complement strand
ATGGATGCTTACGCTGTAGCATACTATGTAATCATACTCATTGCTAAGTTCCTTTAAAAAGGTTTATAACTCAATAAGTTAATGGTAGGGATTTATCATAATCTTATTCTCTTAATTTTGAGTGAAAGTTTAGACCTCTATTAATGTGTAAAGTATCAGGAGAGCTAATCAAGGGTTTATCTCTAATACTTCTAGTCGAAATATGAAAAAATCAATAGACTTTCCATTAACCTAACTTTAAATCGCTTTGGCCACTAAATTTAAACCCTTTCCTAATTCATACGGCTTCAATTCGATGAAGTCACTGAATAGCTCCCTTATCTCCCAACCAGCTTTCTTTAGCAGCTTGACTATCTCGTTTATACCATAAATTCTGACATCATATTCGGATTCTCCTAGGAATTTTAGATTCTTATTCTCGAATTTGTAATAACTAAACTTAGCTCTGATCCTAGACGTTAGAGGGTCGTAGCTACTTCTGGTGATTATCAATAAGTCCTCAATTTGCACTAAATCCTTACTTTTTATTTTCGGTCCTTTCCAGAGAAAAGATTCCTTGCAGGCTGTATCAGCTATTATCAACACACCACTCTCTCTTACCAACTTCCTAGCTTGCTTGAAGATGACAACGTCATCTATTTCACTAAAGTATCCTATTGAAGTCCAGATACTCAACACTGCGTCAAAGGGAGCATATTTGCCCATGTACTTGATAAGCTTTCTGACATCCCCTACGATGAACTTAGCTTTGTTACTAACGCCTCTCCTATTAGCCTCCAGGTTAGCTAGGCGGATATACAGAGGATTTATATCTATTCCAATGACTTCAAATCCCATCTCAACTAGTGGAATTGTTACCCTGCCGACTCCACAACACATGTCTAAAACTTTCTGTACACCATAATTGTTCAAAACCTTGGCTATACCCCTAGCTATTTTCTCTCCTCTCTCCTTCAATAACTTAAAATATGCTAAGAAGAGCTCTCCTTTCTCGACGAAGAAGTCATAAATCCATTCCTGACCAATAACTGTCACCTCTATTTCATAGACCAATGCAAAGCTTTAAGTGTGATCTTGTTCGACTGTTTAGAAGCAATGTTTAATAAACAGTGGTATTGGAGAGAGTGTGAGGAACTTGTGCTCTCTACTTAAAGAAATAATGAGTAATCAAGGTGACCATTAATGAAATACATTCCAGAATCTTCTCGGATAACCAATAAGACACATGCAATCGCTACTATTTGGCCCATATTCCTCATTAAGTAATTTCGTCAATTCCTTGATCACTCTCTTGCTTCTCTTGAGCTCCTTTAACAATTCTCTCATATACTTAACAAAGTCCCATGAAGTTCCTAATTCCTCCTTACTTTTACTCCATACGACTTCAGCAACCCTAAAGGTTTCATTCTCCATAAATCCATGAGTAACTCTATGCTCTCCATAGTAATGCTCATCTGCCTTCAATTGAAGCAATGCTACCACATGCTCTTCTATTAAGCCTGCTAGGGCTAAAGGTTTATTTACTTTCATCTCTCTTGCTAATTCCTTGACTTCTTCAGCTAACTTTATTCTCCAATCAGATACTAACAAATGTCCAGCTTCATGAGCTATAGCTAGGTGTACAAGAAGGGGAGCGCACTCTCCAGAGATATTGATAATCCTCTTAGGGGGCACTCCATAAATTCCTCCCCCATTCCTAAATATGTCTACTAAGAATACCTCGAGAGCATCGTATGGAAACTTCATTTTAACAATCTCTTCAACTTTTCTCAAAGGTTGAAGAACATCAACCGCTCTCTTGAGTTCTTTAGAGAGGTCTAATAACTGCCTTTCCCTTTTTCTCCAATACTTAGCGTAAAAAGTATCATAACACTCCTTAATAGAGTCTCTTAATAGCTTTAAAGTCTCTCTGTCTAAGTTCTCTCTCAACTCAGCTAGGCGTTTCTCCCAGGTACTAGCATCAGGATATACCTTAGCTGCCTCCTCATACCATTCCTCTGTTAAAGCCAGCCTTAACTTACTAGGCTTAGTGCCTTCATGAATGAAGGCCTCTAATTCATCTATTGCCTCTAAGAGCTCTTCTAGGCTATTAACTTCAGAGGCTAGGATTGAAGCCGATAGGAACCACCAGTCCTCTCTGAGCCCAGAGGAGTTTATTTTAGCGAGTTTATTTAGACTGACACCTTTAGCTAGCTCAAGAGGAAAGCCAAATGTGTAATTGACTCGAGACAATACTAATATGTGGTTCAGGATGTTGTCTGACAACCTAACTTTGAAGGAAACCCTATCGCGCTTCCTCTCGCCCTCAACTCTGACTTCAGGTTTAGCTGAACACACCTTGTGCGCATCACTTAAGCTAGAGAACTTGAGCGTTACTTGTCCGAGATTTACCGTGAATAAAGCTTTGGGCATGAGTGTTCTTTCTCTTATTGACTAAAAAGCTTACCTCTATTACAGGAGCGACTAAAAACGCATAATTGAAGTATGGAGTTGTCCCTATCATGCCAATTCACTCAATATGCTCGCGTAAATAATAACTTAATTTAAGGGGATAATTAGTTCATGGAACATATACTTGAGTATTTTAAGTTGAGGATCACAGGCATTATTGATGTTCATGTTCATCTAGGGTTGAGTCCCGGATTCGACAGGAAGGTACTAAAAACAGCTAAGTGGTTAGGAGTAGAGAAAGTTTGTGCCTTTCCTTATAGGGTACTACAGCTCAAAGATCCTAAGGAAATATGGGAGGCTAACGAGTACATTTATAGCTTACAGGAGAAGTATGAAGAGGTAATAGGGTTCGTCTTTGTGAATCCCTTCACTGTAGATTCTGAAAAGCTGATAAACGAGTTTGTCGGAAAGAGAGGGATGAAGGGAATTAAAGTGTATCGCATTAGAGCACGAAGTTCTCTCTTGAACCCAGTTGCAGAACTAGCTATACAATACGACGTGCCGGTCTTAATACATACCGCCCATCGCCTCTACCCTAGGGATAGACCGAACGAGTCGACTCCCATAGACATAAAAGTCTTAGCGAGGAAGTTCCCTAAGTTGAGGATAATAATGGCTCACTTAGGTGGAGGTGGAGACTGGGAGTTTGCTCTTGAAAGTATAAAGGACGTTAGTAATGTGTATGTCGACATAGGCGGGACTGTGGTAGATAATGGCCTCATTGAGATGGCTATCGAGTACTTAGGTGAAGATAGAGTTGTCTTCGGGAGTGATAATGGTTTCACCATAGCTCTAGGCAAAGTTGAAGCAGCTGAAATCGATGAAGAGGCTAAGTGGCGTATATGCGTAGACAATCCGAAGAAGGTGGTTGGAATTGATTGATGCTCTCTCATTCATAGGTCATTACCCCTTTAGAAAGCTCAGAATGGAAGACTTAAACAGAGTCATTAACAAGTACGTAGAACTTAATTTCAAAGCTATAGCGTTAGTAAGACTTGAGTCTTTATTTTACAGGAACACAAATGTGGCTAACAAGATGCTTCTTGATGATCTGAAGTCGGTTAGTAGTGAAGAGCTCAAGATATACCCCTTAGCTGCTCTCAATTCAGATACTTTATAAACGCTAAGGATATAATCGAAGAATACCATAACACCGGTTTTAGGGCTATAATCATAAGTCCCATCTATCATGGTTTCAGATTGAAGAGCCGTAAGGCAGTGAATTTCGCTGTACAAGTATTGGAACACGGATTGCCGCTAATAGTGCTAAATCTCATAGAAGACATTCGAGAAATGCATAGAGCCTACAGGTTTAGATACAAGTTGACAGTAAGTGAGATTTCTGAGTTCCTCAGCGAAGTCAGCAAGAGAGTTAAGGAAGTTAAAATCCTTTTATCAAACTTCGCTACTCGTGAACTCAGAGAGCTGAGGTCGAGGTATAAAGGAGATGTATTCATCGATATAGCTCACCAGTATGTGTTAGGACCACCTGTGGATGATGTTAAGCTACTAATAAAGTTATATGGAGAAGATAAAGTACTCCTTAGTACGTGCTTCCCCATGAAGTATATACACCCTGCTGTATACAAGGTGATTTACTCAGAAGTAGACGAAGGAGTTAAGATGAAGGTTCTTGAACTTAATGCTAAGAAATTTTATGAGGGGTTATGAGTATGAGCCAAATTGTGAAGATTAGAAGAATGAAGCTAGAAGATTTACTAGAAGTTATTAGAGTATGTAACCAAGCCTTCATAGAGTCGGCACGAGTTACACAGTACATTGGTCCTCAGCTAGTGAGGAGTCTGATCGAAGAGCCAGAAGCACAATTGGTAGCAGAAGTTGATAATAAGGTGGTCGGATTCTTGAGAGGTAAGTTTGACTTTAAGACGAAAAGAGCGGTAATAGCCCATATAGCTGTTCACCCCGAATATCAAGGAAGAGGGATTGGTAAGAAGTTGGTTGAGTATTTTGAAAATATAGCAGCAAGTAAGGGCTTAAATAAGGTTATACTTGGGACTCCCTTTGCCAAGGGATTTTATGAGAAGTTAGGTTATAAGTGTGTCAAGACCACGTATGCAGTTTTGTATAGCTTAGTGGGTAGGGAAGTGATCAAACCGGAAGTTAGGGGCTTTAAAATCCTAGACCCTATCGAACTGAACCATATAACTGTCGTAGTAAAATCTCTTGAAAAAGATGAGGCCTACAGATTCTTAACTCACTATTTTGATATGTACAAAGCACGATACAAACTTTCAGCACTCGTGATGAGCGGTGATGAAGTCAAGGGGATAATTATAGGTAAAGAGCATGAGTGGATAAAAGACCTGCTAACAATAACTTACTTGTATAGTTCAAGCTTAAAGATGAAGTTATGGTTGCTTAAACTCGCAGCCTATAAGGCATCATTACTAGGTTTAAGATATTTAGGAATTAGAACGGATGATTTCTCACTAGTTGAGGAGTTACTAAAGGAAGGTTGGGAAGTAAAGTCGCTTGATACTTTTTGGACTGGTTACACCATGGAGAAAGAGATAAAGCTCAATAAATGTGACACGACTAACGCATAAAGTTTACGTATCTCTTGCGGAGCATTTTCAAGTAATCTCTTGCTATTTTAAATAATAAACACACATCAAAGCATGGAAATTTAATGATCTTTCTCCATGTCTCGACAGGTATACTTTATAATTTCCTAACATCACTCTTTAGACTCGGGAGAGACATGGTCTATAGCTCTAGAGAGAGGTGCATAAGAGCGATAAAGAGAGAAGAAGTGGACATGATACCGCTAAACTTATGGATAGACACACCTGAACCCTTGAATAGCCTACTAAAACACCTTAACTTAGGAAGCTACGAAGAGCTCCTGGCACATTTTAAGGTTGACTATAGAGGTCCACCAGGAGTTACCATGGTGAGGGTAAAGTTAAGAGGGGGATTTGAAGAGGAGGTATACAGAGACGAAAAAGGAAGAATTCTGAGAAGGGACATATTTGGTGTAGTGTGGGCTCTTCCCACCAAAGGATATCATAGTTTGGACATAGCCCACCCCCTTAAGAAGATGGAGATTGAAGACTATCCTTGGCCCGAAGTTGATGAGGAGAGCTTAGATGCTGTTATCAAGTATAGGAAGAAGTACGAGGATTATTGCGTCATGGGGTACACATTACAGGCTTTTGAGCAACTTTGTAGGCTTTTTGGCTTTAACGAGTTATTCAAGCGTATGATTAGAGGAGATAAGACCGTTGATAAAGCTCTAGATAAATTATTTGAGATAACGTACACTCAGGCTAAGCTCTTGTTAGAAGCAGGTGTTGATGAGATTTACAACGGAGATGATGTAGGTGCTCAGAGTACAATGCTAATATCACCCTCTCTATGGAGAAAATACCTAAAGCCTAGATACCGTAAGTTAGCGTGGATAATTCATAGTAAGGGCGCTTTCTTCCATTTTCACAGCGATGGTTGGATAGAGCCGATAATACCAGACTTGATAGAAGTAGGTGTGGATGTGTTAGAGCCACTTCAGCCTGAGACAATGGATCCAGCCGAGATCAAACGTAAATATGGGGATAAGCTAAGCTTCGAGGGAGCTATAAGTATACAACGGACGCTACCCTTTGGAACTCCTGAGCAAGTAGCAGAGGAGGTAAGGACTAGAATCAAGGAACTAGGACCAACTGGTTATATATTGAGGCCATCCCATACTATTCTGAAAGAGACCCCTTTAAGGAACATCACAACATTATACGAGGTGGCGAACAAATATAGAAAAGTGAAATGAGTTAGAATGTTCGATAAGGAAGAATCTACAACTATTACTATAGATTCAAGCCTTATAACTCAGCTAACTCTGAAGAAGTGTTAACTGACCAAAGAAATGACTAAAGAGTGTTTAAAGTTTAAGTAAGCGACTAGCGTTTTTGAATAATATCTTTTCTAAAGTCCTACTATTGAGATCTATACTCTCCAAGAAATCAAGGATCTTAATCTTCTGTCCTTCCCACAATAAGTCTGTTCCAAAGAGAAGTTTATCTCTGTTTCTTTCTAGAAAGATTTTAGCATGCTCAGGATCTCTAGCCAATGCGTTCCAACCAGAATTAGCTGATAAATCAGCATAGACATTTGGATATTTTTGAAGGAAGTATTCAACTTTACCTGGAGCTCTCACTGGTCCCTTTGGATATCCATATGCCTCATCCTCTCTAACGTTAGCGGATATCTCAGCCCACCAGTGAGGCCCATGTCCTACGAATATCGTTTTAGGAAACTTTCTAACCATTCTTTCAAAGCGAGGAAAGCCGACTTCATCAAAATTCCTATATTTATCAAAATGTATTATTATTGGAATGCTAAGGTCTCCAACTGCCTTATATATCCTTTGAAGTCTAAAATCATCTACAGGTAGCCCAGCTAATGCCTCACCAAAGCCTTTACACCCTCTTGAAATGTACTCTTCTATGATAGGATACGGATCGAATTCATTAGGGTTTCCTCTTCTAGGGTCGACGTTACAGAAGGGTATGAGTCTGTCTTTATATCTTCTTATGGCTTGCAATACATACTCCGTAGTTGAGTAATAATGAGTCTCTTCGGGATTTTCTATTGGAAGCACAACTGCCTTGTCTATTCCTAGTTCGTCCATTCTCTTTAACAATTTTCTGGGAGTAAATTTAGGATATCTAACATAGATCTTGCCTATATGAGTATGTACATCTAACACATAGTATCCATGCCACATAGGCTCTCACAAAGTAGCTAGTAACCAGAAGATTGAAATGTTTAATTCTTGTTTCTAGAGGGACTCCTTCTTCAGTAGGGGAATTCGAGGACATGATATACCCAATTGGCGGACTTTTGCGTTTGACTCTACTCTATGAAATCTCTTCATCTAGGGATATAGTGTAGCCCCTGTATCCAAGGCAACCTTCAAGTACACGGGCCACAATCTATGCCAATCCTCTTAGCTAATGTTCCACAGACTTCTTGATATGCTAGACTCGGCTAGGATGAGCTTAAGAAGAATATCAGTGTATTCCTCGCTATGTTCCTCATTGGCATATTATAACGTTGTTTTAATTCTACATTGGTGCTATGTTAATTATTTCATGCTATACTTACCGCTTGTTAGAGCTACATGTATGAGGCTGTTTCTTGAATATAAGCAGGTAGTGTAAGAAAAATCCATAATCTTTAGTTAACTTAAAGCCAGTCTTCTCACACCATCTAATTACTGTCTTCTTCCTTGGGTAATCTGGATCCGGTAGAAACTCGCCTATTACAAGTAAACCATCATCTCTTCTGACTTCATTTAGTGCCTTCTCTTTGTTGAGTAGTTCTCCCGAATACAGCTATCATAAAAAACTCTATCGAAGATATCATCCCTTAAGGGGGGGTCTAAAGCTGAGCCTACTATGGGTTCTACATTAATAATATCCTGCTCTTTAAGTCTATTACAAAGTCTTAGAATCATTTCAGATTGTATATCAACTGCAGTAATCAATCCCTTTACGCCAGCTTGTCTAGCAGCTTTAATGGTGAAAGTGCCAGGACCTGGACCAATCTCTAGAACCTTCATGCCCTCCTCTATATCGATCCAACTAACAACTTTTGAGGGAGATTGTATTCTCCTCCTGACAGGATTGTCAATAAAGCGACCAATGGATGCAGGAATAGGAAAGCTAATGTAATGACGTAGTATCCTAAGAATAACCTCAACAAAAACAATCCACGCTACTAAGATTATAAAAAACCATAAGATAATCGATGTTGTATAAATCAAGCCCTAGTCCCCTAGGAGTAATGATGATTCAATTCTTATAGTGATTTTCTTCCAATAATGTAACCATAGCCTATGTATTCCTTATACTCTTTAAATATCTTCATGTACTCACTCATTGTCCTACGTATATCAGGGCGTAGCAGGAGCTTGCAGGCCATTTTTATCATCCCTTTGAGACCTAACTCTTTCCTAAATGCCCTCTCTATGTCAGGTATCTCGTTAGAGAAGTCAACAGCCTTGACTTCGATTAATCCTAGTTTCTCGAATAAGTTTACCCACTCCTTAAGGGTCATTGTCTTGAATACTCCCCCAGATCTCGTATGTTTTTTCCACTAGTTCCTTAGGTGGCTGCTTCTTCCAAATCATCTCTAGGTCGCTGATATATATCCGCCAGGCTTTAAGACACGGAGAAACTCGCGGAAGGCTTTCTCCTTATCCAAGAGAACAGTTGTACACTCTGCTATGACTATATCGAAGCTCTTATCCTCGAATGGTAAATTGTGCGCATCAGCTACTCTGAAGCTGACCTTTCCCTCTAAGCCTTTCCTCCTTGCCAACTCCTTTGCATACTCGACCATTCTCTTGGAGACATCGATTCCAACTACTTCGCAATCGTATTTCTGAGCTAGGTAACAGGCTGTTCCACCCTTGCCACAACCAATATCTAAAACCTTTTGCCTTTCCCTATCTTACACATTCTCGCCATTTCATCTGTCTTCTCTAAATCACCAGGATGGAGAATTTCTAAGCCACAAGAGTATAAAAATTCATCAACATCCGCTATCTTGCCTCTCATACTCACATCCCTTTTTTACTCTACTATGAAGAGTTCTTATTCCTGCAATATATACGGATACGACCATTATCGGACTTACACCAAGATAAATCCAGTTGAAGGGATAGGCAAGTATATTTATTCTGGAAATAATGACCACGAATACCATATCCAAAAGCATGCTTAATCCCCAAAAAGCTGAAGCTTAGTAGGAACTCATTTAGCCAAAACATTTCCCCTAAGGATAAAGTATAGCATACATTGCAGTTAGGTATAAGCCCCCAATTCACAATATTTGGTTTGCTTAGCTAGAGATGCGACGTTATTGAATTAACTTTTAACAGTTTTAATAAATGTAAGGAATAAGCTTTTTAGTCCTCTTCATGTATTCTAAGTACTCATCTCCGAAATACTTGATAAGCGTTCTCTTCTCGACTTTTATCCTATATAACACATGGGATGATAAGTAACATTGGGATGAAACCATAGAGACTAGAGAAGATTAGAGGGACTCCCAAACTATATAGGATCATGGCTAGATTACTAATTCTGCTACCCTAAGAAATTCTCTTTCTCCATGTTTAATCCTTAGGCAACCCTATGTATCTTGGAGTCTTCCGTTTATACTCCAAGTATTCTCTTCCAAATACACGCTCTAGGTAAGGTTCTTCTAGTTTCACAATATAATAATGACCAGAGATTATGGTCAATAATGCTATTAGGAGAGCATATCCCGAGAGTCCGGTTAAGGCAATACCTACATCTATAAAGTACCATCCTAGGAACTGGGGATTCCTACTCCACTTATAGATCCCTGTGGTTACAAGACTTGATACCTCCATTCCCATAATCCTGCGTGTGGAATGAAATTCAATCATGCCAGCCAGCATAATGAGAACTCCTAACAACGTTAAAGCTATACCAACAACCCGTATAACAACTTCATCTAGAGGTAGACGCCACACACTATAGGCAGCTGAGACTACTATTATCAGAATGTCTAAGGAATCAACAATTAACCAACCCATAGAAACACTAACTGATAATGGTTGTCCTTGTTCATAGAAGCTCTTAGTCTTAAACAACACATATACGCATGACAAAGCCAATACTACTGTAGCGATGTACAATATAACCATATTTCTAAACCTCCTTAGCTCTTTATACTCGGTAATAGTTATTAATCATAGTAGGTTGGCTAGAAATCCAGTGCCCCATATAATTATCCTACTATCCTTAATAAGAAGCCTATAAGCTCCTCCAGTAGTTTTGATTATCTTACACCATTCAAAATCTCCTTCATTGATATTGAACTTAGCAACGAAAGGTCTCCGTTCACCATCAAAACTTCGCGTACTACCACATACATAAAGATAATTACCATTAAAGATGGAATAATTAGCCCAGTCATCATTAATGCCACCAAAAACCGAAGCCCAAGCTGTTGTCATTAGCTATCATATATAAAGGTAGCAGTATTAAGGTTTATGAAATATACTTAAGATATATGACTAAAGATCCCATGCATTGATAATTCATTAAATCTTTTTAGGTGTTGAGGAAACAAAATTTATTCAATAAGCTGGTAATGGATCATAAGAGTAAAAGACCACCATAGTGGTTGAGTTCTAGCATAATGCCTCATGAGCTATAATATTGGATCAATTCAATCTCATTAGAGTCTAACATTAATTCTTCTACATTGGAAAATCCTTCTCTGTTTTAGTCTTTAGGCAATATAGGATTGCCTAAAAATCGCCTCTTTTGATAATAGATGAAGAAGTGTAAGAAGTATGCTCTTCGTAAAGAAAGGTCAGCGACCAGAAACAGGACCTAATAGTTCGTGATGGTGTTTCAACTATAAATAAAAGGTATCCGAAAGATTCGGCGGGACATTTGAGGAGGAGGCGCCGACATCCAACGATAGAGAGGAGCCCCAGGAGCATACTCGAGAACTGGTACAGGCCAGTAAAGCTAAGAAACGGACTTATCTTGTATCCCCCTGAAGGCTCGAAGGAGAGGGCCGAGAAGTTCCTTAAGTGGCTAATGTCTAGGAGGGAGTACTCCCCAAATACACTCCACCGTTACCTAATCACCTTCCGCATAGT
>Ga0180302_10001491_pt1 | contig 11117 bp, 9 predicted proteins | sample GuaBasSediGuay17_FD_121794 | JGI IMG/M metagenome (GOLD analysis project Ga0180302, IMG submission 121794) | Subseafloor sediment microbial communities from Guaymas Basin, Gulf of California, Mexico - Guay17, Core 4571-4, 12-15 cm | ecosystem: Environmental > Aquatic > Marine > Hydrothermal... | reverse complement strand
TTTATCATATGCGCCATTGTTTCTGCTAGTACTCCGAATATTTCGTGTGCTATAGCGAAGGCAGCTAACCTAATATAGGATAGAGAGTTAGCTGGATAAGCTATAATCATTTCCATTAGCTCTACTATACTATGCATTAAACCTTCTTCCTTCTTTTCAATTATCTTCTCTAAGAAACCTGAAGCAAGTACTAGGAATATTGATAGTACTGCTATAATCGTTGCTGGCAGAACTTCAGGTAGCAGAGCTGCAGATAAATCGAATCCATGTTCAATTATATTGTAGGCTATATATACTCCAGCCGAGTAATACATTATTCCAGCGACTCCTGTTCCTCCAAGTAAAGCTCCAATATAGTCATGTGATAGAATCTTATTTACCACACTCAAGGTCATTGCTAGCAAAAGCTGTATTACTCCGAATATCAGCGCAGTAGCTATTATACCTTCTAGGTCGTGAATAGGGCTCAGAAAAATGGGCTCCCAGACCTCCTTTAGGAATGCTACTCCGTAAAGAACTCCAAAGAATACTGCTGACAGACCGCAAAACATCATTAAAGCCCCCAGAACCGCTACTTGCTCCTTATTCATACCTAGGACTTCTTTACGTGTAATGTAGAGATAGGCTCCAAGACCAGCTATTATTGCTCCCAAGCCTACGTCGCCGAACATTAGTCCATACATTAGCGTGAAAAGTATAGTAAAGAAGAGCGTTGGATCTATCTCCCAGTAGCTCGGTATTCCTCTAGCCAAGGTTAGTGCAGCGAAGTACTTTAATGGACCTTTATGTCTCAAGTATACTGGAGGTTTGTCTTCAACGCGAGGTTTTCTTGTCTTTAAGTAAATTATTCGAGGAACTTTGCTTTTAATAGTAGTTTCGAGCATAGAAGCATATTTCTTTGGGATCCAGCCGATTGCATAGATAACTCTTTTCTGTCTAAATATTCTAAGCTCGCCTACGAGGCTTTCTGCCTTAATACAGGCTTCTAGGAAGGATTCTCTCGAAATTAATTCTTCTGCTAGTTCAGTGAAGTTTGCTAAAACTTCTTTAGCTCCCACAATAATCTTTGAGAGATCCTTTTCTTCAACTAACTTAGCAAAATCTACTTTCGATGAAATTTCGGCTAATTTCTTTAAACATTCTTCAGCTTCTTCGGTCACTTCGCTCAACTCCATTAATTCTTCTTTAAGTGAGATTTTCTTCGCTGGAATTTCTCTTTTTTCAATGGCGGATATTTTTTGAGCGATCTCACCGTAATCTAAGGCCTCGGCTACTTCAAGATATCTGCTGTCTACTTCTCTCCTAATAATCATAGCTAATGAGAGAATTTTAAGAAGATCATAGCGATCTTTTAACCTTTCTTTAAGTTCCTCTTCTTTGAGCAGCTCTACATCGCCTATAAACTGGCTTAAGAAAATAGTACGTTCTTTTTCTTCGAGTGCTATAAGACCTTTCTCTACAATTTCTCTTACTTTGTTAACAGTACTTTGAGAGAAATTCAGTTTAGCAAGTAAGTCTATATTCCTACTAGAGGATAGTCTCATAGCTAAATCCAAGGACATTACTGTTGTTAACAAGTTTCGGGCTGTGTTCAACTCTTCGTGGAGTCGGCGGCATACATTATAGGCTTTTTCGAGAATTTCTAGTCTAGTGGCATATTCGAGTTCTATTGAAGACTTAATTAAACTCGCTATTTCTTTAAGTATATCGAAGGCCCTAGCCTTTATTTTCACCAACTCTTTTTCAATATTTTCTAGGGCATTTTCAGAAGTAGTATAGCAGTACTCAGGTAACTTATATACACTGAAGCCTTGCTTACTCAACTCGTTTTCAACTTCCTTTTCTAAGGCTTTTCTATAGGCTACAATGAGTAGAGTAAAAGTGTTTACCTTAACAGCATTAATTATGGCCTTAAGTTTTTTAAGAGATTCTATATCCTCTAGCTCTTTTTTACCTATGTAGAGTTTTAACACTACAGGTTTCTCTTTAATAGAAAATACTCTGGGTTCTATTTTTAGAGTTTTCAGTACTTCTACTACTTTTTTCAAAAATAGTTTATCAGAGTACTCTTTGCACAACTTAGCTAACTCGACTACGAGAGGATCGTCTCTAGGTAAGTATCTTCTTGCTTCCTCCAATGCTTTTTCTATGTTTATTTCATCTACGCTAACTCTTTTCTCAAGTATATCTGAGAAAAGCTTAGGCATTGATAGTTCGAGTCTATAAGCATGAGGGTCTAAGTGCACTGCTCCAACGCTTATTAAGGCATCAATAAGTTTGTCTTTGTATTCTGATGGTACTAATACTCTGAAATGAACCATTTCCTCGGGTCTGATGACTGTCATTAATGATCACATTAAAGTAAAGAGGGAGCTTTATAAGCTTTAACTATGTTCTCCTACATATAAAAGCCTCAGCTAATTACTAAAATTTAAATCTAGGTAGTTAATCCATTAAAGGGGATAAAATTTGAATATTATCGCTGTCGGTAAAGGACATGCTGTTGAGAGCTTGAAGTTACTTGGCTTCGATGTATGTAAGGTTAGGGAGCTAAGTGAAGACGAAGCCATGAAGGTATGTGAAAAAGCATTAGAAGCAAAAGCAATAGTTATAGAAGAAGAAGTATACAAAGCCTTTAAACATAAAATAAATCTCGTGACATCCGGAATGAAAAATCCTCCAGTGCTTATTGTGGTGCCAAGCATTGAAACCAGGGAAACTAGCAGATTAAAAGAACTTTATTCACTTTTATCACAAGCTGTAGGGGTGAAGTTGAGATGGATGAAGTAGGCTTTATATCAATTCTAATTGAAGAAGAGAGAAAGGCTGAACTTATTATTGAAAACGCTAAAAAGAAAGCCGAGGAAATAATTGAAGAGGCTAAAAGAAAGGCTAAAGCATTAATAGAGGAAAAAACTAAAATAAACGAAGATGAAATAATAGAGAAAGAATTAAAGTATATTGAAAAGGAAGTAGAGGAACTAAAAAAGAAGCTAGATACTGATATAAGTAATCTACGTGAGCAAATAAATAAAAAGAAAGCTGATATAGTAAATATGCTTCTGCAACATATTCTTCTCTTAGGTGAAAAATATGAGTGAGCAAGTTAGTATAGAAGAAAAAGAAATACTTGAAGCTCTTTTAAAAGAAGTACGTGAATCTGCTCAAAAAGAAGCTGAAAAAATACTTAAGGAGGCAGAAGAAAAAGCTAAAGAAATATTAAAAGAAGCTGAGGCTAGAGCTGAAGAGGAGCTTAGAAAGAAAATAGAGAGAATAAAGAAGAGGGTGCGCAGCGAAGTTTCCAGTAAAATCGCTTTAGAAAAAATGAGAATTAGAAGAGAGTATCTAATGGAAAAAGAACGCATAATAGAAGACTTACTTAGTGAAGTATCGGAGAAAATAAGAGGACTTATTGAAAAAGATACTGAGAAGTACAAGTTATGCCTACTGAATCTGATAATTGAAGCTGCTCTAAATATGCAAAATGAAAAACTATTTGTAGTTACTACAAAAAGAGACACTAAATTAGTGGAGGAAATACTTCCTGAGGCAGAAAAGCTTCTTTTAGAGAAATACTCTCGTAAAGTAAAGCTCAGACTAGCTGAAGAGAAGATAGAGGCTTTAGGTGGAGTAATTCTCAGAGACGAGAATAGTAGAGAAATGTACAATAACACGATTGAAGCACGAATTAATAGAGTGAAAACGGAAGTACTGCCTAAAATACTTTCAGAAATAGTTAGGTAGTTCTCTCCTTACCTTAAAGTTTACAACTATTTCTCTGAAATAATTTAAGTGAAATAAAGCTTTATTCAAGCCTCTAGCACTAAACTATAATAGCTAAGTAATTTAATTAAAGTGTGTAGTATGACGTTAAAGGTTGCTTTATCATTGGTACTTAATGCTCATTACAGAGGATATATTTACGAAAAGACAGATGAGTTAATTGAAGTTTATAAAAACGTATTAAGACTTATTGATAAACACGGATTTAAGGTCAGCTTATTTGTCACTGGAGCCACGGCAGAGATTATTGAAGAAGATGAAGAACTCTTGAGGCTGATTAAAAATAACTTGAAAAAAGGGTACATGGAAATATGCAATACCACTTTCAGTTATGCTATTTTAGCTAAACTTCCGATAAAGGAAGCTAGAGAGCAGATAAAACTAGCCAATGAGACCTTGGCACAGATTTTTGAAGAAGCTCCAAGAGGATTTTATCCGCCGGAGTCTTTCTTTGATCCTCTTCTTCCAACGATTTTAAAAGAACTGAATTTCTCCTGGATACTACTAGATCCAGAGAAATGTAGACATGAGTATGGAGAAGCAGTACCTCATGTTCCTTTAGAGTTTAGAGGAGTAAATGGATCTAAAATAAGCGGAGTCTTCACATGCACTAAATGGAGCGATTTGAAGCACTTAATAATGTTAGACGAACTTCCTCCTCCACCTCGGCTAGTAGTTGTTCTACTTTCTGAAAAGGATTTATTTGTTTTAGGAGAAGCAGAAAAGAAACTTGTCTTACTTAAAGCGATATTAAGTCGAGTTGACGCAGAAACAGAACTCATATCTGAGTACATAGAGGAAGTTCCTCCCGCAGAAGAGGTTATTGTCGGGAGTCTTAATCCGCAGTGGAGACTTGAAGAACTTTGGAAAGAAGCTCGAGAAAGCATTAGAATTCTTGAAAGCTTAGCAAAAACAAAGCATAGTGTGGATGCATTTACGCTGCTCAACAAGGCTATTAAAAGCTTATACCTTTCTGAGTCCTCAAGCACGTACTATAGACCAGAAGACAGCAGCACAGGACTACTAGAGTTATATTCATGTGAAAAAGCCATAGAAGCAATTAATTTAGCGAGGCAAGGTCTAAAAATACTATCATAATATTTGAAAATAATGATAGAAAATTATATATATCACGCCAGAGAGAGGCTGTGGCGACAGGTGGCTATGAGCGAGGAACTAGATAGCAGTAGTACAAGATTCAAAAGAACACTTACTCAGATGAGTCCAGTATTTCTTGGAATACTCTTCTTAACACTAACTGCAGCAGTACTATATACACCCGAGCCTTTCAAGACTTTATCAGCGTTTTTCACAACATTCATTCTGGCAGCAATGCTTTCACTCACAGGTAAAGAGAGTTACATTGCTAGAAGAGGAGGAGCTAGAAAGTACTTAATATGGCCGTGGACCATAACAATGGTAGTAGCTCTGGGATATAGAGACTTAGCCATATTTCTTGTACCGGCAGGAGTTTTTGTAAAAGAACTGCTGTTAGCCCTATCAGCCGGCATTGTTGTTCTAGGACTCCTAAAAGCATATTATAAACGAAGATAAATCTACTTTTACTATTTCTAAATTATTTATTAGTATTTTTTAAGATATTATTATAGTATCGGTAGTAGGTCTTCTATATCTAGCACTTTGCTGTAAAGCATTTTTATAAGTGACCCTACCTCCATTAAATCTAGGGCGTTCTCTCTAGTACATTCATCTATAATAGAATCCAATTGTTCTTTAATGTTCATTAAGTTTTTACGGAAATTCTTCACCTGATGTTTATTAGATAGAATACTGTCAACAACTTTTTCTTGCACATTCGATAACTTCCGAACTATCGACTCTAATTTAAGACATAGAGTTTCACTATACTCTTTAGTAAGAAGCTTAATGGAGACTCTAGCTATTTCTTCGGAAATATCAGCTATTTCTTCTAAGTCACGAGCTAACAATCTCATATCCATTAAAAGAAGTCTTTCTTTACTCGAAAGAGAGCCTTTTAGAAGAGATGTCCTTAGAACTCTTACAGTGAGGAAGTACAGTCTATCTACTCTATTATCTCTTTCAATAACGGATTCAGCTAACTTGATATTTTTCTCGATAAGTGACTTCAGTGCGTCGAGATACATTCCTCGAGAAAGCTTATCCATTAATTTAAGTAACTGTATTACGCTATAGTCACTTCTAATGAAACACTGAAGTGAAATTTTATTGCTATCTTCCTCGACTACCTCAAGGCCCGTAAGGATTGAGAGCAGAGGCTTTATTTTCTTCAGTACTTCGTCTAAAGAACACATACCTAAAGTTACTTCAATTACATCGTATCCGTGAAGATAAGCAGAAACAATTTTTCTGTTTAAGTCCTCTCTGCAGTCAACAACTAGCTTCCGAGGGACCTCACCTGTTGAAAGTGGCAGAATTTCTAAAACTCCATCTTCACGTAGAGAAACATTCACTAGCTCTCCATCACTGATACCCCATTTTCGGATCCAGATTTTAGGTAAGGATACATAGTAAGAGTTCCCTATTTTGATTACTTTCCTTAAATTCTTTTCCACAAATTAAACCTTCTTATACAAGTTAAACTTAAACTTTATTCTCTAAACATACTTTCAAAATATTAATACTGTAAATCTTAGCTATGAAGCTATGAGTTAGCTAAAAATCTAAGTATTCAAGAAACACACAGGGGTTTTAATAACATCGTGTATAGCATTTAAATTTAAGTAAAGAAACAATCAGTTTCTTTCATCAGATTACTTGAAAACACTTAATGTATCCGACTTTAGGAGTGTTCAATTCCATTTATATTCGCTAAGATTACTGTTTGCTATACTGTTTATATTACCTTACTTACACTAAAATACTCTTACACGGGAAAATAAGCTGTGAAACAGGAGGAACTAATAGAGTTTTATGAAGCTAAATCAGCTTTAGAGGGGTTTATAACTCCTTTGTTTAAAGAGGGATTTACTATAGCGAACATAACTGCATCTATTCTTGTCGGCGCCGAATGTAGTACATTTCTGCCTCCGCTCTCTGACAAGGTGCTAGAACTCGAAGTTTTCAATAAAAATAAAAAAATAGTATTAGTAATAATAGATTCTCTTAGATATGATTATGCATTAAAGTATTCAAGTAAAATACCTCGGGTAGAAATGAAGCCTATTGTATCTACAGCTCCTTCAACAACAGTCACGGCTTTAACAAGTATATCTTATGCTTCCTCGCCCTCTTTACACGCTATGCTAGGCTACAAAATGCTTCTAAAAGAATGTGGCGGAGTAGTAAGAATACTTGATTTTACCTCAGCAGCTGTTTCTCAGAAAGAATCTCTTAAAGATTCTCTCGTAGATCTTTCAAAGCTAGTAGACGAGAAAACAGTTTTCGAGAAACTTTCCGAGAAAAATTACAAAACATTCTTTCTGGTGAGAAAAGGACTTTGTGAAACAAGTTTTACGAAACTGTTGTCTAAAGGCGCTATTTGTCAAGAGTACTTTACTTTACCTCATATGTTCGTTAAGATAGCTAAACACCTAAGAGAACACGAAGAAGTGTTCATTTATGCATACTATGGCGCCTTAGACGCAATCAGCCATGAAAACGGACCTTTTTCAGAGGAATATAGGAAAGAAGTCGAAAATATTTTCTACTGGATAAAGGTATTTACTGAAGAATTAGCTCCAAAAAATGGCTATACACTGCTGATTATAGCTGATCACGGGCAAATACCGATTAGAGAGCAGCATATAGTCGATATTCGTACACTGGATTTATATAAGGAGCTTAAAGTGCCTCCTTTCGGCGAAAGCCGTTTCACATATTTCATTGCGGAAAAAGAGTTTCTATTTAAGGGCTTAGAAAGCATAGCTGAAGTACATACTGTAAAGGAGCTTGTAGAGAAAAAGGTATTTGGAGAAAAGTTTTCCGAGAAGTTCTGGGAGAGAGCGGGAACCTATGTTGCTTTAGCTCTCGAAGACTATTGTCTAGTACATCCTTTCACTAAAAAGGACTTGGAGTTTAAGCCAAAAGGGCACCACGGGGGATTGAGTAAAGAAGAAATGATAGTACCATTAATGAGTCTAGTAACTTAATGGCAGTTTAACTGGCTCTCCTTTCTTATGTGATTCGTAGGCCGCGAGAGCTATTTCTAGTGCCTGACGTCCATCCCAGCCACTGGCTCTGGGCTCTTTGTCTTCTTCTATGCACTTAATGAAGTCTCTTATCATTTCTTTATCACAGTCGGGGCCAAAGTAAACCCACTTCAGGGTTTCTCTTTTAGAAGCTAAAGTTATACATGAGCGGAAAGCATCAACGAGGATATATCCTTCTGTGCCAAATATGCCTAGGTAGACGTCACCCCATATAGGCCAGTTGTCCGGTCTGCTCCAGCTGCAGTCAATGCTTCCGAGAACACCTTTTCTGAACTTCAGTAGAATGAGAGCATTGTCTTCTGAAGGCAGTTCGGGTCTAATGTTTACTCCTATTTTGGCGTAAACTGTTTCAGCTTCATCTCCAGTATACCAGCGCATGAGATCGGCTGTGTGTACTGTATGGTCCATTACTGCTCCACCGCCAGCAAGCTTAGGGTCAGCAAACCAGAGTCCGGGATATTTGCCGTGGTTAGTAGTTGTTATAACCAGTATCTCGCCTATTTCGCCTCTATCAATTAGTCTCTTGACTTCAACTGTTGTCTCGTGGTAGCGCATAACGAAAGCTGTTTGAAGCTTAACTCCATGCTTTTTAGCTGCTTCAACCATTTCGTCTGCATCCTTCAGTGTTGTAGCGAGAGGCTTTTCACATATAATATGTTTTCCGTGCTCAGCTGCCGCGATAACTAAATCGTGGTGCTTAGCGTTCTCCGAAGCCACTATTACTGCGTCTATATCTTCTTTCTCTAGGAGCTTATAGTAATCACTGTACTTTTTATCAACTTTATATATTTCGGCGGCCTTCGCCAGCCTCTCGGGATTGTCATCGTATATAGCGACTAGTTCTGCGTTAGGAAGTTCTTTAAGTACTCTAGCATAACTCCAGGCATGAATATGCGCGAAAGACAATATAGCAAACCTATACACCTTCATGGTATCACCTCCTCAGATAAGGGGAGTTTAACAGGTCTACCTTCTTTCAAAGATTTTAAAGCAGCTAAAACTACCTCAAGAGTCTTTTTAGCCTCCTCGCCTGTCACAAGAGGCTCTTTGTCTTCTTTAACGCATTCAATGAAGTGCTTCAGTTCAAGGAAGTAAGCGTCCTCGGTTTGGGGAGTATAATCTGCACAAGAGTTCTTTTTAAACACTTTAAGCGAAGCTGTGTAATGGTTGTCTACTGTAAGCAGCCCCTTAGTTCCAGCAATTTCTAAATATGTTGTAAATGGGAAGCCCTCAGGCATGATCCAGCTTCCCTCAACATAGGCAATAGCACCTGACTTAAACTTGAGCAGTGCGTGGACATAATCGGGGGCAGTAGAATCTTTGTAGAGGAGAACTCCTCCCTGCGCGTAAACTTCTTCTACTTCTCCTAGAACCCACCTTAAGAAGTCTACGTCATGTATACTCATGTCGATGAAAACTCCTCCACCCATTTCAAGTTTCTTGTGCCATGGTGCCCACGCAGGGAAACTAGACTGTCTGTAAGCTCTAGCTATTCTGGGTTCACCTATAGCACCTGATTCAACAAGATCTTTCACTCTAACATACTCAGGCCAGAATCTTAGACAGTGAGCTACCATAAACTTCAAGCCTTCCTTCTTAGCAGTATTTATCATCTCGTCGGCTTCCTTCAACTTCAAAGCAATAGGCTTTTCGCATACAACATGCTTGCCGGACTTCAGCGCGGCAACGGTAATCTCACAGTGAGTGTATGTTGGAGTACATACATCGACCACATCGATATCTTTCATCTCAATGACCTTAGTGTAGTCAGTGTACCACTTACTAACCTTAAAGGTTTCAGCAGCTTTACGGGCTCTTTCTTCAATAATGTCAACGACAGCAGTGATTTCAACGTCCTCTAATTGCTTAAACGAAGGAAGATGCTCTGCAGTCGCTATAAAACCACAGCCAATTACAGCTACCTTAATTTTACCCATTCTCCCCGTAAAAATACCAGCATTAAGTAAAATAAAACTTAGCATTTATTCGGAAACTCTTTCACTAAATTACAGTTTCCTGCTAATTCTACATCAATTCTGCTTCAGCAACAGTATTACTAAAGTCAAAATTCCATACTGTCATTAAAGGAATAGTAAATATAGACATAGACATGGTAGTAGTCTCTTATTCTGAGAATCCTCGAATTACTTAATTATTGCTAGAAGAAGGTCTAAAGGAACATCAGCCGGTTTGGTGTTCTTCATATATCCGTTCGTCGCAGGTTCATCATTCCTAAACTTTATTGCATCTAAGTAATTAGATTTTTCGCCAAGAAGTTAGTAATTTTTGACTCTTAATTTTTCATAAATTTATGAAAAGATAGCAGGTTAAGCGGAGCAAGAGAGAATACATATGTCTATTCCGTAAATACAATGGTCAATACCACTTAGATAATACGTAAAAATGCTCATAGAAAAATATATATACTCTAGAAGCGAATAATATAGCGCCGGGCGCAGGAGCAAGCTCCACCAAACCTCACTAAGTCCCGCTGCCGGTACCACGCCGAGGATCCTCCCTTCGGGGAGGAATCCCGGCAAGGTACCGAGCATGCAGGGACTAAGTGGGGTAACGGTGGGGCTTAAACTGCGTCCGGCTTTTTTGTTAACTGAACTAAGTTCAGAAAGAGAATATTTTCTCGACATATCTCTGGTAATAACTTACTACGTCCATTTCTACTACTTTAAGCTCGTCTACATTAACTATATAAATGTAGTCTATTTTTGCTTTAATTAGTTCTTCAAGCGATATCGGCGGAGACTTATAGTATTCATCAAGTAGCGCTTTTATTTTCTTTAATTCCTCTATATTCCTTTTAGAGCTTGGTAGAGTGAATTCAAAGGGTATTTGAAGAATATGATAGGGTGGTGTCGCTAGAATAAACACATCTGCGTATTTACTATACCTAGCTATCTTACTTATTTCACGTGCACGTCTGTATTTAACAGGGTCTACTGAATTAGATGGTGGCACAAATCCTGTTTCTATTTCAACAATGTGCCTGGAGCCATCTTTTTCAGCATAAATATCGCATACAAGATTTCCTTCAAGTACTTTCTCTACTTCAACTATCATTCCTTTGCTTAAAAGATACTTAGCTATAACAAATTCCATAACTGAGTGATTTGATTTAACGAGGCCTTTTAGCCACATTTCTACAAGTTTAGCTTTAATTTCCCTGAG
>Ga0180302_10001490_pt1 | contig 11117 bp, 12 predicted proteins | sample GuaBasSediGuay17_FD_121794 | JGI IMG/M metagenome (GOLD analysis project Ga0180302, IMG submission 121794) | Subseafloor sediment microbial communities from Guaymas Basin, Gulf of California, Mexico - Guay17, Core 4571-4, 12-15 cm | ecosystem: Environmental > Aquatic > Marine > Hydrothermal... | reverse complement strand
TTTAGGAGGCGTGAGGAGAAGGCTCGTGAAATTAGGCGTAAGTACGCTAATTGGAATTTCATAAATAAACAACCAGAACCAATAAAAAGCGCACTAAAAATATTGATAGAAACAGGAGATTTAAAACTAGCATCTATGATAAGTGGCTTAAAGGTAGGTATTATAGATGAATACAGAAGGAAGGCTAATATTCCTCATACAATAATAATATAGTAGTCAAGAGTGCTTTAACCGCATTCTTATACCTTAACCACTGTGGAGCCTCGTTAAGTAAAACAAGGTCGACTGGTATGTTGACTAGTTTTGAAAGCTTTTCAGAGATTTCATCTAGAAAGTTTAGCATCTCTAACCAATTATTAAACTTTAAGGGATTAAGATATATGCCTATATCTATATCATGGAAGTCTCTATCTTCAAGAAAGCCTCCAAAAACAATAGCGAGTACTATTTCATCTCTAGATCTTAGAAGTTCTCTCAACTTAACTAATATCTTCTCACGTTCTCTAGAGGATACTCTAAAGACCTTACTCCTTTCTTCTCGATACATGTGCAAGTATCACCTTTACGAACTCCTTAATTACCTCTAATTCTTCTCTTCTAGCCTCTTTGTATATCCTAGAGTCGTCCACTTCCCAATATCTATGTACTAGAAGATTTCTTAATCCAACAAGCTTTTTCATTCTTAGAGCTGTGCTATTATCTAGAATGCTAACTTTGCTTAATAAAATGAAGACTTCGCATAACTCTCGGGAACGAGGTTATACTCACTTTCGAGTATATGAGTTCCAATTACAACAGAAGCTTCTACTATTCTAATGAGAGCATATCTAACAGCATATCTCAGCGTGATATGGTTTAAAAACTCTTTTCAGGAATAGAAATAGCCTTCTCGAGTACTTCAATCGCCTCATTTATTTCGTGTAAAAGACGTTTAATCCGCATGACATCGAGCTTCAAATGTAATACCTAGCACTAAAGCTATCCTTAGACAAGCATGTTATAAACTTATCTAAAGCAAAATAAGTGATGTCAAGTTAAGTTCTATAGCTTGTGTCGTAAGGTAAAGTACCGTCAAAGCTAAGCATGGTCCCTTAAGATGAAACTCGGTTACTTGTTGCTGTCAAAACGTACAATCCAGTAGTTAGGAGTTTCTAAGAATAAGAACTCTTAAAAATACACTCTGTTAGACATCTAACAGAGTGTATTTCGATAGTAGATTTTAGATTTTTATACATGGAGGTGTTGTGATATTACTGTGAGTGATGTTAGGATTAATAAGTTACTAACTGAAATTAAGTACTCCCTAAAAGTAGCTAGAAGTATCGTTGACATGGACTATGACGATTTCATACGTGATATAAGGAATAGGTATACTCTACGTTTAGCAGTTGTAGAGATAGTGGAGGCTTCTGCTAGCTTAGGGCTCTACATCTTAAGGGAGTTCTTGAGCGTTAGGAGAGTTGAGGGGTATTCTCAGATCTTTAGGAAATTAGTGGAGCGTGGGGTCATATCTTCTAGAATAGGTGAAGAGATGGAGAGGCTTACTAGGTTGAGGAATTTGATAATACACAGGTACTGGGAGGTGGATGATTCTAGAATGTATAAGGAGGCTAGGAATAATGGATTAAAAGTAGTCGAGGATTTCATTAAAGAGGTTGAGGATTATGTCTTTAGAGCTCGAAATGTATGAAAAATTCAAGTTCTATGAAATAAACTTAGAAGAAAAGAGAAAGATTGTTAATAAGCTTAAAAGGATGCTGAAGAGACGTAAGGAAATTTTACTAGCAATAATTTATGGGTCATTTCTAAAAGACTACCCTTTCAGAGATATAGATGTAGCCCTTTACATAAACCAAAGCATGGATCCTCTAGACTATAAGTTCATGTTGGAGAAGGAGCTTTCTGAAAAAACAAATTACCCTATGGACGTTAAAATTTTAAACTACGCACCAGCATGGTTCATTCTAGAAGTACTTGAAAATGGTAAAATTCTAGTAGATAAATTAGGAATTGCTGAGAAAATATATAAAAAGGCATTAGATGAAGCGATAAGCCTAGAGCGAATACAAGCTTGGATGCGTAAAAATTGTACACATCACCCTTAGACTCTGTGGTAGCATATGGTAATCTCATAGAGGATGTTGGAAGCCTTATGTATGTATTGAAGTGAAATTGCCTTTTACCAAAAATTCAAGTTTTCTAAATATGTTTATAGTCAATAAAACGATGAAGACGACAATGGTGCTGGGTTTCTCTAGTTTGCATAGACGTAAACGCATTGGTAAAATGAGGTTAGTTAGGGTGTACATATTTGGGCATGAGGGTTCGATAATGACGATTAGAGCTACTCATACTCTTAAAGTGAAGCTAGTTTTTAGAAGACAGATAAACTGAGGAAATAGATGCGATAGCATCTATCTTACTTGGGGAAGATGAGGTTATAGTTAGTGACGGATTAGCTTATAAACTCAAGCTTAAGACCCATATAATGGATTATGGTGTTTACAAGATGAAATAAGTAGGGGGATTAGGCATAGTCAAAAGCCAGAGTATTGGAGATGAGACTGATATATGGGAAGTCTCTTTAATGATTAGTGAGAATAATGAAGGATTATGTGATTAGGAAGCAATGGAAAAGAGGCAAGATTGTAGTTAGTTGTGATGATACTATACTAAGACTGTCGAAAATTGTTGTAAGTAGGAAGGGGATTACTTTAGATGTAGCTACAGGCTTGGGTGGAGGATTTATACCATATGTCCTATCATTAGATCCTTGTAAGACCTTTTTAATGAACGACATAAGCTTTGAACTACTTAAGCTATGGAGAGATTTCTTGGAGAAAGAAGGCATTAGTAATGTACTCTTTGCAGTTTTTGATGCTAGGAAGATGCCAATTAGGTCTAGTTCTATAGATACTGTAACGGATCAGGGAGGGTTTGATAATATAATAAAGGGAGAACTTGCCATAGCTGAAGCATATAGAGTTCTAAAGCATGGTGGAGTGTTAGTATCGCTGAATTCCGTAATAGATAAGGAAAGTTTCTCGAAATTGCCCTTGGGTGTTAGGATGAAATGGAAGTCGAGGCTATTGTCTACCAGGAGTATGCTTGCTGAAGTACTCAAGAAGATAGGTTTTGAAATACTGTCAAATGAACTTTATAATGAAAGGGAATTATCACCTGATGAGGGTGGCTTACCGAGAGAGGCAGCAAAGTATGGGGTAAGGTTAAGAATAAGATTCTATACAACTGTTGCAGTGAAAAGGTAACTAATTACTATGAAGTATTCTTGGAAGGCTTATCTCTAATTTCTAATGTTGAAGTTTTCTCCACACTTCTTAACTCCATTTACTAAAGCTCTCCTGCTATCTAGTGATATTCACTGCTGATTTTACACTGTAAGTAACTTCATTTTGTAGAGCTAGATCTAATGGTACTAGATAACTTAGCACTATTATTTTAGTAGATTAAGCTTCAACTGAGGGAAGAAGTTTTTGATTTTTCGAAATCTGTATCTTTGGTCCACAGTTCGAGGTTATTAGCGATAGCTGTAGCTGCTATGTAAACATAGTTTTCGCTTACAAATTTATCCTCTTTCTTTAAGGTTTCAAATATTTCAGCAGCCTTAAGCAATGCCTTGTTATCGAATCTGAGTACCGTGAATGACTCCTTGAGTTTTTCTTTAAAGAATTTCTTATCTCTCTTGTATCTAGTGTACTCGTAGATGCTGATAATTGAAATGTACAGTTCTTTTCTCTCAATTAAGTTTAGGAGACTTCCTCTATCTAGAATCTCTATTAAGATGCTAGTGTCTAAGAGAATTCTCTCGTTTATCCCCATCTTCTCCTATCCTCGAGTAACTCTTCTAAACTTAATCTCTTTTCAGTTTTATTCTTCTCAATCATTTCGAGGATTGATAGAATTCTCTTCAGCTTTCTGTATTCTAGTAAAATTCTCTCTATGATTTCACTCATGCTCTTAGCGCTAATCTTTTCTTTTTTCTTCAAGAGTTCAATGTAAACTTTTCTTGAAACGACTATAGTGGTCTTATTCATATAATCCTACTAAGTTATATTGAGTTACCTATATGATATAATAATCCCTAGATTGACTTCGGATTCTAAACCAAGCTACTCTAAACTAATTCGCTTAAAGAGAATTAGTCTCATGTTCATCGTTAAATGAAAACAGTGAGCACATCTTTTGTATCTGACATTAAAAGCTTCTTCATGACTCATCATAAACGACGGATGGCGGTGATCTTTCCTTCTTTATAGGATTGAAAAAATAGAGACTATCGCGTTACTTATAACCTAAGCTGAGTCAGCACTTTGAACTTCACGATACGTGATGAGTAAGGATCCTGGTGCATCTTTTATTTCTACTTCTATTCCTTTCAAAAGTTCTTTACCAGTCATTGTCTTCTTAATACCTATGTCCTCAAAGGATACTTCGTAAATGGCTGATGGTGAGAGTGCTCGTAGGTTTAACTTGACCTTTGATATTGGGCACTTGTGTCTACGAAAGACTAGTACTATGCCTTCATGCATGTCGTCGCGGTGAAACTGATAAGCCATTAAGGCGTCGTCTCCTGGATTATACGGTGTGAGTGGGTAATAGTCGCCGAGGAAGAATGCTCGTAGGCGTCTGAACTCGTTGATGAGGTGGCGCGCTTGCTCTACGGGGAAGTTTGGCTGATATAGGTTCCAGCTTATCACCATGCCGTTACTCATGGAGCTGCGGAAAGTGTAGGTGTCAGTGGAATTACAACCTGTGCTTGTAGTAGGTAGGAATAGGTTGATGCCGTAGGTGTGACACTGGTAACCGTTAGGCTCGAAGTATTGGTAGTCGGTTCGCCAGAGGACTACGCTTCGTGAGATGGTTTCAAGGTCTATTCTCCTTCCACCACTTGCGCAATTGTCAATTATTAATCCAGGATGACGATTAAGCAATTCATCCCAATAAGCGTATAGGCCCTCTATGTATCTAATCTCTGTTATTCCTTGTCTATCTGGCTCATCAGCTGCTCGCCAGAAGGGTAATGGGTCTATATTGAAATCGTGTCTATATACGCTTACACCTTCATTTTCAATAATCTTTGAAATGTATTCAGTAAGCCACTTTCTAGCATTTTCATTTCCTAAGTTGAGGAGACCATCTGACTTACCGGGTAACTTTAATATCCACTCAGGATGCTCTCTGTCGAGCCATGTTCCTTCATGAACACGTTCAGGCTCAAACCAGAGGACGAGTCCTTTCATTCCGAGACGCTTAACAGTTTCAGAGATTGGTCGTAGTCCGTTGGGAAAGCCGTCTTTACGAGGGAACCAGTTCCCGACGCCATTTGGCCATTTTCCCTCAAACCATCCTGCGTCTATCCACCAGTAGTCGACATAGAGCCCTAATTCGTGGTAGCGCTTAGCGAAAGCTATCTGGTTCTGTTCTGTAGCGTCGTTAAACTCTATGTCTGTGAGGGATGGGTCAAAGTAGCGTGGTGGACCAACAGCTGAAAATGGTAACTCTACTGGCTTACCGTTTACTTTAGGCATTAAGTTGGCTACTACGAATCGTCTAAACATGTTTTGGCCAATTAAGTAATCTTCTCCTCTCCAGAAGAGGAGTAGGATTCTGGGAGTGCGTATCTCCTCTTTGGGGTACAGTTTGAGATGTGTAAGCTCCATACCTGCCTCTACATGTACTGAGCGAGATCCACTATTACCTGAAAACAATGCTGCCCATTGGCCAGACCATCCTATAGCTACTATAACACCACCTATTCCACTAAACTCGATGTTGAAGAATGGTAGGGATGTCGTATTTGATGAGCGACCCCCTACTGGAGTTAATCGTATGGAAGTGTCACCTTCAATTTCCTCTTCAACTGGAGCGAAATCTGTTCTCTGGGCTGAGCTTCCTAAGACACGGTGCATGATAACTCCTCGTAGCCGTCTAGACGTAGTATGAGGTATGAACGTTGTATTTAACGCTTGGATGTTCTCAATCACTGGGGTTTCAGCAGTACCATCATTTCTAAACTTAATTATCCATTCAATAGCTGGAAAATTAGTGTACTCAATAACGCGACATATGACTCGAAGCTTTGTCTCTGGGTCAGAGTATGTGTATGTATGCTGCACTCTGACATTATCGAGTCGTGTGGTCTCATGAAGTCGACTCCACCTAGGGAGTAGTTTATCAGATGACTTCTCATTATACGTGAAGGAGAAAGGTGGAAGGTTGCTAAAATGTACCATTAGGCGTGGTGTTGGTAGTCCTATTGGGAAAACTGCTTTGTGCATTTAGGTCACCTATGCTACTTGGGTTTTTAGACCTTATAAGTTGTCCAAGTCACGTTAGGAAATCGAAGCAGTTTTGTAAATTGAGAGAATTATGATTCGAGTGTGATATCAGTTTTCTTATAGTATTGTGTTAAAGCCTGCTTGTTTATAGTATTTATCAAATGTAAATGCAGTCTTTATGTTCTTTTTCTCATTATCACAAAAGATGTACAATCTGTGAAAACTCCATAATTTATCTCTGTATTTTTGAACATGTTCCAAGCTTTCTGAAATGTCTCATTATCAACTTTTATATTTTTAGTTATTTTTGATGACCTAATGGTTTCACCTATTCTAATTGCTAGGTCTTTATTTTTAGTTAGAATTAGTATAGTGGGGATTAAAATAGGACAAAAATCAGGTGGTACTTTAAGAATAACGAGAACTAATCATTTGAAGAATAGAGCTAATGTACGCCTGCTTTACAGTGTTAATTTTTAACTTATAAAGTTAATATACCACTGAATGCATGTTTCACTTGTGAAATTGGAAGAGGAATTGTTAGAAATAGAAAAGAGGTTCTTTGAGAAAACGGATCAAGAAGTATATGAAAATGCTAATATGTCACTCTCTATGGGCTCTTTCATAGATTTCGTACTTGATAAGTTACTTAAAACTAAAAACGTCCTCTCAAAGTTCTTACCTCCTAAAGCCGTTGAAGATCATTTCAAAGGATACCTTCACATTCATAAATTGCCCTACTCCATATGGATACCCTATTGTACTGGATGGTCTCTTAATCGCATACTTTCGAGAGGGTTAAAAACTCCAACAATAGTTGCTGGTCCTCCTAAACATTTTGACTCAGCTCTTTCACAAACGGTAGACTTCCTTTATGTAGCTCAGCAAGAGTGGACTGGAGCACAAGCGTTCTCTGCTGTGGACTTGTTCCTAGCGCCTTTCATAAAGGCTGATGATCTAAGTTATGAAAGGGTTAAGCAGAGAATTCAGAGTATGCTCTATCAGCTTAATGTGCCTGCTAGACTCGGTATGCAATCTCCATTTACTAATGTGACACTCTTCTTGGATGTCTCTAAGACTCTGCTAGAAACTGAAGTTAGGATAGCAGGTAAGCGAGTCGGCATTATAAGTGATTATCTTGATGAGGCTTTGCTCTTTTGTAAAGCTCTATTTGAGCTCTATCTTGAGGGTGATTCTCTTGGACAGCCATTCACATTTCCTATACCAACATTAATGCTCACTAGGAACTTTGATTGGAATGGTAGGCGATGGGGAGAGGTTACAGATCTCATATTTGAGGCACTTGCGAGAAGGGGTGTAGCGTATCTGTTAAATGGTTATATATTAGACGTAGAGGGACTATATGCAATGTGTTGTAGATTAACTATAGATGTTTCAAAAATCGAGCTTAGATTGAAAGAGAGTCTTACCAAGGAATTGGGGAAAGCTAAGAGTGCTAGAGGAGTGTGGGCTCTTCCTGATGCTACTGGTAGTATCGGAATAGTAACTCTTAATGTTCCAAGATTAGCCTTTCTCAGTAAAGGTGAATGGAGTGTATTTGAAGAGTTGTTAAGAAAGGAACTTGAAGCTGCCCGTCAAGTGCTATTAACGTGGAGGAGTAGGTATGAGAAATCGCTTAAAGCTGGGTTAATGCCTGTAACTAGGATTTACTTAAGTCATTTCTGGAACCATTACAATACTTTCGGCGTCATAGGTTTGCCTGAGGCTGCTGCCAACTTTGTTAGGAATCCCAAGCTATGGTTTGAGGGATCTCGTAAAGAGATTAAAGAGGCTGTGGAGGTCGAGCGTAAAATGGTGAGTATGATAAGGGAGTATTCTGAGGAGTGTGAAGCTGAGGATGGTTACTTGTACAATGTCGAGGAAATACCTGGTGAGTTTACTAGTTATAGGTTAGCATTGTTAGATTATGAAATGTTTAAGGAATATGTTAAAAGAGGGGAAATAGCAATACCTACTGATGGTATTGCTCCATTCTACAGTAATAGTATTGTTCCTTACTATGCTGATTTACCTATTCCTTTAAGAGTTAAATTGGAGGGATATGTTCAACGAGAGTTTACGGGAGGAGTTATGATGCACTTATTCTTAGACGAGATGCCTGATCCTCAAACGCTTAAGAGTCTTATACATAGGATAGTTGAGAACACGAACGTTGTTTATTTTAGCATAACTCCGACACTCTCTATATGTAAAAAGTGTGGTTGGAAGGCTGTGGGTGTATTCTGGCGATGTCCACGCTGTAATTCTGAGACTCAGGTTTGGAGTAGAGTTGTAGGATATTATAGACCAGTCAATAATTGGAATATAGGTAAGAAAGCTGAATTCAAGTTAAGGAAGATGTATAAGATTAAGGGTAAAGAGTCCTTGGGTATTCTTTAGCTCAAATTAGCTTTCTTACTGTCTCTACACTAAGTAGTCTATTACACTCATCATAGTACACATCCAGGTAGCCGAGCTTAGTGCATTAGAATAACATGAAAGTACATAATGTCCATTAAGCTCGCATTTTGGGAACTGAAATTTCTGGTCTGAATCTAGTCCTTAAAAAGGAGTTATTATACTTTTTCAGAGTCCTACAAGAACTTTTAGCATAATATCCTTAAGAATTATACAGAATAAGCACATTTCATAGAGAACTAATAATTCATAACCTGTATCTCTTTTCTAGTATTTTATCAGATAAAAATGTTAATGTTAAAGATTTAGTAATATGTTAGGGTGAAAGCTATGTTGAAAGATTTACGATATCAAACAATAATTAGGGACGAAGAGGAGTTATTGAAACATTTACATAGATTTAAATTAGAGCCTAAATTTTCTGCGGGAATATGGTACTTTTCTCCTGCATCGAGTAGATTTCATGAAAAATACCAACCTGAGAGAGCTATTGAGGAAAGGCTTGACGTAGTTTATAAAATGTATGATGAAGGTTATATAGATAGCAGTTTTAGACTTGAAGCTCATTACCCAAACGAAATAAACTGGGACAATATAGATTTGTATAAGAGTTTAGCTAAAGAAACCGGTATAAGACTCTTAACTATAGCTCCTAATCTATTCTATGATAAAGACTTTGAATTTGGCTCATTATCAAATCCTTATCCTGAGATAAGAAGAAAGGCTATAGATCGAGTAATTGAATCACTTAAAATGAACAAAGAACTAGATACTAACTTCGCGATAATATGGCCTGGAATAGATGGTTATGAGAATCCATTTGAAGTTAATTTCTATAGAATGTGGGAACTATTTGAAACAGGTCTTGCAGAGGCTATGGATCAAGTACCAGGAGTTAGAATAGCCCTAGAGCCGAAACCCTTTGAGCCAAGAGGTAACAATATCTATAGACATACAGCGAATGGATTAATTATGGCTAGAAGAGTGGAATCATTACTTAAGAATGAGGAAAATAGAAAAATATTAAGTGAAGGTCACTGTTTGGTGGCTCTTAATGTTGAATTTGGTCATGCGTTAATGGGATATGAAGATTTTCCATACACTCTCGCCTCAGTAATGAGAGAGGGAAGATTAGCTCATTTACATCTAAACAGTAATCCTGTATGTAACTACGATCAAGACTTAAACGTAGGCGTCTTGAGTTGGCAGCAAATGTATGCGGGCTTCTTTGTTTTGAAAATGTATGGGTATAAGGAATACTTCGGAATTGATATTAATCCAGAGAGAATTCCTGTTGATAAAGCCTTAGTCCTAAATATGAACGCAATTAAGGTGATTTGTGATAGAATAAACAATCTTGACTATGATAAGATCATTGAAGCCATATATGACCCAGCTAATAATCGGGGAGTAATCGAGGATGTCTTAATAAGAGCTTTTGCTTTAAAAGAAACAACGTTGATAAAATTCGACTAGAACTATTTTCTTTTTTATAATGTTAGATGTTTTTATTTTATACCATAGTATCTCACTTAACCGAAACTATTATAAGCTATCATCACTCAGACATTACTAATCGATGAAAGATATGAAGTCTAAGATAGACGCTAATGCGCTTTTAAATTCCTGGAAGCCTTCGCAGTATTTAAAGCATCCGTACCTTCTCTTTTCAAGAGAGGATATATCGAGACTCAAGTATAAGGTCGAATTGATATCTGGAAGCTTAGATAGATTCATAAAGAAAAATAGGTCTAGAATCGCAAGATTAAGAGAGACTAAGTTTATTGATACTAAGGGAGTAAGGTCTACGTCTCAAATTGCCTTAGGATCTGCTCTTGCTTATGTTTTGACAGGCGATGAGGAATTTGCTAAGTTCGCTATGGATCTTATAGAAATAATTATAAGGATTAAGGATTGGGTGATGCCACCTCATAGGCCTCTAAAGGTAGATCTAGGAGTAGCTGAGGTGGCTGGTGTATTAGGACTCATCTATGATTGGTTGTGGAATTACATGGATGATAACTCTAAAGTGAAGGTTAGGGAAGCGTTGATAAAAAGGGCCTTAGAGCCTTTTAGGACAATCTCCTCTAAGAAGCTCGAGTGGTGGAGTGTAGCGACTCATAACTGGAGGAGTGTCATTTGTGGAAACATGGGCCTGGCTGCACTGTCCATACTTAATGAATACGATAAGTTCAAAGAGTGTGTTGGAGAGGCCATGAAAGGTGTTATGGTAGTGTTCGATAGGATAGGAATAGATGGTGGTTATGATGAGGGTGTAGGATATTGGAGCTATGGTATAGGTGAGGGCGTAAAATTCGTAGAAGCTCTTAAGAGAGTGAGTGAAGGGAAGATAAACCTCTATGAGCATCCGAAGTTAAAGATAACAGGGTATTTCGCTCT
>Ga0180302_10001489_pt1 | contig 11124 bp, 11 predicted proteins | sample GuaBasSediGuay17_FD_121794 | JGI IMG/M metagenome (GOLD analysis project Ga0180302, IMG submission 121794) | Subseafloor sediment microbial communities from Guaymas Basin, Gulf of California, Mexico - Guay17, Core 4571-4, 12-15 cm | ecosystem: Environmental > Aquatic > Marine > Hydrothermal... | reverse complement strand
GGTTTAGAAAAAAATAAAAAGTTTTTATGAAAGAAGAAGAGTTTTTAAGTCTGATTGAGAAAGAAGCAAAATTAAAATTAGATGAACTTAAAAGAAAGTTTGAAGAAGAAGAGAAAAAAATAAAAGAGAGTGGAGAAAGAGAGATTAAAGAAAAGACTGAGAAAATTCTTAGCAGATTTTCAAAAGAGATAGAAGAGAAACAGAAGTCAAGAAAGGAAATGATTCTTCTTTCTGCAAGACAAAAAATTTTGGCAGAAAAGAATAAGATTTTGAAAGAAATTGTTACTGCTATAAAGGAGAAATTAGCCTTGTTTTTGGATGAAAATTTAGGAGAGCTTTTAAAAAAGGAAATTGAGAAGGAAAAAGAGATAGAGAGGATTAGAGTAAAAAAAGAAAAAATAGAAATGATAAAAACTTTGGTGGGAGAAAGGATTGAAATTTTACCTTGGGATGAGGTTGGTTTTGCTATTGAGGCAAAGAATCGGTTAATTAAGATTACTCCCGAGGAGCTGGTAAGAGAGAACTTAGGTTTTATAGAGGAAGAGGTAGAAAAAAAATTATTTAAAGAAAAATGAGAGATTTTTTTGCTACAATTTTGAAATTGAAAGAAAGAGAAATTTTATGGAGAGAGGATCTTGAAAAGCTCAAAGAGGCAAAAAGCTCAACTGAAGTTTCCCGTTTAGCATTGGGAGAAAAAAAGAGTTTTTCTGAAATTAATGAAGATTTTAAAAAGAAAATTCTCCTTTTTAAAAAAGGAGCAGAGAAATTTCTTGGCAGAAAAGACAATCTTTTTTGGCTTCTTTTTTCTCCTTATCAATTTTTAGCTTTAAAGGAAAAGCTGAAAGTAAAATATCTTGAGATTCCAGCCAAAAAGGATTCTTTTTTAGAAGAGATGGAGGAAAAGGATATTCCTCTCTGGCTTGAAAAGCTTTTTGAAAAGATTGAGAAAAAAATCAAAAAATCCCCATCTTTATTTTTGATTGAGACAGAGGTAGATAAAGAGTGTTTTCAAAGTTTGCTTTGGCTGGCAAAAAAGGTCTCAGATCAAATTCTTCAGTATTTAAGGCTAAAAGTTGATTTCAAAAATCTGGAAATAATATGGCGGGTGAAAGAGAGAAATTTTAAGGAAGAGATCTTTTTTCAAAGTTTTATTGAAGGAGGGTATGCAAAAAAGGAAGTCTTTTTAGAGGAAAAATTCTCTGATCTTTTGAGAAAATTTTGGGACTCTCTTCCTTTAGAAATTAAACTTTTCAAGGTGGATTTTTCCTCGCTCAGAAAGATGGAAAAAGGAAAAGAAGAGATTTTCATATATCTTTTGGATAAAATGGCAGAAGAAGGAGGGGAGAAGGAAAAAATATTTGCTTTTTTTGAAAAATTGAAATTTTTTCAAAAAAAAGTTAGAATGAGCTTTCTGTTAAAAGAAGAAAACCTATGAAAGTAATACTTATAGGACCAGAACATCTAGTTTTTGGCTTTTCTTCTTTTGGAATTCAGACAATTTTTGCTGAAAATTCTTTGGAGCTTAAAGAAAAAATGGAAAAGCTTAAAGAAGAGAAAGATATAGGGATTATCTTTGTAGCTTCAGAAATTGTTGAGGGAGAAGAGAAGTTTTTAGAAGAATGTCAAAAAAAACTTCTTCCTGCAATTGTAGTCTTGCCACCTTTTAAAGAAAAAAGAGAAAGGTTTGACGAAATCGAAGAAATTGTTAAAAAAGCGGTCGGTTTTAAAATTAAGATCTAAAATAAAAAACTATGAAAGAAACAAAAATTTTAAAAATTGCTGGAAGTTTAGTTGTAGCTGAGGCTCCAGAAGGAGCCAAAATTTATGAGGTAGCAAAAGTAGGAGAAGAAGGGCTTGTAGGAGAAGTAGTAAGAATTAAAGAAAATCAGGCTTTTATCCAGGTTTATGAAGAAACTTCAGGTTTAAGACCCGGAGAGAAAGTAATCTTTACAGGAGAATTTTTAAGGCTTGAGCTTGGACCCGGGATTATTGGAAACATTTATGACGGAATTCAAAGGCCTCTCGATAAAATTTTTGAAAAAAGAGGTCCTTTTATTGCCCGAGGAATAGAGATTCCAGCTTTATCTCGGGAGAAAAAGTGGCATTTTGTTCCTCTTTTGAAAGAAGGAGAATCTGTAAGGGAAGGAGATATCTTGGGAGAGGTTGAAGAAACTCCTTTGATCAGACACAAAATTTTACTTCCTCCTGGCAAAAAAGGGAAAATTGTAGAAATAAAAAAAGAAGGAGAGTATGGAGTAGAGGAAACAATAGCAATTATTGAAAATGAAGGAAAAAAAGAAGAAATAAAAATGTTTCATCGCTGGCCTGTCCGAATACCAAGACCTGTTTCTAAAAAGATCGATCCAAGAGAACCTTTAATTACAGGCCAGCGAATTATTGATACTCTTTTTCCTGTAGCAAAAGGAGGGACTGCTTGCGTGCCAGGTCCTTTTGGTTCGGGTAAAACTGTTATCCAGCATCAAATTGCAAAATGGGCCGATGCAGATGTAGTAATTTTTGTAGGATGTGGAGAGAGAGGAAATGAAATGACCGATCTTTTAATGGAATTTCCTGAACTTAAAGATCCTCGATCGGGAAGGCCTTTAATGGAGAAATCAATTTTAATTGCTAATACCTCAAATATGCCAGTAGCTGCAAGAGAAGCTTCAGTATATACAGGGATCACTTTGGGAGAGTATTTCAGAGATATGGGTTATGATGTCGTTTTGGTAGCTGATTCTACTTCAAGATGGGCAGAAGCACTTCGCGAAATTTCAGCCAGGCTTGAGGAAATGCCAGGCGAGGAAGGCTATCCTGCTTATCTTTCTTCAAGAACCTCTGAATTTTATGAAAGGGCGGGGAAGGTAAAATGCCTTGGGGTTCCAGAAAGGGAAGGATCTTTGACTGTAATTGGTGCAGTTTCTCCTCCAGGAGGAGATCTTTTAGAACCTGTTACTCAAGCCACTTTAAGAGTAACTAAGGTTTTTTGGAGACTTGATGATAGACTGGCCTCAAGACGTCATTTCCCTGCTATAAATTGGCTTGAGAGTTATTCTTTATATCATGAAAAAATGGCAGATTATATGGAAAAGAAAGGACTTAAAGAGTGGGGCGAAATTACTACTCAAACAATGGAGATTTTGTCAAAAGAAGCTTCTCTTGAAGAAATAGTAAAACTTGTGGGAAAAGAAGCTCTTTCTGTAGAAGATCAATTTCTGCTTGAAGTAGCTGCTATTGTTAGAGAAGAATTTTTAATGCAAAATGCTTTTGATGAAATTGATACCTACACCCCTCTTGAGATTCAATACCAAATGATAAAAAGTATTATTGATTTTTATAGAGAAGGAAAAAGAAAGCTAAAGGAAGGAAAAACTTTAGAAGAAGTTATGAAACAAAGGCCAAATCTTTTGGAGATAAAATCAAAAAAGATTCAATAAAAACCTATGGCAGAGTATTATAAAGAAATTAAAGAAATCTCAGGTCCTCTTTTAATATTAAAAGGAATTCCCAAAGCCCGCTACGATGAATTGGTAGAGATTCATCTTCCTTCGGGCGAAATAAAAAGAGGGAAAATTCTTCAAACAGGCGTTGATGTAACGATTGTTCAGGTTTTTGAAGAAACAAGGGGCATTCCCAAAGAAGGTACCATGGTAAAGCTTTTGGGAGAGACTCTTAAATTTAATGCTTCAGAAGATATTCTGGGAAGAATATTTAATGGACTTGGTGAACCAATTGATGGAAAAGAAAAAATTATTCCTGAAAAAAGAGTAGATGTAAATGGTTCCCCAATAAACCCAGTAGCTAGAGAATATCCTAATGACTTTATTCAGACAGGAATTTCTGCAATTGATGGAATGAATACTTTAGTAAGAGGACAAAAACTTCCTATTTTTTCTGGAAGCGGACTTCCTCACAATGAACTAGCAGCTCAAATAATTAAACAAGCAAAAGTGATTTCCAGAGGAGAAGAAGAGAAATTTGCTGTTGTCTTTGGGGCAATGGGAATTACTTTTGAGGAGTATCAATTCTTCGTTAACACTTTTAAAGAAGCTGGTGTTCTTTCAAAATTGGTGACATTTGTTAATTTGGCCGATGATCCTGTAATTGAAAGAATTACACTTCCCCGAGTAGCTTTATCTGCTGCTGAATATTTAGCTTTTGAGAAAGATATGCATATTCTTGTAGTTTTGACTGATATGACAAATTACGCTGAGGCTTTGCGCCAAATTTCGGCTGCAAGAAAGGAAGTTCCAGGAAGAAGAGGTTATCCTGGTTATCTTTATACAGATTTAGCTACAATTTATGAAAGAACCGGACGAATAAAGGGAAAGAAAGGCTCTATTACTCAGATTCCAATTTTAACTATGCCCGAAGACGACAAGACCCATCCTGTACCAGATTTAACAGGTTATATTACTGAAGGCCAGATTATTATTTCAAGAGAACTGCATCAAAAAGGAATCTATCCTCCGATTGATGTTTTGCCATCGCTTTCTCGTCTTAAAGATAAAGGAATTGGAGAAGGAAAGACAAGAGAAGATCATCCTGGAGTAGCCAATCAGCTTTTTTCTTCCTACGCTAAAGGAAAAGATGTAAGGGAACTGGCAATGATCTTGGGAGAATCAGCTTTAAGTGAAATAGATAGACTTTATTTAAAATTTGCTGATAGATTTGAGAAAGAATTTGTTGCTCAGGCACCCAATGAAGATCGGTCAATTGAGGAGACTTTAAATATAGCTTGGAGGCTTCTTTCAATTCTTCCCAAAGAAGAACTTAACCGGATTAAGCCTCATATTATTGAAAAGTACTATGCAAAGAGTTAATCCTACTCGGATAGAGCTATTAAAACTGAGAAGAAAACTTACTATTTTGAAAAGAGGATACAAACTCCTCAAGGACAAAAGAGATGGTTTGATGCGAGAGTTTATGAGAAATGTTAAAGAAGTTTTAAGATTAAGAAAGGAGCTGAAAGAAAAACTTAAGTCTTTAGCAAAACTCTCAGTTCTAGCAAGCGGAGGAGAAGATTTAAAGATGATTGAGAAGAATTTTTCTTTTCCTTTTAAAGAAATTATTTTGGAAGCAAAAATAAAATCTGTTATGGGGAAAAAGCTTCCAGAATTTTCTTTTTCCTTTAAAGACAAAACCAAAGAGAAAGATCTTTTTTATTCTTTGATCTCAACCAATTTTTATTTTGACGAGTTTGTAGAAAAACTAAAAGAAACGATAGAACTTATGTTTGAGGTTTCTTTAAAAGAGCATGCTTTAAGACTCTTAGCTGAGGAAATCGAAACTACAAGAAGAAGAGTTAATGCTCTTCAATATAAGATTATTCCTACAGTGGAGGAGCAAATAAAATATATTAGACAAAAAATTGATGAGCAGGAAAGAAGTGATATTACAATCCGAATCAAATTGAAAAGTCTTATTGGAGAATAATCTTTTATGGTTTTTTTTAGGAAAATTCTCTTTTTGTTTTTAAGCCTTTATCATTATTTTTGGGCCCTCTTTTCTGCTCTTTTTTACTTTTTTCCTTCAAGAAAAATTAAAGTTATCGGAGTTACAGGAACAAAAGGAAAATCTACAGTAGTGGAACTTTTAGCTAAGATTTTTGAGGAAGCAGGAGAGAAAGTGGCTTCTTTTTCTTCGATTAAGATCAAAATTGGAAAAGAAGAAAGGACAAACGCTCTTAAAATGACAATGCCTGGCAGGGGAGAGCTTCAGAAGTTTCTAAAGAAAGCAAAAGAAAAAGGATGCAAGATAGCTATAATTGAGGTTACTTCTGAAGGAATTCTCCAGCATCGTCATCGGTTTATAAGGTTTGAGGCTTCAGTTTTTACTAATCTTTCTCCAGAACATATTGAAAGGCATGGCTCTTTTGAAGCTTACAGAAAAGAGAAAATTAAACTTTTTAAAGCTACAAAAAATATTCACATTCTAAACTTAGACGATAAAAATGTAGATCATTTTTTAAAGGAAAAGGCCAAAGAAAAATGGGGATTTACTATAGAAGGAAGAAAAAAGAAAGGAGTAAAAGTTGTTGAGGCTAAAAATTTAGTTTATTTACCTTTTGGAGCAAAATTTAAAATAGAAAAAGAAGAGTTCAAAATCAATCTTCCAGGAAAGTTCAATGTTTATAATGCATTAGCTGCAATTGCAACTTCTCTTTCATTTGGGGTTTCTCTTTCTGTCATAAAAAAAGCTTTGCTTAAGGTTAAAGGGATTCCTGGAAGAATGGAAATAGTAATAAAAGAGCCATTTTGGGCAATTGTAGATTATGCCCACACTCCTGATTCTCTTGAAGCAGTTTATTCAACTTTAAAAAAATTTTTAGAGAAAAAACAGCTCTTTTCATCTAGGCTCATATGTGTTTTGGGAGCAACTGGAGGTGGAAGGGATAAATGGAAAAGACCAAAAATGGGAGAGATTGCAGGAAAATTTTGTGATGTAGCTATTGTGACAAATGAGGATCCTTATGATGAAGATCCTCAAAAGATTATAGAAGAAGTGGCAAAAGGAGTGATAAAACAAAATAAAAAAGTTTTGAAAATTCTTGACAGAAGAGAAGCAATAAAAACAGCTTTGTCTTTAGCTAAAAGAAATGATATAGTTGTAATTACTGGAAAAGGCTGTGAACCTTGGATGTGTGTTGAAAAAGGAAAAAAGATTCCTTGGGACGACAGAAAAATTACAAAGGAAGAATTTGAAAAAATTAAAAATAAATATGGGTCCACTTTTGCCAAAATTTAAAATCCTTGAACATACTGCCGATCTTAAAATTCAAGCTTTTGGAAGGGATAAAAAAGAACTTTTTTTAAATGCACTTTATGGAATGCAATCAGCTTTAAGGCCAGAAATTGAGGAGCCTTCAAAAGAAAGAAAAAGAGAAATTAAAGTAGAGTCATTAGATCTTCCTTCTCTTTTGGTGGACTTTCTTTCAGAGATTAATTACTTAAATGAGACCCAAAAAGAAGCTTATTTTAAAGGGAAAATAAAAAAACTTTCAGATACTTTTCTTGAGGCCGAAATATTTGGCAAAAAAGTAAAGAATTTTGGTTTGGTGATTAAGGGAGTAACTTTCCATGATCTTAAAGTAGAAAAAAGAGAAGATGGCCTTTGGGAGGCAATAGTTTTATTTGATATTTAAAAAATTGTCTTTTTTAAAACTCTGTATAAAAGATACCAATTTTTCTGGAAAGGAATATCTATGCCTTTTTCATATTCTCTTTCTTCTCCTCCAAAGCCTTTTTTGAATCGGGTGAGGCCGGGCCATTTTTTTTCATCAATTCCCCAAAAATCATATTCTAAAAATCCTTTCTCTTTTGCTTCTTTTATTTGCTCCCATTGAAGAAGATGAGGAGCCATAAGATGTCGAAATTTATAATCAGAAGCACCATGAAGGTAAGTAACTCTTTTTCCAAAAAAAACTACGATGTTTGAGGCAATGGTTTTGCCTTGCCATTTAGCCACAAAAAGTTTTGAAGGAAGAAATTTTAAAAGTTTTTTAAGGTAAGATTTTCTGTAAGGTTTAAATTTATTTCTCTTGGCAGTTTTTTGAAGAAGTTTCCAGAAATTTTCAAATTCCTTTTCAAATCTTTGATCGCCAAAACTTATTTTTTCTACACTTACTCCTTTCTTTTGAGCTAAGCGAATATTGTATCTTGTTTTTTGATGCATTTCTTTTAAAATCTCATCTAAGTTTTTTTTGAGATTTAAAATTAAAGTTTTTTGAGGTTGGATTCTTTTTAAAGAAGAAAATGAATTTTCAATTTTGGGCAAAAAACCCCATGATTCTATTTTCAGAAAAATAGCATTTTCTTTTTTGGAAAGCTTGGAAAGTTCTCTTAAGATTAAAGAAAGACATTTCTTTTTGCCCTTTAAAAATAAATCTTCCTTGAAACAGGGACCAAAAGGGAGGTAAAAAATAGATTTGGAAAGAGGAAATGTTTCTTTTATTATTTGAGCTATACAATAAATTTCGCCTTTATCTTTAATTAAAAATCGCCAGACTTTTTTTGAAAGACTTTCCTGAAACTCTCCCCATTCAAAGCTTTGAAGAAAGCTTCCATTATTTTCAATTAAAAAATCATTCCATTCTTTTTTTGAAATTTTTTCGTTTTCAATTTTCATAATTTTTATTTAATTTTAAGACAAGGTGGATTATAATAAAAATAACCCCTTTTTGGCAAGAAAAATTATGGAATTCATTTTAAAAGCTCCCTTTTCACCTATCCCTCCCCAAAAAGAGGCGGTAAAAAAAATTGTAAAAAACCTGAGAGATGGAGAAAAAGATCAGGTGCTTTTGGGCGTGACAGGATGTGGAAAAACTTTTTTAATGGCAATGACGATAGAGAAAATTCAAAAACCAGCTTTAGTTATAAGTCACAATAAGCTCCTAGCAGCTCAGCTTTACCAAGAGTTTAAAGAATTTTTTCCTGAGAATGCAGTTCATTATTTTGTTTCCTATTATGATTATTATCAACCAGAAGCCTATATTCCTCAGACCGATACCTATATAGAAAAAGATGCCAAAATAAATGAGGTAATTGATAGACTTCGTCATGAAGCAATTCAAAGTTTAATGATGAGAAATGATGTTATTGTTGTGGCTTCTGTTTCTTGTATTTACAATATTGGTTCTCCAGAAAACTATCAGAAAATTTCTCTTTGGCTCAAGAAAGGACAAGAAATTAAAAAGAGAGATCTTCTTTTAAATTTAGTAAGACTTCAATATGAAAGAAACGAAATTGATTTCTCGCCAGGCAAATTTAGAGTAAGAGGAAATATTATAGAAGTTTTTTCTCCTACTGGAAGAGAAATTATAAAAATTGAGCTTGAAGGAAATAGAATTTCAAAAATTCTTCAAAGCCAAAGTGAATCGCCAAAATTTAAAAAAGGGACAATAGAAGAAATAGAAAAAAGTTTTCTTTATTTTAAAGGAAGATTTAAGGAAGTAACTGAATGTCGTTTGTTCCCAGCAAAATTTTGGGTAACACCTCAAGATAAACTTTCTTTAGCTCTTGAAAATATTAAACTTGAACTCCAAGAGAGAGTAAAAGAGCTTAAAAAGCAAAAAAAGATTGTGGAGGCAGAGAGACTTTGGCGAAGAACAAATTATGATATTGAGATGATAAGAGAAACAGGTTGGTGTCATGGAATTGAAAATTATTCTCGTCATCTTGAATTTAGAGAACCTGGAGAACCTCCTTTTACTCTTCTTGATTATTTTCCAAAAGATTTTGTTGTCTTTATTGATGAAAGTCATATGACTGTTCCCCAACTGAGAGCGATGTATGAAGGAGACAAATCCAGAAAATTGACTTTAATTGAATATGGTTTTCGTCTTCCGTCTGCTTTAGATAATCGACCTTTAAAATTTAAAGAATTTGAAGAGAAAATTCCTCAGGTTGTTTATGTTTCTGCTACCCCAGGTCCTTATGAGATGGAGAAAATAAAAAGAAAAAAGAAAAAACTTTTGACTGAAGTTTTAATTCGTCCTACCGGTCTTTTAGATCCTAAAATTGAAGTTAGGCCTACAAAAAACCAAGTAGAAGATTTAATAAAAGAAATTAGAAAAGCAATAAAAAGAAATGAAAGGACCCTTGTAATTACTTTGACAAAAAGGCTAGCAGAGGATCTTTCAGATTATCTTGAAGAAAGAGGAATAAAAGTTCATTATCTTCATTCCGAAATTGATACTCTTGACAGACCTGGAATTTTGAGAGATCTTCGGCTTGGAAAATATGATGTAATTGTAGGAATTAATCTTTTAAGAGAAGGGCTTGATCTTCCAGAAGTAGCATTAATCGGAATTTTGGATGCTGATAAAGAAGGATTTTTAAGAAATGAGACTACTTTAATTCAAATTATGGGAAGAGCTGCTCGTCATCCTAATGGAAGGGTAATAATGTATGCTGACAAAATTACAAAGTCAATGAAAAAAGCAATTGAGGAAACTGAGAGAAGAAGAAAGATTCAAGAGGAATATAACAAAAAGCATGGTATTGTGCCCAAAGGAATAAAAAAAGAAATAAGAGAGTGGGAATTTGCTAAAGAGAAAGAAAAACCAGAGGACTTTGAAGAGATAGCTCGAATTAAAGATATTGAGTATTTAAAAAAGGAAATGGAAAAAGCGGCAAAAGAACTTGATTTTGAAAGAGCAGCAAAAATAAGAGATGAGATAAGGAGACTTCAAAAAGAAATAAAAAAAGAGAGTTAAGTAAAGTTTTTATAGAATCATTGTCTAGAAAAGATTTTGAGAATAGTTTCTCTTTTTTTAATTAGCAAATTTTTTTAATATCGGAAGGAGATATTTCTGTTGACAAAAATAAAAACTTATTGTATTAAAAAGGAGCTTAAAAACTAAAAAGGAGGGGTGAGAAATGATAGTGATTTGGGTAAGGCATGGAGAGTATGAGTTTGAGGAAGATGGAGGGTTGACAAAAGAGGGAAAGAAAGAAATAGAAAGAACTGCCAAGCAACTTCGAGTGAGACTGCTTCACAAAAGAAATATCCTCATTCTTTCTTCTCCCAAGAAAAGAGCAGTCCAGAGCGCTGAGATTATTTTTAAAGAACTTTCAAAAACAAGAAAATCGATTGCGATGAAGATTGATGAGAGGCTCGATGTCGATGGAGATGGAATTTGGGTAGATGACATCGAAAAGGAATTTTCTGAAGCCAAAATAGTAATTTTAGTTACTCATCTTCCTATTATTGAAGATTGTTATGGAGGTTATCTCCCTAAAGGAGGCTGGGCAGTTGAAGAAATTTGAAAAGCTGGCTATAAAACAAGGCTCAAATTGAGCCTTGTTTTTTATTTTTTCTTTTTGATATAATTAAATAATCCTTTTTTCTCAAAAAGGTGTAGATTTTTCATAACCCTTCTATGTCCTCCTTTCTTTCCGAAATCCAAGCCAAAAAAGAAAGAAAAAAGAAAATATCTTTCTTTGTTTTTCTTTCTTTTCTAATTTTTTCTCTTTTTTCTTCCTCTTTTTTCTTTTCTCCTTCTCCAATAGATTATCTTTCTTCTTCTTTAAAACTCTTTCTTGCCAAAGCCGCTCCAGAAGAAAAAGAAAATCTCTCTCAATCTTTTTCAATCTTCCCCAAACAAAAGAAAGGTAAACTTAT
>Ga0180302_10001487_pt1 | contig 11125 bp, 15 predicted proteins | sample GuaBasSediGuay17_FD_121794 | JGI IMG/M metagenome (GOLD analysis project Ga0180302, IMG submission 121794) | Subseafloor sediment microbial communities from Guaymas Basin, Gulf of California, Mexico - Guay17, Core 4571-4, 12-15 cm | ecosystem: Environmental > Aquatic > Marine > Hydrothermal... | reverse complement strand
GCCCTAGCCGGGGTGGCTGAGATTTCGGCTAGGAGGCCTTCCTCCTCCAGCCTCCCAAGCCAGTTAACCCTTCCATAGCTTGGAGGTTTTGCTCCCCCCAAAACCTCTAGGACTTCTCCAGCTGCCTCCTCAACCCCCCTGGCAGTTACATCAAGCTCATGAATTCTTTCAGCCTCGTAGGCGGCTAAGGCTTCCTGAAGCGGGTAGTCTAGGATTTCAGCCCAAAGGTTTTCCATAATTTTCGCTGGGGGGTAGCCCTTAGCCTTAAGCCTTTTAGCAAGCTGCCTGGGCTCACACCTCAAAACGAAGACAGCCTTTGGGGTTAAGGGTTCAGGAAGCCTAACAGTGAAGGGGGCTTCGAAGGCTAGGAAACCCTTAACCCCGGAGAATTTTTCTGCTAGGAAGCCTGAAAGCCTTTCCAGGTCGACTATGTGGCATCGTCTACGCTTATCGTAGCCTAGCGTTAAGCCTTCCTCCACGCTGAGTCTTCCAAGCTCCACGTGGACTCCTTTAAGCTTTCGAGCAAGCGTGGAGGCAAGGCTTGTTTTCCCCACTCCAGCCACGCCTGTGATGTAGGCTATCAGCCGTTTAAACTCTTACCACCTCTACCCCCAGCTCTTCCAGAAGCCCTAAAAGGCTTCTCCTAACCTCGCCTGGGAGGCCCTTCCAGTCGACTACGGCAACCCTACAGCCTCCCAGCGTTTTCTCGAAGGCCTGCTCCACCAGCCTCCTATCAGGCTTGGAGGTTAAAGCATACTTTGGGAAAATATGGCCTACTGCGTATTCGCCTTCCAGCGTAACCCTGCTATGCTTGGGGGCGTAGTGGCCTCCTCCAAAGCCTACGGCTGCCCTACCCTCAGGCTGGCCTTCCACCGAAGCCCAGAGAGCTTCAGCCACAGCTCTTCCAGCCTCCTCATTCCTCCACTGCTCCAAGCTGCTTCCAATCTCGACAAACCACACAGGCTTAGTGAGGCTGGTGGGGCCGTGATGGGTTGCCTCCAAGGAAACCTTAAAGCCTTCGGGGGCAAGCCTGCTCAGGGTTTTCAGGGCTAGGGACATCCTCTGAGGCCAGGTGTAGGCTAGCTGGAGGGGCTGCCCCCCATGGGCGGCCTGCGTGGTTAGGTTTCCGGGGGCGTGGACGGTTAGGGTAGACTGAAGACTTTCACTCTCATGCCTAGAAGCGAAGGCTATGGCTTCAACCTCCGGGAAAACCTCGTCCAGGTTTTCGGCGTGGACGGCTTCTCCTTCGAAGAGGGCAAGCTTAACATTTCCAGCCTCGTAGACGCTGATTCCGCCTCGCGGCTCCCCAGCCTTGAAGGGGTGAAGCCTTAAAAGGTTTTCCACGATGTTTTGGGCGGCTGGATCGCTTTTGGAGGCTGCTATGAGGAAGGTCAAGGCTAAGCCTTCCCGTAGAGGGCTGCTAGGAGGCCCTTTTGGAGGTGAAGCCTGTTCTCCGCCTGCTTCCAGACGATGGATTGGGGGCCGTCTAAAACTTCGTCGACTACTTCCTCCCCCCGGTGGGCTGGGAGGCAGTGCATGAAAACGCAGGTGGGCTTGGCATGCTTGAAGAGGGCTGGGGTAACCTGGTACTTGGGGAGGAAAGCCTTAATCCTACGCTCCCTCTCAGCCTCGAAGCCCATGGACACGAAGACATCTGTGTAGATGATGTCGGCTGCGAAGGCTGCGGTTGAAGGCTCCCTCACCACCTCAATCCTTGAGCCTGAAGTGGAGGCCTCCTTTAAGGCTTCCTCCAAAACCTCCCTTTTAGGTTCAAAGCCCTGAGGGCAGGCTACACTCATGTTTAAGCCGAGCTTGGAGCAGGCTAAAAGCAGTGAATGGCATACGTTGTTTCCATCCCCAATCCAGGCAAGCTTTAAGCCCTTAAGCTTCCCAAAGTGTTTTAGGATGGTTAGCATGTCTGAGAGAGCTTGGCAGGGATGGTAGAGGTCTGAGAGAGCGTTTATAACGGGTATGGAGGCATGGGCTGCAAGCTCTTCCAAGTCTCTATGCCTGAAAACCCTTGCAATAATTCCGTCAGCATATCTTTCAAGTGTTCTAGCCGTATCGGCTACGGTTTCACCCCTGCCAAGCTGGGTTTCACCCCAGCCTAGCGTTATAGGCCAGCCTCCAAGCTGGCGGATGGCAGCCTCAAAGGAAACCCTCGTGCGGGTGGAGGGCTTCTGAAACAGCATAACCAAGCTTTTACCCTTCAAAGGTTTTGGGGGGAACCTTGCCCCCTCTATTTTCAGGGCTAAGCGGAGGATGGCTTGAAGCTCCTCCCCAGTAAAATCTTTCAGGGTTAAGAAGTCCCGGCCTTCAAGCCTTACCATCCCCTAAACCTCCAAGATTTTTTCTACGAAGCTTTCGGGGTTGAAGGGCTCTAAGTCCTCGTATTTCTGCCCCACCCCAACAAAGACGATGGGCTTCCCAGTTATATAGGCTATGGAGACGGCTGCTCCACCCTTAACGTCGGCGTCCACCTTAGCCAAGATAGAGCCGTCGATGCGAACATATTTTGCGAATTCCTCAGCCTGGGCTACGGCATCGTTCCCGGTTAGGGCATCCCCCACGAAAAGGACTAGGTCGGCTCCAGAAACCCTAACAATTTTAGCCATCTCCTCCATGAGGTTCCGGTTGGTTTCCATTCTCCCAGCGGTGTCAACGAGCACCACGTTTATTCCCCGAGCTTCAGCGTGGGCTACGGCGTCGTAGGCTACGGCTGCAGGGTCTGAGCCATACTTGTGCTTCACCATTCTTAGGCCGAGGTTTTTGGCGTGGGTTTCAAGCTGCTCTATGGCTCCAGCCCGGTAGGTGTCAGCGCAGGCTAAGACCACGGAGAAACCTCTATCGGAGAAGTATTTGGCTAGCTTAGCTATGGTGGTGGTTTTACCCGTCCCATTTATTCCAACGAAGACAATGGTTAGGGGCTTACCTTCCCTCCGCTTCTGCTCGGCTAGGCTGAGCAGGTTGAGGCTTCCACCAGCGGAGAGAATTTCGAGGAGAATCTTTCTGAGGGCTTCACCCAGAATTTTACGCTTATCTTCGAATCTTCCAACCCTTAGCCCTGAAACCTCCCTTTTAAGTTTTTCAGCAACTTCCTCCGCCACTACGTAGGCTACATCGCTTTCCACCAAGCGTAGTTTGAAGTCTTCTAGGAGTTCCTCAAGCCTTCCTCCTGAAAGCTCTTGGGTTGAAATCTTTTCTAGGAGGCTTCCAAAGGCCTTCTTAAGCCTCTCAAACATCTGCCGTTCACTGGGTTGAACCCAGAAACTTCTGGAGTTCACCTCTAATGTATTCCATGCGCTCCATGACTTGGGCTAGCTGCTTTTCCATGTCGGCTCTCGCCCTCCCCAACTCCACGGTTCTTCCGTCCACCAGTGAAACAGCCTCCTTCAAGGTTTTCTCCACGGTTACTCCGGCACCTATCCCAATGATAACCCTATCCTTATCCATGATTTTGGCTTTGAGGAAGGAGTCCCCTCCAATAGGAACTAGGATTTCATCTCCAACCTCAAGTTTTTCAAGGTTTTCTAGGGTGGTTTTAGCGAGGAAGAGGTTTCTTAGCACAGCGTCTATGGCTTCTATTCTCGCCCTAAGCTCTCCAGCCATACCCTCTAAAACCCTGAACTCGAAGGTTAGGCTTTGAACCCTCCGCTCCTCCTCAGGTGTGAGTGCTCTCCTCGCCTCCCCCAAGTTTAAGCCTCCTCTAGCTAGGCTTCTTCCCTGACCTCCTCAACCCTTACGTTCTTAATCTGGCTGCGCTTAACCCTATGGTTGCTTCCAACATCACTATAGAATTTTTCTAGGGCCTCCTCTACGGTTAGGGCTCTAACCTTCTTGAAGAGTTGGAGGGTTCTGAAGCCGCGGGAAACCCAGCCACTAACCCTGAAGGTTTTAACTTCGCTCAAAGGTGAAACCCCTTGAGCCCACCCTATAATGCGGGTGAAAACCATAAAAATTTACTCTCCCTTTATTAGGCCCTTCTCAAGGGCTTTGCCTATAAGCTTCCTTGCGGTTCTCGTGAGGGGGTATTTTTCAATCTCTTTAACGCTTACCCAGCGGACGTCTAGGGTTTCCTTGCTAGGCTTCAGTCTGCCTCCAACAGGTTTGGCTAGGAAATCGATTAGGACATAATGGTATTTCACCTTTCCATCCTCATCCTTGAGCACAAAGTTTAACACGTCTAAGAGCTCTCCAACCTCAACCTTTATTCCCGTTTCCTCTTCCACCTCTCTGGCTACGGCCTCCTCAAGGCTTTCTCCAACCTCTAAGAGGCCTCCTGGAATAGACCAAAGGCCTGAGGAGGGTTCAAAAGCCCTCTGGATGAGCAGTAGCTTGTCGCCGTCTACGACGAGGCCTCCAACCCCCACCCTTGGAGCCGAAGGATACTCACGCCTTTCAGGCTTCAAAGCCCTCCCTCCTTAAACCTAAAATATGCGAAGAGCTTAAAAACAGCTTAGGTCTTAGAAGGATTAGTGGGGGCCGTAGTCCAGCCAGGTAGGACGACGGGCTCCAGCTCCAAGCTACGGGTAAACGGACCGAGGGGATGAAGAAGAGCTGGAGCGCCCCTAGAAGGGGAAACCCGTAGGTCGCCGGTTCAAATCCGGTCGGCCCCACCAAACAAGAAAACTTCTCTCTTTCCCTGATTTCGCTTCAAAAAAAGGAGGAAATAAGAGTTTTACTCTTGAGGTGAAGAAGCCTTTTTACGGGTTTTCTTCCCTTCCCCTGCAGGTTTTCTTCCTCTCGCCCTCTTCAAGCCGAAGATTAAAGCTATAATTGTGTTGGCTGTCTGCTCGTCAACCTCCTTCTCTATGTTTAAACCTTCGCCTTCAACCTTCACTTTAACCAAAATTTTTACGCCTCCTTTTTCCTTATTTTCGCTAAAATAGTATTTAAGATTTAAGTCAAAATAGGTTTTACAGCCATTAAACTCTGTTCATCCCCGCTTTTATAGCTAGTTAAGTTTTTAAAGTTTAGTTTGAAAATAAATTTTGAGAGGTTAAAGCCTTGGAGGGTGAAAAAGTCCAGCGGCAGGAGCTTAATGTTAAGCTTACTGTTAGGCAGGGTGGGCTTGAAATAGCTGTTGAGGCTCCTGTCGATAAACTTCTATCAGGACTCGACAGTGTTGTAGAGCTGTTTAAGAGGGCTTCTGAAAGCTTCTCAGCTACGGTGGGGGTAGCTGAGGAGGGTGAATACCCCTCCATTAAGCCCTCCCGTAGCACTACTGACAACCTGCAAGCCCTGTTCAACACCCCCTGGGGTCAGACTCCAAGAAGCCTATCAGAGGTTTCAAAGGCTCTTGAAGTCAACGGGGTTCCAGACTCCCCAAGCAATGTAACCGTCTACCTTAAAAGGTTGGTGGCAAAGGGCTTCCTAAGGAGAATCCTGAAGGAGGGGAAATACTACTATTACAGGGTTCCCGAGTCTGGTTGAGCCTTTTTAACCTTTAAGGTTAACCCTTCCACAGCCATCACCATCACCCTCTCCCTTCTCTCTATAGGGCTTTCCAACGCCTGAGCTCTCCATATTTCACCCCCAACCATTACAAGCCCAGCTGGGTTAAGCTTCGTTAGGGCTTCCCCTTTAAGGCCTATCATGGCTTCAGCCCCAATCACGGGAGGCCTAACAACCACGGGCTTAACCAGCACGTATATCATGTAGGATAGGGCTGCAAGGCCTAGGAGGATTACGACTACATAGAAGAGTGGAATCTCCACTCCAAAGTGGGGAAGCCAGAACAGTAGAATGAGGACTGCTAGGATTTCGTCGAGGAGGGCTAGGAAGACTACCCCTAGAATTCTCGCCCTCAAAGCCGGGAAACCCTAAATAGGAGTTAGCCTCCAGAAAGCTTAACCTTTGGCTTGGGGCTGAAAGAGGTTTGAAGGTTAAAACTGTGGTTGTTGGTCCTGTTGCCACCAACTGCTACGTGGTCTGGTGTGAGGAGGAGAGGGAAGCCATAATAGTGGATCCAGGCTGGGATGCTGAGAAAATCTTGGAAGCCGTAAGAGAGGAGGAAGTGGAAGTTAAATACGTGGTTAACACGCATGGGCACATGGACCATATTGGAGCCAACGATCAGGTTAGAAGAGCCTTCAACGCTCCACTCCTCATCCACAAGCTTGACGCTGAAGCCCTAGGGGAGCCTGAACTCAACCTCTCCATGTTCTTCTGGTCGGAGATCAGGGTTTCCAGGCCGGACAGAACCTTGGAGGATGGGGATGAAATAGTTTTTGGTAGGGTAAGGCTAAGGGTTCTGCATACCCCAGGCCATACGCCTGGCAGCATCTGCCTGCTAGGTGAGGGAGTCATCTTCACGGGGGACACGCTTTTCGCTGGAAGCGTGGGGCGCACCGACATGCCTGGAGGCTCCTTCCAGAGGCTCGTCTACTCGCTTAAGCACAGGATTATGCCCCTACCCGACGGGTTGAAGGTTTACCCCGGCCATGGTCCAGAAACCATCCTAGGCTACGAGAAGCGTGTCAATCCCTACCTAAAAAGTCTTTGAGGCTGCAGATTGAGTCCAGAGAGAAGTCTGGGCGGACTGAAGCCTCCCGGGAAGCCTTATCCATGTTTCCAGGTTTGGCTACGAGGGCTGAGCGCATTCCAATCCTCCTCGCTCCAGCCACATCATCGTAGGGGTCGTCTCCCACGAAGAGGGTTTCCGCCACCCTAATTTTCAGGGTTTGAAGAGCTGAGAGGAAGATTTTCGGATGGGGCTTCCGCCATCCAACCTCGTGGGAGATGGCTACAGCATCCAGCATGTTTAGGATGCCTATCTTCGAGAGTATTCGCCTCATAGCTGGAGCATAGGTAAAATTGGTTACAACCCCAAGCTTATAGGAGGGTTTAAGGGTTTCGAAAACCTCGGTGAGACATTCCACAGGCTTCACAGCCTCAATGTAGGGTTCAAAGTAGGCTTCAACCGCCCTTTCAATCTCCGGGTCGGAGGGGTCAGCCTCATAGCCGAGCATTTGGAGGGCTTCAGCCGTCCAGAAGCTATTCGTAACCTCACGAAGCTCCTCAACCCTAACCTTCAGGTATTTGGCGTAAGCCTTCCCGTAGGCTTTAAGGAAATCCTTGTAGGGGGAGGTGAAGCCAGCCTCCACAAGCTTCCCATGGAGAAGCTTAAGCTGAAGCTCATAGTCAACTTCAACCCTGAAAAGGGTTCCAACACAGTCAAAGAGTACAGCCCTAAACCTCAAAGAGAACACCAAACCCTCCCGAGCTGGTTGCCTCCAAAAAATTATTTTCCTAAAATGTTTTCTTAAGCTTTGATGGCTGGAAAATTTTCTGGCTGGTTTGCGTGTTGAGGGTTGCAGCCTTCGAGGATGGCTCCTTTAACCCCAAGCGTGGAGGTAAAGCCTTCCTCCTCGGCGTTTTAATGGAGGACTTCAGGCTGGCTGAGCTTTCGATTTCGCTGGTTAGGGTGGACGGGCTTGATGCTACAGACAAGATTCTGGAGGCGGCTGAAGGGTGGAGGGGGAAATTCAGCCTACTCATGCTCTCCTCCCTCGCCTATGCGGGCTTCAACGTGGTGGACCCTGAAAGGCTTTCCAGCAGGCTTAAAACACCCGTAGTGGTTGTCCTTTCGAGGAAGCCTAGACGCAGAGCCGTGGAGAGAGCCCTGAAAAAGCATTTCCCAGACTGGGAGGTTAGGCTTAAAATCTTAGAGAAGGTGGGAAAACCTGTTAGGCTTAGGCTTCCAGGCGGTGAAGCCTACGTTTCAGCCTATGGGATGAGGCTTGGTGAAGCCTTAGAAGCCGTTAGGAGGCTTACCGTTTTCGGGGGGAAGCCTGAGCCTTTAAGAGCTGCAAACCTCCTCGCCAAGGGTTTAGGGATAGTGGAAAACCTCTGAAGTTTTGAAGTCGAGGGGGGTAACTGTTGCCTTCTGCAGGTTTACGAGGGCTGCGGTTCCAGGAGTTGGTGTAACCCCAAGCCTCTGCTGGTAGCTGGTTTGCCCCTGCCAGCATCCAGAGTTGACGAGGCGAACCCCCCGATAGACTGTTTGCCCATAAATGTGAATATGGCCTGCATGGTAGAAGTCTGGAACCTCCTCCACCACCAGCCAGTCGCAGGGCTCAGGAGCTAGAGGCGTTCTCTGACCGTAGACGGGGGCGAGATGCCTACCCCTAAGCAGGGCTACCATCGACTTCACAGGGTCCTCATGGCCTGCCTCAGGTAGGCTGGCTAAAACATCTTCAAGGCTTCGCCCATGGTGTAGGAGGAAGGATACGCCGTGAAGCTTTACAAGAGCTGGGTTTCCCAGCAGGAGGAGGCCTCCCCGCCTATATAGGGGCTCAGCATACTCACGGCTTATAGCGGGTTGGGGTAAAGCCCTCCTACAAGCATCATGGTTTCCAGGGATAATTATTAGGCTGATGTAGTCTGGAAGCTTTTCTAGGAGGGCTGCAGCCTGCTCGTACTGCAGGTAGATGTCGGCTGTTTCAAGCTCCCTCTCCTGCTCGGGGTATACGCCAACCCCGTCGACAAGGTCTCCTGCAACCACCACATATTTAACTTTTCCAGCCTCCTCCTGAAGTCTTCCACCCCCAAGCTCACCCCTAAGCCAGGCTAGAAGCCTCCCGAAGAGTTCAGCCTCAAAAATTTTGCTTCCAACATGGAGGTCGGAAATTAGAAGGGCTGAGAGCGGAGGCTCAGCTGTGGAGGGCTTATGGTATGGTATTTCGGGGAGCATGAGGTCTTCAGCCAGGAAAAGATCACCCCCAAGCCTAACTGCTGAAACGCATATCACTTGGTCTAAGAGTATGGCTGAAGCCTTCTCAGCTATTCTTGGATTCTGAGCTGAGGGTTGAACGAGCACGGTGGCAGAAGCCTCCAGGTCTTCAACCCTAAGGAAAACCTTTGCCCCCCTGCTAACCTTCTCCGAAACCATGCATGCAAACTTCACCTTAGAGCCTTGGGGGGCGGAGAGAGCCTCCCCCAGCGTTGAGGCATCCCTACAGTCAAGCCTCTGAAGCAGAAGCCTCCTAAGCCTTTCAAACCGATCCCTAAAATATTGGAGGAAGTTTTCCAGCTCCCCCTTAGACTTTAATTGGCCAGTGGGATCCCTCACAACCCTAACTTCAGCCTCATATTCTTTGGCTAAGGGTTTGAAGGAGGGCTTCCCTGTGGGTTCAGCCCTCAAAACCTCGACTTCACTTGGGGTTTCAAGCCTCTCAGCTGCCTCCAAAACTAGGGAGGCATCAATGAAGGGGGTTGAAGGCTTCCTCTCCTCTAAGAGTTTGAAGAGGCTTCTGGCTAAGTCTTCGGGGTTAAAGGTTTCAGCTAGGGTTTGGAGGGCTGCGAGGGCTTCAGCTTCAAGCTGGTATCCGGCTTCAGCTAGGGCCTTCACCGTCTTGCGGAGGATTTCACTCAAAACCCTTCCGCCTTACTCGCTTTCAAACTCGCAGTATGGGGCTCCCTCAGCCACGCAGACCCGCTCCCTAAGCTTAACCTCCCTGCCCGTTAGTGCTTCCATGAGTCCTTCAAGGTAGCCTTTAATGTAGAGGCAGGCTGTCTCCTTAACCGCCTCCTTCCCCCTGGCGAAGGGGTTATTGTAAACCCGGAAGCGGTATTTCCCCTCCTTCACATCGATTTTCTCAGCTTCGAAGCGTCCCCAGCCAAGCCTAGTGAGCTCCCTGCAAACCCTTTCCACTATCTCCTCTACGAGGGTTTCCTCTTTTAAGCCTATGATGAGGCGGGCCATGGACCTGCCTGCACCCTTCCCAGCCAAATACCAGATGGTGTAGGCTCCAGAGCCGAAGGCCTTAACGGTTTCATCAAACATCCCTTGGAGTGCTTCAACCCTAAGCAGAATCCATTCGGCTCCAAGATAGCTTAGAGAACCCTCCCGGCTGTCCACTTTAACCCTGGCTAGGTCTTCCAAGCGGCCTCCCCCTCAAAAGCTCCGACTACTTTAAAGCCTTAAAATATTATAAGCTTATCAGGTAGGCTAAAAACCTCCCAAGCACAGTTATTTAATTGGGCCCCTAGGAAGGGTGTTTAGGTTTGACTGTTGAGATTAGGAGGCTTCAGTCTACTAGGGATGGAACCTTCCTGGTAACCCTGCCTAAGGAGTGGGCTAAACGCTTCAACCTCCAGAAGGGTTCCCCCATCCACGTGAAGGAAAGGGTGGACGGCTGCCTCATCCTCGACCCCCGCTATGGGGCGGAGGAAGCCCAAGAAATCGTTTTAAGGCCTTCAGAGCGGATGGAGGATAACATTTTGAGCAGCTACCTGCTCGGCTACGAGTTTGTAGCTGTGGAGGCTGCGGGCAGGCTAAGCGAGGAGGAGAGGGAAAGGGTGAAACGAACGGCGAGCAGGCTCATCGGCGTGGAGGTGATAGAAGAGGATGAAAGGCGCATCCTGCTCCAGTGCCTCCTAAGGGCTACAGCCATCCCGCCTGAGAAAATCCTCCGCCGCCAATATATTCTCTCTAAGAGCCTGCTCGACGACTCCTTTAAGGCGCTTCTCTCCCTAAACCTTGGGGAGGCTGAGAGGATTAAGGATAGGGATGAGGAAATTGACAGGCTTTACTTCCTCCTCGTACGCATCCTTCGAAGTCTCATCGTAAACCCAAGGCTCGGTGAGAAGCTTGGAATCTCCCCCATCGACTGCCTAGACTACAGGCTGGTGGCAAGCCTCGTGGAGAAGATAGCTGACACCTCCGTGGAGGTAGCTGAACTCGTGGGGAGGCTTAAGGCTCAGGGAGGAATCCCCAAAGCCTTCCACAGCTTCCTTAAAACCTTCAGTGGGAAGCTCTCCTCAACCTATGAGGACGCCTTAAAAGCGGTTTTCAGCCGGGGGGAGCGAACAGTAAGCCAAGCCTTAAAAAGCCTCCAAGAGGCAATGGAAAGCCTTAAAAGCCTCGAAGAGGACGCCCTAAAACGGAAGGGGAACCCTCCAGCCCTCTACATCCTCCTAACCCTCCTCGGAACCCTCCTAGACCAAATAAAAGACATCACCGACCTAGCCTACCCAAGACCCCAACCCTAAACCAGTCAAAAAAGTTATCCAGCGCTAGCTTCAACTTTACCCTTCTTTGAGAGAAATAGAGGAAAAATATTGGTTTTAATTGGCGCCGGGGATGGGATTTGACCCCATGCGGGCCGCTGGGGGCCCATCG
>Ga0180302_10001485_pt1 | contig 11134 bp, 15 predicted proteins | sample GuaBasSediGuay17_FD_121794 | JGI IMG/M metagenome (GOLD analysis project Ga0180302, IMG submission 121794) | Subseafloor sediment microbial communities from Guaymas Basin, Gulf of California, Mexico - Guay17, Core 4571-4, 12-15 cm | ecosystem: Environmental > Aquatic > Marine > Hydrothermal... | reverse complement strand
AGCCTACGATGTCCAAGTCGAACTCGCCCTGATGAGCCTCCAGGACCTTGAAGGCGTAGTGGAGATAGACATCCTAGGGCTAGATGCTTTCAGCGACGTGAGGAAGAAGGTCGGGAGCTTCTATTTCAGGCTTATAGCACAGGGCTTGGTCGAGGAAGCAGGGCTCCTAGAGGCACACATAAAGGTGGATGTGATCAAGCTCAGGGCTTACTTAGAGCAGGAGTATGGGGGCTTCAGGTGGTATATGTTTAAGATATACTCCTCGATCTCCGTCTTGGCCAAGAGCCGAATGGAGGTCCTAGGCTATAGGTCAGCGTTGGCCAGCTTGCTGAGCTTGGCCTGTATGGCCCTGGGGTTAAGGAGGAGCAGGGGAAAGGCCTTGAGCAGGAAGCTCCTGACGGGCCTAGTATTCTCCCTGGCCTTGATAGTTGCCGGGGACATCTTGCTCCACTACGCCTGGTATAGGATAGCGAACATGAGGGTCAGCTGGCATGCTTACACGCCTATTGCTGTCTTCCCAGAGCCAGCACCACCCCCGCCCTTATCACCCGGCCCTTGGCGGGAACTCTGGAAGTGCATCTGCCAGGTGAGGGAGGTTAATCGTCGTCATCCCGGGGTGTCCCTCGCTTACTTCCCAATACCCGACGAGCTACGTGGCTACTCCATGGGATACATAAACCGCCTCTACGGCCTCACATACCTGTCCTGGGCCTTCATCATAACGGGCCTGTGCGTTTTCTTGCCTTCCTCGGCCTACGCCCTCTGGGTCCCCAAGGCCGAGGCACAAAGCCTTCCCCCGGGCCGGAAACCGGGAGCCACCGGCCGCTAAGCTTAAATATCTTCATGGGGCCGGTAGCCAGGGATTAATATGCCCGTCAAGCGGAAGTCCAGGGGCCGCTCAAAGGGCTCCAAGGGCAGGACGGAGTACGTGCAGTGCTCCATGTGCGGCCGCCTGGTCCCGGCGGACAAGGCTAAGAAGGTGACCCGCAAGAGGCCCATAGTCGATCGATCTTTAGCCAAGGAGCTGGCCCAGAAGGGCGCCTGGGTGGGCTACAGGATAGAGACCCGGTACTACTGCATATCCTGTGCCGTCTACCACGGCATAGTCAAGATAAGAGCCGAGGAAGAACGCAAGCTCAAGCCGGTCAGGAAGAGGCCGAGGAGGAGGTTCTTAAGGCCCGAAGGGCGTAGGCCGTCCGTTGAACTGCCGTTAGGTGTGTGAGGAAGGCCAAGACGAGCATTCCTATTTCCATGGCATAGGGCCAGGCCAAGGTCAGCCATGATGCCAGCACTATCAGTATGAGCCTCTCTGCTCTCTCGGCTATCCCCACGCCTTGCATGTCCACCCCGAGGCCCTCGGCCCTGGCCCTGGTGTAGCTGACCAAGAGGGAGCCCGATAGGGCCAGGAGAGCCGCGATGGGCGTGCAGAGCCCGCCAGCCCATATGCCGGCTATCACAGCCACGTCGGCGTACCTATCGAGCGTCGAGTCTAACATGGCCCCACGCTTAGATTGCAGGCCGAACAGCCGGGCCAGGAGGCCATCCATGACGTCTGAGTAGCCAGACAGGAGGACCAGGACTGGGGCCGATAGGGCCACGTAGGGCCACATCAGGCCCCAGTTCCAGTAGGCCAGGGAGGCCAAGATGGCCCAGAAGAGGCCCAAAACGGTCAGGTGGTCTGGCCTTAAGCCCAGCCGGTAGAGCGATCTTGCGTGTCCCTCAAGGGCCTTGTTCACGGCTGCCTTGAGCTTAGACAGCACCCTTTTCCACCGAGCCTTTAAGGGCCAGGCGGCCGCTTAATAACGCCATGTGTCCTAGGTCCGTGCTCGTGGAACAATTGGACTTAGAGGGCCGGAAGGTTCTCGGCATCAAAATCGAGCTGCCCGATTCGCCACCGCTCCTCGTCCTAGTGGCCGAGAAAGGCTTCGTCATGTGCGGCTACCTGAACGTCCAGGCTGCCGAGAAGTTGGGCGTAGCAGCAGCCATGGTCTCGGGCGTACGGACTTTTGAGGACGTGCTTGAGGCTTCCGTCAGGGCCTGCACGAGCAGGGCACGCCAGATGGGCGTAGAAGAAGGCACGAGCGGCCGCGAGGCCCTTGAAAAGTTTATGCGAGAGGAAAAACGGCACGTAGGGTCATGATGGTTTAACGGAGAGCAGCAGCTATTGATGCTCAGTAGGTCCTCGCGAGCCTGAGTACCGTCTTGGCCTCGCGACCGCATATCGGGCAGGGTCCTGTGGGCTCGGGCTCGACATCCTCGGGCGTCCCGAGCACCCTGGCATCGACCTGGGCCTCCATCTCCAGGCCACAATCATCGTCGCCGCACCACGGCAGCTCCACCACGCCACCCTGCTGCTCCAATACCGACCTGGCTTCCTCCGTGGTCCGAGCGGGCCTGACCCGCTCCCTCATCCAAGCCCAGGCCCGCTCCCTCAGGTCCTCCGTCAGCCTGGCCATCAGCTTCCTAACGGCCCCCACGAGCTGTTCCAGGGACACTTCTGTCCTCTCGAGCGTATCACGCCTCACGACGGTGGCCTGCTTCTTCTCCACGTCCCTGGGCCCTATTTCAACCCTTATGGGCACCCCACGCCTCTCCCAGTAGTAGAACTTCTCGCCGGGCGTCATGTCGGGCCTATCGTCCAACATGGCCCTAAGGCCAGCTTCCTTCAGGAGCCCGAAGGCCTTTTCGCTGGCCGAATGGACGGTCTCTTCGAGCCCCTTGTACGGTATCGGGACCACCACGACCTGGACGGGTGCTATCCTAGGCGGCAGGACGAGGCCGTGGTCATCGCCGTGTGCCGCCATAACGGCTGCCACCACGCGGCCCGATATGCCGTAACAGGTCTGCCAGACGAACTCGTGGGTGCCGTCGGGCTTCTCGTAAGTTATCTCGAAGGCCTCGGCGAAGTTCTGGCCCAAGTTGTGGACGGTGCCTATCTGCATCACACGCCCGTCAGGGCAAATCATGTCGAAGGCTATGGAATAGACGGCCCCCGCGAACTTATCCCACTCCGGCCTCCTCGATATGAGGTAGGGGATGCAGAGCTCGTCGAAGAAACGCTTGTAGATCTCTACGGCTTCCCTCACGTTCTTCTCGGCATCCTCGGCCGTGGCATGGCATGTGTGGGCTTCCTTGAACGTTAGGACCTCACGCATCCTTATGAGCGGCCTCGTGGCCTTCGTCTCGTACCTGAATATGTTGACCACCTGGTAGAGCTTCATGGGCAGGTCCGCGTGTGACCTTATCCAGAGCTTGAACATGGGGCCGAAGGCCGTCTCGCTCGTGGGCCTCAGGGCCAGCTTGACGCCGAGGGGCTTTGAGCCGCCGTGCGTCACCCAGAAGCATTCTTCCTCAAAGCCCCTTATGTGCTCTGCCTCCTTGGCCAACATGTCCTCGGGTATCAAGGTCGGGAAGAGCACCTCCTCGTGGCCGGTGCTGTCCAAGAGCTCCCTCATTATGTCCAGTATGAGCTTCCTCAGCTTGAACCCATAGGGCCTCCAGACGCCACAGCCCTTGACGGGGTACCTGTAATCCATTATGTCCGCTTCCGTCAACATACGCCTGTACCACTCGCCAAAACGGCTGGACCATTCTTCCCTGCTCACGCCCGTCCTGGCAATAAGGACCACCTTAGGGACGGCCCCGAGGGCGTCCTTAAAAAGGTTCTCGGTCGGGAGGAATTCGCCTAAGCCTGCGGATGGCGATCGAGAAGAAGGCCTGTATTAGAACCGCCAACAGGGGTAGGAGCGGTAAAGAGGGTCAGAAGAACAGCATTAAGAAGGCCAGAAGGACCGAGGGCCAAGATCGCACGTGATTCACCTGTAGCTCGTCTGAAACCTGGCCCTAGCACCACGCCCTCCGTATTTCTTGGGCTCCTTCCTCCTCGGGTCGCCTGCGAGCATTGTGCGGTCGTATTCTACGAACTTCTCCCTTATGGTCTCGTCGCCCGTCCAGAGGTAGAGGCCCCTTGCTATGGCTATCCTGGCTGCCTCGGCCTGGCCCATGAAACCGCCGCCCTTGACCGTCACATCAATATCTAGCTGGCCCCAGACCTCCTTCCCGACCAGGAGGAGGGGCTCCATCATCTTCCAACGGGCCGACTCGGGCATCCATATCTCGAGTGGGACGCCGTTTATGCGTATGCGTCCCTTGCCGGGCCTTATGACGGCTCTTGCTATGGCCGTCTTACGCTTCCCGCTCGTCAGTATTATCCTACGCTTCACGGGCATTCCCGCCACGCCCCAGTGAGCTTGACGACATGGGCACGGGCCCGCTTATATGTGCTTCTGCCCCACGCCTCAGGACGGGTTCCAGCCTATTTCCCTCGCCAGCTCCCCGACCGTTATGTAAGGGCACTTCAGCTTATCGGCCCTCGCCTCAGGTATAGTTTGGGCCTGCACGCCCTTGAACTCGCCCGGGACGCCTATGAAGACCTTGAGGCGTTTCAGGGCTCTCTTGCCCTTCTCCTTATAACGCGGCAACATGCCCCTTATGGTACGCCAGACGATGCGGTCTGGCCTCCTGGGCCAGTACGGGCCCTTCCTGTAATGGCCTATCCGGAGCCTCTCCTTGTACCGCCTCACTATGGCCTTCTTCTTGCCCGATATGACTGCCTTCTCGGCGTTCACGATGACTATGTGTTCCCCCATGAGCAGCCTCTTAGCCACCACGCTGGCCATGCGGCCCAGTATGAGGCCCGTGGCATCTATGACCGTCCAGCCCTCTAGGCTCCCGGCCTCCGGACCTGACATGGCTCATCACTCCATTATCTTCACTCCTGAGCCCCTGGGGTTCTGCTCCACTAGCTCCCTTATGCTCATGCACTTCCCGCCAGCGGCCTCAATCTTCCTCTTAGCACTGGCCGAGAAGGCAAAGGCAGCCACCTTGACCGGGTGGTCAATCATGCCAGCACCAAGCACCTTGCCCGGCACGACCACCACGTCCCCGGGCTTCGTATAACGGTTTATCTTGCTCACGTTCACCTCAGCCCTGCGGCTCCTCGGCCTCTCGAGCCTCTCGGCCACATCACGCCATATCTTGGCACCTATCTCGCCGTACTTACGCCTCAGGAACCTTATGAGCTCCTTTAGCTCCGGGTTCTGTATCTCACGCCTCACCGGCCACCACCTCCTTCAGCTTCTCCTCGAACTCGTCTAGCTTCCGGTCCAAGACCTTGGTGGCCTGTTCTAATATGATCTCGGGCGGGAGGGCGCCCGTGGATTCCACGTACATGACGAAGGAACCCTCCTCCCAAGACACATCTATGGCTGGCGGGTCAAGAGGGCATACTTCGACGCAGTCCCTGCAGAGTGTGCAGGTTATCACGTTCTTCACCCTCATGGCGTTGCCCGTCCTATCCAGTATCCTCTTCGGGCATATCTCTATGCACTTCCCGCAGAGAGTACATCTCGATACGTCAATCCTTATCACCGGCAGGTACTTGTGTGTGGCAGCCGAGACTGGCTGCCACCTGGCGTGCTGGCTGCCGGTCCCGAGCCTTGCGGTCGCTATCAGGTATATCCTCTGGCCCGGTGCGAGCTTCACTATCGGCATGTTCGGGTACAACGGCACCACGTCAGGGCTGTCCGACCTCAGGTCGCCAGAGTAGACCGTTATGGTATCCTCTTTGGCCTCAGCCGACAGCTCGAACCTCACGACCTTGTCCGGTTCTTCCTCCAATATCGACGGCTTCATCTTTAGCGGTATGAGGCCTATCCTGTGGGCCAATACCTCGTCATCTAGGACGGAGCTGTTCTCCAAGATGCCCACTTCTTCTATGGCCATGCAGGGCACCTCAGCGATCATTATCCTCCTGAGTGCGTTAACGAAGGCTACGTCTGCCCCCCTGACCAACAGGCGTAGTGCCTCGTCCGTTAGCTCCAGCACTTCTACCTCCATGGCTTTCGGCACCTCGCTGGCCGGGGACATAAAAGCCTTAGCCATGTGCTAGATGGAGTCAGCTAACTCCCGAGTGCTCGGCCTAGGAAGGGCTAATCTAAAACACACCCATGCGGAACTCAAGGTGGTGGAAGATTTGGGCGAGGTAATCCTCAAGAAGGAAGCAGTTGAAGCCTACCTCTCGGGCCTCTTCGGCCGTGAGGTAAAGGTCCTGGGCGTTGGAGAGCTAGGAGGCGAAGTAAAGCCCTTTGAGGACGTCAAGGGCTTTGGCTACGGGAAGCCCTTCGTGATAGAATTTGAAGTCGGCGGTGAGAGGAAGCAGGCCGTGTTGTCGACCGTCAGGCCGGGACAATTCGGCCATGAATATAGGTCCGATAGGGCAGCCATACTCCTCTGGCAGTATGAGGCCTTTAATAAGCTCCCCAAGCACGTGAAGGCCCTTGACGTAGGTGCCTTCACGAAGGACGGCCGCTTGAAGTCCCTCGGCGATTGTGGAGAGTTCTTCCTTCTGACCGAGAAAGCAGAGGGCGTCCTCTACCACGTGGACCTAGATAGGATACTATCCGAGGGGAAGCTGACCGACTTAGACAGGCATAGATGCTTAGCCCTGGCCGATTACCTGGCCGAGATACACGCCGTTAAACGCGATGAACCGGGCCTCTACATAAGGCGTGTCAGGGACCTCGTCGGGCATGGCGAGTGCATCATGGGCCTGATAGACAGCTACCCGCCCGGCCTAGATTACGCACCAGAGGCCCTCCTGAAGGAGATAGAGCACGCCTGTGTGGAGTGGAGGTGGAAGCTGAAGAAGAAGACGCACAGGCTAAGCCAGGTACACGGCGATTTCCACCCCTGGAACGTGATGTTCAAGCCCGGCACTACGGATTTCATGCTCCTCGACAGGAGCCGGGGCGATTGGGGCGAGCCAGCCGACGACGTGACATCCATGACGGTCAACTACATCTTCTACGCCCTGAGGGCCTACGGCCACCTGGAAGGGCCTTTCAAAGAGCTCTTCAGGTCCTTCTGGAACCGCTACCTGGCCAGGACGGGCGATGAGGAAATCCTTGAGGTCGTCCAGCCCTTCTACGCCTGGAGGTGCCTCGTCATAGCGAGCCCGATATGGTACCCCACGTTGGCCAAGGAGGTCCGCGTGAAGCTCTTCAACTTCGTGAGGAACGTCCTCAAGACTGATGTCTTCGACCTGGGAGCCGTGAACGACTACTTAGAAGGTTGAGGAGCCGATAAGCTGCTCCCTCTGGGGGCCATCAGGCTAGAACTCACGAGCAGGCCCGAGGACATGAGCGTCAGTATCTTGAGGACCGTGATGACGAACATGGCCAACGGGGCGTGGACCACGAACGGGTGTATGAGGACGAACGTCACGGCCAAGGCCATGAGGACCGAGCCCCAGGCCAGCCTGCCCCGTCTCCGATCGGCCCCAGGGCCGGTGGGCAAGAGGCCCATTCTAACGGCCCTGAGGAGGCTAAGGCAGCCCACATAGCCAGCGATTACCATGAGGATGACTGATGAAGCCAAAAGGGCCATATAGAGCATCAGGGTGCAGAACACGGGCAGGAGCCTGACGCCAGCCCCCACGAAGGCCAGGACAGCCGTGGCTATCGGGAAGCACAGGAGGGCCTTGTCCAGGGGCCCGAGGTCTTCCTTGCGGGCCAGGTTGACGTACAATCGCACGGTGGTGAAGAAGGCCGTGGCCAAGGTGATGCTGAGGGCCGTGGAGAACACCTCAAAAACGTAGGCCAGCCTAAGGAAGGGTGCTACATCCATAGCCACGTGGCCTAGCGTGTGCATGAGGTCCCCGATGCCTATCAGGAGGAAGCCCAGGCCGAGGACACGGAGCGACCTGTTACCTTCGGCCTTGGCCGTGAGGTAAGCTGCCGTGCCGATGCCAATCATGGTGGCCTCATACACGATGCCTAAGCCGTAGATGATCAGCCTCAGGCCTAGGGACATCCCCGGCATGCCGAGCCACCTCACAAGGTAAGGTGCGATTCTCCTTAAATCTACGCCACTAGGTCATCTTGGGAGCTGGGGGTATGTCAGAGCGTCAGGAGAAGGGCTGGGCTGTCTGGATAACAGGCCTCCCTTCCAGCGGGAAATCCACTATAGCCCGTGGCCTGGCGGAGAAGCTGGCCCGCATGGGCATAAGGGTCCAAGTGCTTGAGTCAGATGAGCTCAGGCGTGTTCTGACGCCCAGGCCGACCTACACAGAAGAAGAACGCGATTGGTTTTATGGGGTGATGGCCTGGATAGGATGGCTCCTCGTGAAGAACGGCGTGAACGTGATATTCGATGCCACGGCCAACAGGCGACGTTACAGGGAACGGGCCCGAGAGCTCATAGGGCCCGACAGATTCATGGAAGTCTACGTGAAGTGCCCGCTCGAGGTCTGCATGGAGAGGGACCGTAAGGGCATTTACAAGCTGGCCTTAGAGGGGAGGGCCAAGACCGTCCCGGGCCTCCAGGCCCCCTATGAAGAGCCCCTGAACCCGGATGTCGTGGTGGACACGAGCACCATGGCTCCTGAGGAGTGCGTTGAAACGGTCTTAAGGGCTCTTGTGGAGCGTTTCGGGCTGGTCTAGAGCCCTTTGGTCCATTTCTCCAACACTTTCTTGGCTTCCTCGCCCTTGCCCTCAGCTATGTATATCAGTGCCGTCGCGAGGTCCTTGACCCAGGGGCTGGCCTTGGCCGTTATGGTCATATCCACCGGGACCGCCAGCCTTCGGTAATCGAGCCAGCCTATAATGATGGCTGCTGGGACGTAGACGAGCACGAAGACAGCTGCGAAGACGCTCAGGTGTGTGAATATGTCCTTGAGGATGGCCATGTTCTCTATGATGAGCTTGTACTGTATGGCTATGAAGTTGGCGAAGGAGAGCAGGAAGACCAGATATATGTTGTGCCCACGCCTGAAGTAAGTCCAGTACCTTAACAGCCTAGTCTTTACCTTGCTCATCCTCCCCTCTCCTGGGGCTGGTAGCGGTTCGGGCTAAAAAAGCATATGCACCTGGGCTTCCCAGCGAGGAGGTAGATCGGGAGAGCTTCTTGGCCATCTTCCTCTCCCTTATCATCTTCGTCACGCGATCCGTCAGGCCCTCAACGTGGGATTCCCTCTCTATCTTCCTTATTGCTTCCACGACCAGCTCCTCGTCCTCGGGCGTCCTGCCCTTAACGAGCACCACGCCGTTCATGCCTATCACTATCTGGCAGCCTGTCTCACGCTTCAGCATGCTTATCATGGACCCCTTCTTCCCTATGAGCCTCGGCACCTTTGATGGCGTTATCCTGACCAACCGGCCACGCGTTACCTTCCCGAGGCCGGGCTCACTCAAGGTCAGGATGGGGTTCATGGTCCTGTCGTAGGCCTTCACCTTGGCTATCACGGTATCCCCGACGGATAGGAACTTGGCCAGCTCTTCCCTGTCGGGCTTAAAGGGCCTCCCGAGGGCGTCAGCGGCCCTCAGTACGGCCAACCTGGGGGCCCTTATGTCCACGGCCCAGCTGCTGACGCTCATGTCCACCACATCGCCTATGACCACGTCGCCTACCTTGGGCACGTAAAAGGCGTTCAGGGCTATCACGGTGATCTTGTTGTCCTTTAGCTCGAAGAGGCCTACACGGGTAGCGTAGAACCTATTGCCTATCTTGTAGATGTTGTCGCCAGCCTCGTAATCACCCTCGGCCAGTAGGTCACCTGGGACCACGAGTTCACGCCTATCGAAGAATAAGGTCAACTCCCACCCTCCACCAAGGTTATTATGGCTGAGCCCTTCGTCAGCTCGCCCATCTTCTCCAAGAAAGGCCCGTAAAGGCCGGCTGGCATCTCAAGCTCAACCTTCCAGGAGCCATCAGTCCCCCACTCCTCCTTCAGTATCTTGCCGTAGTTCTTCACGACGCCGTAGCAGCGGCCTACGTGCTGGGGCGGCACTATGGCCCTGACGATGAAGACTTCCATGCTTATCGGCAAAACGGCCTTCAGGCGTTCTATGACCTCCCTGGCCTGCTCCTCGGCGTCCCTGAACGGGTCGATTGGGAAGCCTATTTCCTCTAAGGCCTGTTCTATCCTGGTCGGCGGGTGCGGCAGCTTGGTCCTGGGGTCAACGCAGTGCTTCGATATGAAAGTTATTATCTGCCTCTTCTTCTCCTCTACGAGCTTCTTCCTCTGCTCAGCCGTTAAGAGCAGTTCGCCCTTCTTCAGTATGATCTCTATGGCCTTCCTGACGTCATCTGTTCCGAAGGCCTTTAACAGGGCCTCTCTAGAGGCCTTGAATCCCTTCTTTGAATCCGTGTAGATTATGTCCATGGCGATTATCTCATCTATCGGCATTTCCTTGCCCATCTTGAACTCGAAGGCTTTGTCGGGGTCCACTAGGACCTCGAACTTCTCGCCAGCCTTCACGTACCTGACGACCGTGTACTTCCGGCTCATGATGGATTACCTCAGGAACCTGACTTCGCCTTCTCCATGTAAGCTTGGATTTCCTCGTTCGTGAGGAGCCTGTACTTCCTCGTGTCGGCTGGTATGACGGCTATCCTGACTCTGGCGTTCTCCCCACGGGCCTCTATGGACTTCAATAGGCACTTCACGGTCAACGTTATGGTCTCGTCGAGCGTCATGTCCTCGCGGTACTCCTTCTTCAGTATGGACTCCACCACATCGCGGCCCCTGCCCATGGCCACGGCCTTGTAGGACCGGTAAGAGCCGCCCGGGTAAGTTATGAAGATCTTCGGGCCCGTCTTGTCTATGCCTCCTATTATGAGGCACACGCCGAACGGCCTAACGCCAGCGTGCTGGGTGTAGAGCTGCTTTATGTCGCAGATACGCTTGGCTACTATCTCCACGTCTATGGGCTCGTCGTAGAGGAGCCTGTTGCTCTGGGCGTATATGCGGGCCTGGTCCACTAGGACACGCCCATCGGAGCCGAAGCCCACTATGGCAGCACCTATGTGCTCGTCCACTTGGTAAAGCTTCCAGCCGAAATCTGGGTCCTGGAGTTCTGATTCAAGTTCTTCTTCTGCCCCGAGGACCACACCTTCCTTACATCTCACGCCTACGACGGTCCTCCCCCTGTTGACCGTTTCCATGGCATATTCTACTTGGAAGAGGCGTCCTTCTGGCGAGAAGACGGTTATGGCCCTGTCGTAAGCTCCTGGCATGGCGAATGCCACAGTTGAGCACCTCCACTCCTGGGACTTAGGGGAAGCCGGGCTATTT
>Ga0180302_10001484_pt1 | contig 11137 bp, 9 predicted proteins | sample GuaBasSediGuay17_FD_121794 | JGI IMG/M metagenome (GOLD analysis project Ga0180302, IMG submission 121794) | Subseafloor sediment microbial communities from Guaymas Basin, Gulf of California, Mexico - Guay17, Core 4571-4, 12-15 cm | ecosystem: Environmental > Aquatic > Marine > Hydrothermal... | reverse complement strand
GTATATACACCTCTCACTACGAACCTCGAGTTTACTGCCTACAATCGAGAATACGTCCGTAGGGCAGTACCTAACACATAGACCGCATAGGTCACAATCACTACTTACCGTTATCCTGACCTTAAGCAACCTAACCACTACTACCTCTAGTCGTTATTAGTGCCTGCCTTAACTTAGACCTTATTAGCGATGCTAGCTTATTCGGATCTACACCCCTAATACCATCACTAACTATTACGTATGGAATCCATAATGGGTTAGTTGGAGCACCCCTCATCTTCCTAACCATTAACTGCTTAACAGGTATCCCTAACTCCTGGAGGTCAGGTTCTATTCTAGTAGCTATAACACCGTCAACCAAGTACTCAAGATGTGCAGCCAACTCCCTTAGCGATTCCGTTGATGTGTGAAGTGTTATGAGCGATATAACACCCCTACCCTTAGATATAACAGCTCTAACACTTCTTACGAAGTCAAGAACCTGCGTTAAATCAAACCTAAACATTAGCTCATTAAGTGAATCAATAACCAGTAGACCTGAATTCTTAAGCCCATTACTATCAACAACCTCAGTAAGAACGTAGAGTAGCCTATCTAGGTCATCAGGTCTAACCTCCCTAACAACACCCTCAACACGCTTCTCAATCTTAAACCCCTTAAGCCTGAATGAGAAGCCGTCAATTAATAGTAGTAAGCCCTTACTAACGTACCCTCTAACATCCCAACCAAAACTTTCAAACATCTCTAAGATTGCCTTAGGTGAGTCATCCAAAGTTAGGTATACAACCTTCTCACCACGCTCCATGAAATTCTTAGCTATGTGAACAAGAAACACTGACTTACCAGTACCTGCTGCTCCAGCAATGATTATAGTTGAAGTCCTAGGTATTCCTTCAGGAATGCCGAAGTCTAAAGGCTCAATACCAGTCCTAACTCTCTCCACGAACTTAACCCGAGAATAACTTAAGCATTAGACGTTAAATTACTTACCCTTAGCTACGTATTAAACGTTAATGATATAAGCATACCCTCACCTAATATAAGGACGTGAGGAATTGAAGTTCTATAAACTATGCATTATAGGAGGAGGACTAGCAGGACTATCGCTTGCATACTACCTAGTAAGTCTAGGGGTTAAAGATATAGTGATAATAGAGAAGTCAGAAGTACCTGGAGGACTACTCATTACAAAGCACATCAGGGGATACACATTCGATGTAGGTGGTTCACACATAATATTCTCAAAGGACAAGGAAATACTCAATGAAATGTTATACATACTTAACGGCAACTACGTTAAGCACAGGAGGAATTCAAAGATACTACTAGATGGGTTATTCATAAAATACCCCTTCGAGAATGGGTTGAAGGACTTACCACCACAGAAGAGGTTTGAATGTCTTAGAGATGTTATTCAGGCATATATAGATAGATTGTTAGGTAAGGTTAAAGAGCCACATAACTTTCTTGAGTGGATGTACTATGTATTCGGTAAATGCATTACAGATACCTACTTAAGGCCTTACAATGAGAAGCTATGGAAGACTGATTTAAGAACTATAAGTCTTGAGTGGGTTGGTGGTAGAGTACCTAACCCACCCTTAGAGGATATAATGAAGTCAGCAGTAGGCTTAGAAACTGAGGGCTATAAGCACCAACTAATATTCTACTACCCATTAAGAGGGGGGATTTATGCTCTCATAAACTCACTCATTAGTAGCATCAAAGGCTTAAATTTAAGATGCGGCGAGGAAGCAGTAAGAGTCCTACATGATAATAACTACAATATCATTGAGACATCTAAGGATGTTATAGGGTGTATGTATGTTGTTTCCACATCACCATTAAATGAATCTGCAGAGATGTTTAGACCTATACTAGGTAAAATGAGTAGTAACTTAAGATTATTGAGGGCTGTACCCTTAGTAGTTGTCTCGTTGGGGTTTAAGGGAGATGCACCACCATATCACTGGGTTTACGTACCTACGGAGGATATCATTTTCCATAGATTTGCCTTCTTAAGCAACTACTCACCGTATAATGCACCTAAAGGGGCTGTCTCACTCATCACTGAAATAACGTTTAGGGATCCGGATGAGGCAACTAATGTCAGTAATTACAGTATCGTTAATAGGGTCATTGAGGATCTGGAATATATAGGCATATTAAAGAACAGTAGGTATGTTGAGGTATATGATGTAACTAGATGGCGTAATGCTTACGTGATATATGATGAACTTAGGAGTAAAGTATTAAGTGAGGTAAGGGACACCCTTAATAAGTATAACATAATAGTTCACGGAAGATTTGGATTATGGGAGTATCTGAATATGGATGTAGTATTTAGGAAGTCTAAGGAGTTAGCTTCATACCTAGCTCTTAAGCTTAAGTAGCTAGTGTTGAGTGGACTACTATTTATCAGTATTGAAGCTACCTATAGTATGGGCTAGGGAGTTGTGAGGATAAGGTTCTACTTACTCGATGCAAGCTATGAGGTATCAGGACGTGTTCCGGTAATAATACTCTGGGGGGTTAAGGATGATGGTAAGAGGATAGTAATAAAGGATGATACATTTAGACCTTACTTCTACGTACTACCTGAAGAAGGGTATAACCCCCAAGATATTGCTAATAGGATTAAGCTCTTAAGTAAAGGTGCATCACCAATAATTAAGGTTGAGGTAGTAGACAAGAAGTACTATGGAAGGCCCGTTAAAGCAGTAAGAGTTGTCACTATGATACCTGAATATGTCAGGGAGTATAGGGAGGAGGTTAAAAGGATTAAGGGAGTTAAGGAGGTTCTTGAAGCCGATATAAGATTTGCGATGAGGTACTTAATAGATAAGGATATAACCCCATGTACATGGTATGAAGTTGAAGTTGAAGGCCCATTTAAGGAGGGGAAGTACAGAGTTGAGGAGGTATATAGAGTTAAGGATGGTACGTTCAAGAAGCTAGACATAAGCTTACCGCCAAAGCTAAAGGTATTAGCATTTGATATAGAGGTCTACAATCCTAGAGGTGCTCCTAGGCATGATAAGGACCCCATAATCATAGTATCACTAATGAATTCAGAGGGTGAGGTTAAGCAATTACTTGCTAAAGATGATGCTGAAAAGCCTGATTATGACTTAATCAAGGAATTCATTAGGTATGTACACGATTATGATCCAGACATAATCGTAGGTTATAACAGTAATGGATTTGATTGGCCTTACTTACTTCAGAGATCGAATGTATTAGGTATTCAGTTGGACGTAGGTAGGGTTAGAGGTGGTATTCCTAGAACATCAGTTTATGGTCACATATCAGTTCCTGGTAGGTTAAATGTTGATCTCTATAATTTTGCAGAGGAGATTCCTGAAGTTAAGATTAAGTCCTTAGAAGAGGTATCTGACTACCTAGGCATTATGAAGAAGAGTGAGAGGGTTCTAATTCCATGGTATGAACTCTATAAGTACTGGGATGATAAGAGTAAGAGGAATATTCTTCTAAAGTATGCTAGAGACGACGTTGTTTCAACTATGGGTTTAGCGGAGAAATTCCTACCATTTGCAATGCAGCTCTCAAGCCTTACGGGACTACCATTAGATCAGGTTGGAGCTGCTTCAGTTGGCTTTAGACTTGAATGGTACTTAATGAGGGCTGCATATAAGTTTAATGAATTAGTACCTAATAGGGTTGAAAGACCTTACGAACCTTATAGAGGGGCCATAGTTTTAGAGCCTGAGAGGGGTGTTCATGAGAACATAGCGGTCCTAGACTTTAGTGCTATGTACCCTAACCTAATGATAAAGTACAACATAGGCCCTGATACATTCGTTTACGGTGAATGTAGCGAGGAGGAGTGCTACATAATTCCGGGTCTAGGCTATAGGTTTAGAAAGCATCCTCCTGGATTCTACAAGATGGTTTTAGAAACCCTCCTAAAGCTTAGGAAGAAGGTTAGGGAGGAGATGAAGAAGCTACCTAAGGATTCACCAGAGTATAGGGTATTGGATGAAAGGCAGAAAGCCCTTAAGGTACTAGCTAACGCCTCCTACGGATACATGGGATGGGTTGGTGCTAGATGGTACTTTAGGGAAGGTGCTGAAGCAGTTACTGCACTAGGTAGGGAGACCATAAGGAGGGCTATAGATATAGCTAAGTCGTTAGGACTTAAAGTCATATACGGCGATACTGACTCACTCTTTGTTACGTATGATGAAGCAAAGATTAAAGAATTCATTAAGAGGGTTCAAGAAGAGTTAGGCCTAGAAATTAAGGTTGACAAGCTATATAAGAGGGTCTTCTTTACCGAAGCTAAAAAGAGGTACATAGGATTAACGACTGATGGCTCCATAGACATAGTCGGATTTGAAGCTGTAAGAGGTGATTGGGCTGAGATAGCTAAGGAGGTTCAAGAGGAGGTTGCTAAGATAGTGTTAAGGGAGGGTAAGGTTGATGAGGCCGTAAGCTATGTTAAAGACGTTATCAGGGATTTAAGAGAAGGTAAGATACCCATAGAGAAGCTGGTTATTTGGAAGTCAATAACTAAGAGACTTGAGGAGTACTCTGTTGACGCACCTCACGTAGTAGCCGCTAAGAGACTCATAGAAGCTGGCGGTAAGATTGAGGTTGGTGATAAGATAGGTTATGTCATAGTTAAAGGCATGGGTAAGATATCATCAAGAGCTTACCCATACTTCTTAGTTAAGGATGTCAAGAATATAGATAGTGAGTACTACATAGAACACCAGATAGTTCCAGCTGCTTTAAGAATACTTAGCTACTTCGGAGTAACTGAAAAGCAGCTCATAGGTGTAGGTAAAGCTGCTAAAACAATACTTGACTTCCTATCGAAGGGATCAGGAGTTAGTAAGCCTAGCGGTAAGGGCTTAAGTAAGTTTACTGCAAAGTATAAGGGTAAGAAGGGTAGGAGCGGAAAGGGAAGGTTGTTTTAGTGAAGTATGTCATCATAGGTTAGTAATGTTACTTCAGTAGGCATCTTAGATATTATGCCTGTTCTTGCACCTATTATTAACTTAACACCCCTAACAGAGGCTGCATCAACGACTCTCTGAGTTATTATGCCGTCCATAACTATCGCATATACCTTCTTCTTCTCCTCACCACTACTTATTAGGTAATCAACTATGTCTTTAACAGGTAGTTTATCTATTGGCTTCCACTCATTATTGTACACTATAGCTTCTAATGTACCTCTTAATTTCTTCACGTCATCTATAACATGAGGTGGAATTTGTATTGCACCAGTAACCTCAGCTGCTTCAACCTCAGGTATAGGCTTTGCTTCAGGCTTTGACACCTCTTGAATTTGCTGTAAGTACGTCTTAAGAGGTACTGCATTCTTAAGTGCTTTGGCGATCTCCTTACCAGTTAGCTCCTCAACCTCTCTCCCAGGTGGTGCTTTAGCGACGTAATCAACCTTAGCTACTCTAATGAGTTCTCTAACAATCATGTCACCTGCCCTATCACCATCAACAAAGGCAATCACGTTCTTCTTGCCTTTACTTAACTTAACTATGGTCTCAGGAATTTCGCCTTTAGCACCTTCAACAGCAATAACGTTCTTGTAACCATATCTTAATAGGTTAAGTACGTCAGCTCTACCCTCAACTATTATTAGGGTATCTGACTTATCGACATCAGGACCTGCAGGTAATCTCTCAGGTCCGTAGTATATCATGTGGGCTATTCTTACTGCTTCTTCTATCTCGTTTATTATCTCCTTAACGTCTATAGTTCTCTCCTTGAGCCATCTTTGAAGTATTTCCTTAGCCCTCTCCTTAATCTTCTTTATCCTCTCGTATCTTACGTCTATTATGTCGGTTATCCTGATCTTAGCATTGAATGGTCCTACCTTATCCACGAATTCAAGCATTGCAGCAACTAATGCTGTCTCAGCTTTATCTAAATTTGAAGGTACTAAGACCTCACCCACGGTCTTATTACCCTGCCTCTTTATATCAACAATTATCCTACCTATCCTCCCCTTATCTTGTAGATCCCTTAGATCAAAATCAGGACCAAACATTCCCTCAGTTTGACCGAAAATTGCCCCAATAATATCTGACTTCTCAACATTACCATCAACTTCAACCTTAGCCCTTATTAGATACTTCATGATGATCACCAAGACTCCACATCTCTAATGTCAGTTACTACTTACTTAAAGAGTAAATAAGTTAATGTCAGTTATTCCTCAATGTAATTAACTTATTAGTTACACTCTATTAGATAAGCTAGGGACTAGGATGACTTGGAGAGCAATATATAAGGCTAATGTACTTAAGGAGAAGTACGGAGTATTAGGTAAGGTTGCTTCAAGATACTTACTAGCGGGTTTTGACGTAAGAATTAGGGATGATTTAATCTATGTAAGAGGTAAGGGGGTAAATGAGGTTTTAGGGGTTATAGTAAGTGAAAGAGATGTTGATAGGGTATTGAATAAATTGAAGGAAATCAAGGATAAGGTAGGGCTTAGTGTAACAGCTGTGTTCTACGGAAATAAGAAGTGGGGTGATGAAGTTACGTCTAAATTTAAAGATCAAGGGATTAAAGTACGCTTCATTAGGGGTGATCAAGATTTCCGATGAGGTTATTGATAGGTATCACATAGTTAGGGAGTGTAGAGAGAAATGCGCTGAAGCAGGTTTTTCTGGTAAGTATTTTGAGGAATGTGTTAAATCATGTATTGAGAAATACTCTGGTAAGGATAGTACTTAGAAATTAATCTTAAGATAAAAGGGTTTTTACCTCATTAACCTAAGTTAAATATAGAGTGTAGGCGATAGGGTTGAGAAAACCTCCCTGTGAGTGGAGGATAAGGAACATAGTTCCGCTGATAAGAGCTACATTAGCTACCTTACTAATTAAGGAATATGGTCTTTCGATATATCAAGCAGCTAAAATACTTGACGTAACACCAGCAGCTATATCTAATTATTTAGCCTTAAGAAGGCCTAAGGTTAAGATTATTGATAAATTGCTAAACGATCCTATTGTGGTTAGTCATTTTAGGGATCTAGCTAGAAAGCTTCTCGATAATGAGGTTGAAGCAGGTGATGTGATATGCGAGTTATGTCAGAAGTTTACGGATTATTTACGTAACCTAATGTCGTAGTTAAGGTATTACTCGGCCTATATCCGTGTATATACGCCGTAATTAACATTTCTGGTTAAAAATACCCCTAATCCTTAGATAGTTCTCGGTAGTTCTCCATTGAGGTTAAGGTGATAGTGAGTGAATGTACGAGGAATGATTAAGGCGTATCTAGGGATATTAGCGATATTAGGTCTGTTGATGCTTGTTGTTCCTCTAGTTGATACTCTTTACGATGAACCTATAAGCATATCGTTTCTACTCTTAGGTGAATTACTACTTGCTTTAGGGCTTGTAGCAAGGAGTATTGAGTCCAAGCCTTTAACTACACTTGAAGCATTGATAGTAGGTGTTGGTAGTTGGATTTCAATTCCTCTAATATCTGCTATAGCACTAAGCTATGAGACTGGAACTTCATACATAGACTCAGCTTTCGAGTCCATAAGCGGGTTTACAGGTACGGGCTTTACAGTGTTTTATCCATCACAGTTAAAGCATTCACTGATACTTTGGAGATCGCTAATGCAATGGTCTGGTGAGCTAGGTTTTGTTGTATTTGCCATGGTCTTCATACCTTACTTCTATGATGTTGCTAAAAGGCTTTACGGTATTGAAAGACCAATAAAGATAGAAGCCTCATTTTATAGGACAGCATCAAGACTACTGATAGTCTACGTGATCCTAACCAGTGGTGGTATCTTAGCTTACTACATAGCCGGTATGAATATATTTGAAAGCATAAACTATGTAATGACTACAATAGCGACGGGTGGAATGGCCACTTACGATGAGGGGTATAACGTAATATTTAATAGGGTACCATTAACGATTATCCCTGTAACAATCCTCATGATTATAGGTGGTATGAACTTCTACGACATATATAACCTATTGACTGGAAGGATAAAGGACTTAGCTAAATCTGAAGAATTAAGATATTACCTCTTCGTTATTACATCAATACCCCTCATGACAGTCCTAGCTTACGTATTCGTTGAGGGGTATCCACTCATGTTCTCCGTAATCGCAGGATTATTTAATTCAATTTCAGGGATAACAACAACAGGGTTTAGCATAGGATCACTTTCAACATTGAGTGATACTACTAAAGCAATATTCGTCATAGGTATGTATATAGGGGGCATGACATTCTCGACTGCAGGAGGCATTAAGGCTTTAAGATTGATGATCCTCTTCAAGAAGTTTAAGAACATAGCATCATCGCTAATATTGCCGAATTACGCTGTCCATAAGACTAGTGTTAGAAAATCTATCCTAAAGGAAACTGATGTTACTAATGCCTTATTTATATCTATAATTCATGCTTTCATGGTGTTCTCATCAGCACTTCTCATTTCAGCGTTCGGGTATTCATTTATTGACTCGCTCTTTGAAGCAACATCAGCTGCTAGCTGTGTGGGGTTGAGTGTAGGTGTTATAGAGCCTTCCTCACCTGCTATGGTTAAGGTTATATTAATGATACTAATGATCTCGGGCCGTTTAGAATATATACCCCTTTTACTCCTAGTATCTCTAATGGTTAGTAGGAGAGCTCTATATGTACTTAAGTGGTGAGTGTAGGATGTGGCAAGCAGCTAACACTTATTTAATTAGAGGTACCAAGTTGATAGTAGAGTTGCGGTGATATTGTAATGAAAATTTTAATCATAGGTGGTGGCGTAGTTACTAAAGAATTATTAAGGATAATGAACTTAAAGAAGAATCAAGCTGTAATCGTTGAGAAAGACCCTAATAAATGTGCAGACATAGGTAGTAAGTATGATGTGATAGTGATAAATAAAGATGCTACCGATATAAGCGTCTATACTTCAGATATATCAATGCCTGACTTAGATGCTGTCTTAGCACTAACCGATAGAGATGAGGTTAATGTATTTGCATTAACAATAGCTAAGCTCTATAACATACCATTGAGGCTAGCTAGGGTTAAGGATCCTAAGATAGCTGAGTTAGTGGTTCAGTTAGGGCTAGGTATACCAATATCTGTTCCTGCTATAACAGCTGACTTAGTTAAGGGCTACCTAGAAAGTATTAGAGAACCTCAGGTAATGGGGGTCTTTGGTGACTACAAACTCTTTAGAATAACCATTACTGAAACTGATAAGGTTGTTGGTAAGAGCTTAAGGGAGATTAACCTTCCACCAGATACCTACATATTATTCATGTTTGACGGTACTAACATAAAGATACCGGACAAGGATAGTAAACTATTAAGTGGTAATCAGCTAATTGTTTTAACTAAGAGTAGCGATATAATAAAGGTTTTTAAGGGGTAGTAGTTAGTGGATTCAGTGGTTATGTATCAAATACTTAGTGAGGAAGTAACGCGTATAATAATAAACATATCGCTGTTTGTAGTTGCGATAATATTTACTAGGTTCTTGATAGTATGGTTCGTAAACACGTTAGCAAGTAATAGGGTAATCTCCTTCAGCGCGAGAACGGTAATAATTAAGGTACTTGATATACTTGTTATCTCAGCAGTCGTGGTAGTTAGCATACACTTAATAACAGCATCATTAACGCCATACATTGTAGCAATAATTATCGGTGTACTTACATTCCTACTCTTCTACTATGAGATAAAGGAGTTTACAGCATTCATTACGGTACATCTTCAGAGATTTACTAAGGGCTCATGGATTGAAATAATAATACCTAAAACAGGAGAAACTCTTAAAGGTAGAATAGTCGATGTACAACTCTTTAACTCCGTACTTGAGGATTTACACGGCAATAAGACATATATCGCTAACTCACTACTAGTAAACTCAATAATTAGAGAGTATAGACCTAGAATATTCGTTAGATTAAAGCTTAATGGCTTAAAAGGTAATGAAGGGCTTCTAAACATAAACACTAAGGTTATCGATAAGATTAAGGCGATATCATCAGAACTCCCATTTAGGTTTGAGGAGGGGAAGACCTTTGTTGAATCAGTTTCTAATAGCTCTATAGTGTTAACTTTAGAGTTAACGCCATTAGCAATACCTGTAAGAGCTACAGATGTTACTAAACTAACAAGGCATATAATGAACACGCTAAAGGAGCTAAATCCTGAGGTTGAGATTAAACTAACCTAACCTAATGATTTACATAGGCCACTCCTCCTTAAGTAGTCATATACTAGGTATGCGTAGAAGGTAATCTTAGCTAAACCCTCAACATACTCCCTTAACAATTTCTTAGCTATCGTAACTTTACCCTTCCTTAAGTAATCCTCTATTAGTATTGGAGAAGGTACTCTTATACCAAATACTCTCTTTAAGTTCTTTACATCAAGAGAATCCTCTGGTTTACATAACGATATTAGCTTGTAAGGGTTAGCTATAAGACCTGAAATTAAGGCTTTTTCGTAAAGCCACAACGTACTCCTAGACGTTATTAATTGCTGCACTAAATCCTCGTTTGAGACGAGTAACTTTAAGTTACTATCGATTACCCTCTTAAGTATTCCCTCTATAAAGTCTGATAGCGTGTAGGGTACTTCCTTAGCCTTAAATACCCTGCTTTCACACCTCTCTCCATCAAATGTTGAGACAATGAATGTATTTTCATCGTTAATTCTCTTCATCAATATTTCAAGAGATATCAAACCTAACTTCCTGGAGGGTCTTCTTATATACGTAATAGCTTTACCAATCTCTATCTCAGATAAACCCCCTATACACTTAATTACGGATTTAATGATACTCTTAATCTCATCCCATGATACCCCTCTCCTAAGTATTATTGATGCTACTTCGCTATCCACTAACTTAACTAATGGTATCCATAGCCTCGGCGGCTTCTTCATCTCATCTAACTTCCTTAATATGAAGGCCCAGTCTATGTGCTCACTAATACCTGATGCCTCAGGCTCCCATACAAGAACTCTAATGGGAGGTAAGGGGAGGGCGTCTAAGTCAATACTTAACTCTCTAAACGATATTGAGTACTCAGGTATTAACCTTAAAATTACTCTTAACGTTACTAATGCCGCCTTCAATAGCTCGACATCGTAGGTAGGGC